>Ga0209344_10004649_pt1 | contig 12406 bp, 11 predicted proteins | sample Cruoilmetagenom6_FD_187293 | JGI IMG/M metagenome (GOLD analysis project Ga0209344, IMG submission 187293) | Oil polluted marine microbial communities from Coal Oil Point, Santa Barbara, California, USA - Santa Barbara Oil Seep Sample 6 (SPAdes)... | ecosystem: Environmental > Aquatic > Marine...
CGGCCTTCGACGGCTAGTCCGCGGCTATTTTGACCCCAGTTGCTGGCCATGCGCAAGTCCGCTTCGATGGTGTCCATAGCGAACTGGGCAGTTTCTTGTACTCGAGCGATCGACTCGTTAATCACGAATGCCTGGCGGCTCTGACTGTAAATCTGAACTGCACCAATCATCAGGAAGGACCCGATCGCCAATGCCACCATTAATTCAACGAGTGTCAGGCCAGTCTGGTGACGACGTGTGGTTTTTATGGCTGAATGCATGGTCATAGTCCTAGATCTTCCAGCACAGGAATCGTAATCGCATAACTGGGCGCGGGAACTTGTCCCGGCTCAGTCCAATTGACCGATATTTGATATGAGGCGGGGGTCACACCAGCGGCAGCGGTGAAGACGATCGCGACGTCGCCACCCGGCAGAGTGTCTTGAGCTTGTGCTTTCCAAAGTAATACGTCGTTGGCCGCCATCTCTGCCGGTGTGCAGTCGACGCCACCTGTTACGCAATTGTTGTCAGCACCGACCGGATCGACGTAGGCGATCGCTGCTGTCGGATTGGCGCGAATTCTGTCAGCTACGTCGCCAGCCAGTGTTACAGCGTGATGACGGAACATTGATGTGCGGCCCGCTTGCATGCTTTGAACATACAGCCCGGCGATACCGAGCATGCCGACGGACATGATGACAAGCGTAATCAGCACTTCAACGAGAGAAAAACCGTTCTGCCGTTTTCTAAGATCTGTTTTCATCGTATTCATTTCCTAACACCCTCCGTGGAAGGTGATTTGGCCTTTGTCAGCAAGAACCGTGGCTCGGCCAAGCGGTGTCACAACCAGAACGCGGGCAGTCGATTTACCGCCACCGCCGGTTACGTTTCCGCGGCTGTCACACAGCAACATCGTCGCTACCGGGGCCGTACCGGTGACGTTGCCTCGTCCAAGTCCTGTTGGGGCGAACGAGAAATAGTCATCCGGGCCCGTCGTATTAATGGCGATCTGATTATTGACGGGAGGGAATCGCTTCAACACGGCGTCAGCACCGTTGACAGCGATATCGCCGTTGCGGTCTTCAAACACGACCCAGCCTGCTTCGAGTTCTCCACCGCAGACGGGCGTTGCCGCGAATGGGTCAGCACTCGCACAAATCGTAATGTTGGTTTTCGACCTCGCGGCCTCACTTCGAGCCAGGTGGAAGCTGGAATGAAGATCATTGGTTGCCGCCGTCATTCGGCTGTTCTGCCGAAACGACTGCATACTCGGAATGCCCAGCGACAAAACGACGCCAACGATCAGCAATGTGGTGAGCAGCTCGTAGAGCGTGAAGCCTGTCTGTGATTTAGTTTTCATGCCGCTACTATATAGAGTCACTCACGGGGCCGTTAAGGCACCCGATGAACGGCCTATCGATACCGATAAACGGTCAAAAATCGACGCTTCTATTTTACTTAATCCGCGCACGAATACAGTTCACCTTTGGGACTGTGACGTGCTACACGGGGCCGTCCCGTGTAGCTGATGACAAGGGCTTTGGGCGTAATTCGGTCGTTTGGGTCACATATGACGAATGTCCCATTGGTGGCCCGTAGAAACGTCGCGCGGAAGGTGAATCCCTTGCGATTCGCTTTGACATGAATATTCTCTGCTATGGGGTGCTTCTGCAGAATGGGCTCGCCGTCGTCGATCGCTGGCGGCGAGTCGCGATCCTTATTCTCAAACATCAGCCAGCCCGAGGACCAGTCTCGCCCAGGCGAACAGCTCTCGCTATCCAAACTCGGGCAGATGGAGACGACCTTGCGTCGCATAATGGACTCTTTGCGGGCCAGATGGACGGCATGGAAGAGGGCATTGATCTCCACAATCTGCCTTTGCCCGGCAAGTGAGCTGTAGAACGATGGAATGGCCACGGCGGAAAGCACCGCGATCAGCAGAATGCTGACGAGCAGCTCGAATAGGGTGAATCCTTCGCAACGTGTTGGCATCGGGACCTCCTTGTCCCTGACTCATCGGCGTTAATTGTTGCCTCTGGGAGCAGCAGTAATCTGCAGGGTTTATTCGGGGGAATATGCTGTTTTGGGCGTCACAGTGCGGTAACCTCGAAGCCAGCAAACTAACGCGATTAAAGCCGTGTTATAGTTTGCGATTAATCAGACCGATCGCTCAAGTTTTAGGACTTACACATGTCACGATCAGATATTCTGGCCAAATTCGAAAACCACAATGTTCTCCCGACACCGCAGCGGCTGGAAGTCGCGGAAATTCTGCTTGAAAAACCTCAACACCTATCGGCCGATCAGATCATTGGAAAACTGCGTAGCGCAGCCAGTAGCGTTTCCAAAGCTACCGTCTATAACACATTGAATTTATTCGCAGAACGTGGCCTCATCAAAGAGTGTTTGGTCGACCCGGAACGACGTTTTTACGATTCCACGACGAATGCGCACCATCACTTCTACAACGCCGACACCGGTGAATTGTCTGATATTCCCGCCGATTCAATCGAGGTTTTGGAACTGCCGGAGCTGCCACCGGGTACAAAGCTCGAAGGTGCTGAACTCATTGTTCGGGTTCGCAACTCCACCTAATAATTCGCCATTTTTTCTCACTAGGCCTTTTCGCGAGTAGGCGGCGAGGCTATACTGCGCGCCGCTTCCCAATCTAAGGGAAGCACAACGCGAAGCACAAAGATTGAAAGGCCGGATTAGCTCAGGTGGTAGAGCGGTACATTCGTAATGTATAGGTCGGGTGTTCGAGTCACCCATCCGGCACCAATATCGATAGCCCCGGTACCTGTTTCAGGTTCTGGGGCTTTTTGGTTGCGGAGTCCTACCTTTCAACGAGTTCAACCCGCCGGTTTTTATCCCGGCCAGCATCACTGCCATTTGAAAAGACCGGCACAAGTGGCCCGACGCCATGCGGCTCCAGCCGCTCCGATACGATGTCATAGTCCTTCTTCAGAACATCTGCGACGGCCAGCGCGCGGTCCGTGGACAAATTGCTGTTGTAGGCGAAGCTGCCTTTCGAGTCAGTGTGACCAACGACATAGAAGCTCTTGTCGGGATTGGCGTTTAGATATTCTGCGATCGCATCTAACGCGGCTTGCGATTCAGGCTTCAGCGTGGCCTTGTCAAAGTCGAACACGATGCCGACCAGCACAACGCGGCCATATTCATCGATATCAGAGCCCAGTGCTTCAGCATCAACGACGACGAGTCCTGTTTCGGCGGCCTCGACCTCAATTATGTCTATCAAAGTGCCGATATAGTCTTTCGAATGCTGTTCGACATAGACAACGACGTAGACGGTGCCGGCTGCACGCTCTTTCTTGGCAACAACGGCGCCCGCACCACCCGACGAGGATGTGCCCGAAAACATCGTGCCTACTGCGCCAGGCTGGGTTGCCGGGTTAGCCCGGAATGTAACTTCTGTCCATTGCCGAGAGCCAATCGCTACTCCCTTTCGATCTGCTGACATGCCTTCGCCGAGAACCTCGAAACCCTCGGCCTTCAACGCGTCGAGATAATTCTTGTAGACCTCGGAATAGGTTCGGTCTTCGCCCTCATACTTGTAGAACGTTCGAGTCACACGGCCTTCAGTCTCTATCCAGTCTGCAATCGAACGGTAACCCGCTACCGGGCCTACAGGCACCTTGTACGGCTGGTAGTTTTCGATATGCTGCCAGGCAATTATCTGTCCCGGATAACGCTCGATCATTCCATGTTCGACGACGCCATCAATATCCTGTGCCATTACCATTGTCGGCGTGAAAATGAGAATAAATGCTGCGAGTGCAGCATGACAAGGCTTCAACATTTGGGTCTCTCCTATCTAGTTTCTTGGGTCCACGCTAGCACGGCTTGCTCTGTCATCGGCAACGTCATGCTGCCGTTCTCAAGAATACGATCGTGAAAATCGCGAATGTCGAATTGCTCACCGAGCTCTGCTTCAGCGTGGTCACGGAGGCGACGAATCTCAAGCATGCCGAGCATGTAGGCGTTCGCCTGTCCGGGCCACGAGATATAGCGGTTGATATCGTTCTGGATATCAACCGGTGCCCAACCGGTGTTGTTCATCATGTAGTCGACGGCTTGCTGGCGTGTCCAGCCTTTGGTGTGGATACCGGAGTCGATGACGAGGCGTGCTGCTCTTGCGGCTTGATCCGAGTACAGCCCCATTAAATCAAGCGGACCTGAATAGAGGCCCAGTTCCTGAGCGACTCGCTCCGAATAAAGCGCCCAGCCTTCACTGTAACCGGAGTTCCAGAGGTAGCGCGCCAGTGTGTGCACTTTGTCGCCAAGCTCAAGCGCTATCGCTCCTTGTAGATGATGTCCGGGATAGGTCTCGTGATAGAGCGTTGACTGTTGCGTGGCGCGTGAGCGATTTTCCGGATTGCGAACGGCGATGTAGAAAATGCCGGGCCGCGTTCCGTCTTCAGATGACGAGTGATATTCGCCAACACCGCTGGCAGCGAACGCGGGGTAGGGCTTGATGACAACATCAGCCTTCGGCAGTAACCCGAAAACGTCTGCCATTTTCTGTTTGGCGGTATCCAGCGAGTCAACGGAGTAGGCCAGAACATCGTCTTCGGAGCGAAATGTAAATTCAGCATCTACGTTAATACGGCGAACGAACTGTTCAATGGCCTCGCCGTCGTAGTGTTCTGCAAGCACGACTTCCATCTCGCCGCGGATTCTTGCAATTTGTTCGAGGCCGAGTTCGTGTATCTCGTCAGCCGTTGGTTGAATGGTTGCGAACGATCGCACCAGATGCGGGTAGCATTCAGCGCCATCAGGGTTATGACTGATCGCGATGTCTTCGCGTGCTCGACTGAGGTATTCGCTTTCCACGAAATCGGCGAATCGATCAATGGCGGGAACGATTTCTGCGTCGAAAATAGTTCGAACCGCGCCCTCAAATACTTCGTCGTCGGCACGCGAGCCCATGCCAAGGAACGGCGAGTTGTCGTCACGCAGCGCGCGGACTTCTTCAGGGACAGCAGCAACGGTCAGCCGCGGCGAGCTGTAACCCATCTCCAGACCTTTTCTGAGGTTCGCGATCTCAATGTCGATGTACTCATCGACCTGTCCCAGTCGGGTCAGAGCCTGTTCTTTGAGATCATCGGATTCGAGCGGTTGGATGTCGAACACAAACGGCATGCCCGTATACCAGGCCGTCGTGGTACTGGTCTCCCAGAGTTCCTTGCGACAAATTCGAATGGCTTTCGATGCGGCCAGTTCTTCATGAAGAATGCCGAATGTCACCCAGTCGCGGCTGCCGACCTCGTCGGGCAAGCCTATGGCTTCCAATTCGGCTAACCAGGCGTCTTCGCGCGTCTGCCAATCCGCCAATGCCGCGAGCGAATTGTCGTACAAGCGGTCGTGACGGGCACCCTCTATCGAGTAGTTCGTGGCCATCGTGGGATTACGTTCCATGATGGCTGCGAGGACTTCATCGGCGATCTCTTCGATGCCGCGTTGTGTCGGCGCGTTGGCCGGTTCTTCGACGACTGGTGTCTTTTGTTGGCAGGCAGCCAGTAACAGGGCTCCGAATGCGGCGACGGCAATAGAAGGAGCTCGAGAGCGCGTGGATCGAGTCATCAGCTAATCCTTTTGATAAAGAGCCGCCGATATTGCCACAGGTCGGCGCCAAATAGCCCGCCTTGGAGACCCTTGAATCGTGTAATCTTTGCGAACGTCGCTGTTGCAGACTCCAACACTGAACAAGAGGTAGACACGTGCTTAAAGTCGATAATCTGTCAAAGCAGTATGGTGATTTCACTGCGGTAGATGGTGTCAGTTTTGGTGCGGGAGAGGGCAAGATATTCGGCCTGCTCGGTCCAAACGGCGCCGGAAAGTCGACCAGTATCAACTGTATTTCCGGGCTGCTACCGCCAACCTCCGGTCGCATCAGCATCGCTGGATTTGATGTCGTGAAGGATGGCAAGAAGGCGAAGGCATCACTCGGCATTGTTCCTCAGGAGCTAGCGCTTTACGAAGATCTTCCGGCCGTTGAGAATCTGCGCTATTGGGGGCAAGCCTATGGTCTTCGCGGTGCTGACCTGGAATCGCGAGTGGCGGAGGTTCTTGGCCACATTGGCCTTGCAGATCGCGCTAAAGATCTACCAAAGGATTTCTCCGGTGGCATGAAGCGTCGCCTGAATTTCGGCTGCGGCATCATCCACAAACCGAAGGTTCTACTTCTTGATGAGCCTACGGTCGGTGTTGATCCACAATCTCGACAGCGACTGTTCGAGATGGTCGAAGCAGAACGCGATGCCGGCGCATGCGTGCTTTATACAACACACTATATGGAAGAAGCCGAACGGCTTTGCGATTCACTGGCGATAATTGATCACGGCAAGATCATTGCCGATGGCACCGTCAACCGCTTGAAAGCACAGCTGGGCGCCAGAGATATTCTACAACTGAGTGGTAATTTTCCTGACGGATTGGCAACGACGGTTGCCAGTCGTGAGATCAATGATCTGGAAGTGATTTCTGAGGCCGATGGCGTCTTAAATCTCACATTGACAGCGGCGTCGCATCACTTACCCGAGATCTTTGCCGCGGTCACCGCTGCAGGTGGCACAGTTTCAGAAACCAGTTTACGCAGCCCAAATCTCGAAACGCTATTCCTGCTTCTCACGGGTAAGGAATTGCGCGAGTAGCATGAACTTCGTCGTTGCATCATTTCTGAAGGATATCGCTCGTTGGCGACAGGAGCGAAATGCACTCCTTATCTGGCTGGCTATCCCATTGATGATCGGCGGCCTGCTGACGCTCATGAGTTCGGGTGGTGCAGGCGGCCCCAGTGGGACGCTGCTGATCAATGACCAAGACGATACGCTGGTGAGTGGATTCGTTGTTGGCGCTTTTACGCAGGATCAGATGGGCGACTTGTTCACCGTTCAGCAAGTGACTGCAGAGGAAGGCACAATGTTGATTGCCGGTGGCGAGGCAAGCGGTTTTCTCACTATCCCGAAGGGTTTTCAGGATGCATTTCTGAATGACACGCCCGTCACGCTGCCGCTGAAAACCAATCCGTCACAGGTGATCTTGCCCGGCATCATCGAGAACGTCACTGCGGTGTTACTGGATGCAGGATTCTACCTGCAGGCCTTGTTTGGTGAGGAGCTCAAGATGATCCAGAGCAACGACACTGAAGATGGTCCAAGCAATGCATTTGTGTCCGCGGTTGCAGTCGACATCAACGAGAAAATGCAGTCGCTTGGAACGAGCGTATTTCCACTGGCATTTGATTTGGAAATAGTTGCGCCGCCGCCTGCCGAGCAACAGCCCGATATTGGCATTTTGTTTCTGCCGGGAATCGTTCTGATGGCGCTATTGTTTTCAGCACAGGGCACTTCGTCGGACTTCTGGAAGGAGCGCGAGGGAGGCACCTTGCGACGCCTCGTTTCATCACCGGGTTTGTTGAATCAGTTCGTGCTGGGCAAAGCGCTCGCGGCGGCTGCGGTTATCGGCGTCATAAGTGGCATCACGATGACGCTCGGCTTTCTCTATCACGGCATTGTCTGGTCGAAGTTTTTGCCTTCAATGTTATTCGTCGCTTCAGCTGGCATCGGATTTTTTGCCTGGTTCGCCGCGTTGCAGATGCTGTTCTCAACACGCAAGGGCGCGAGCCTGTTGACGACAATTTTGCTGTTTCCATTACTGATGATGGGTGGCAGTTTCTTTCCGTTGGATGCGTTGCCGGGATGGCTGGCATCGATCGGCAGAATGTCACCCAATGGCTTCGTGGCAGATCGATTCACGAATGAGCTGACATCCGCCACAGCGTGGAGCTACGATCTGAAGAGCTGGGGCATTGTGCTTGCCATGTCGATTTCCGGATTCGTGCTCTGTAGCTGGCGGCTGAAGTCGGGATTTGCGCGACGATGATGAAGAATGTATTTTTCATCGCGCTGAACGATGCCAAGTACCAGCTGCGGCAAGGGTCAACACTCGTATGGGTGTTTCTGATGCCACCGATATTTTTCTTTTTTATCGGCACCGTAACCGGTGGCTTTTCATCCGGCATGAGCGGTGGGCAGGCCAACCCGCTTACCGTTGTTGCCGAGGCGCCGGGTTTTCTTCAGGAGCAACTGGACCTGCGTCTGCGAGAAAATGACTTCGACCCCGTGTGGCTTGAGGAAATTGTCCTTAACGAGGATGGCTTGCCGCCGCGACGAGTGTTGAGCATCGGGCCGGAGCTTTCCGCTGCCGTCATAGACGGCGAACAGGTTGCGATCAGTTACGAGACTCGTTCGTCTTCCCTCAGCCGGGAATTCGAAGAGATCCGTATTCAGCGCAGCGTCTACACCGCTTTAGCCGACATTGTTGTGGCGAAAGTGAATGCTGCAGAAAATTTGAGTGCTGCAGACTTGGTCACGTTAAACGAAAAGCCGCGAATCTGGCAGCTTGAAGTGTCATCAGCTGGTGAGCGCAAGACCATTCCCAGTGGTTTTCAGCAGGCGGTGCCCGGCATTCTGGTGATGTTTACTCTGTTAGTTCTACTGACCAGCGGCGGCACGATGCTCGTCATCGAACGCAAGCAGGGCTTGCTGCGTCGTCTGGCGTCAACGCCGATCTCGCGTGCAGAGGTGGTCTCCGGCAAGCTCGGCGGTCGCATGATCCTGGCGACCATTCAGATTGCTGCGGCGATGCTGGTTGGCACGTTTCTTTTCAAAATGAACTGGGGGCCAGATTTCGCAATGATCCTCGTCGTGCTTGCGGCGTGGGCGGCGTTCTGTGCTGCAGCAGGCTTACTATTGGGCAGCATCGCGAGCTCGGAAGGGCAGGTGTCGGGACTCGGTGTGTTAGCGGCGAATGTCTTGGCTGCCCTGGGCGGTTGTTGGTGGCCAATTGAGATCACACCGGAATGGATGCAGCTGCTGCAGAAGTTTACGCCAACGGGTTGGACGATGGATGCGCTGCACAAATTGATCAGTTTTCAGTCGGGCGCAGCGTCGGCGATTCCGCAGGTGGCGATTCTCATAGTGTCGACCGTAGTGCTGTCAGCCATGGCGGTGAGGCGCTTTCAGTACCAGTAGAGCCTCACAGTTTCTCGAATATGTCCTTTCTTTTGCGTTGAATTCTGTTAGAGTCCGCTCCGTCTTGACGCACTTCGGTCTGCGTCACTCACTCCAACCTCGCAATTCTGCGCGCTTGGAGCTTTTAATACTAAATTCCAGTCTGGACCGAACCGCACGTCTAAAGACGCGTCGGATCAGACGATCTTGGAGAACAATCAATGCTATTTAACGAACTCGGCCTTTCGGCCGAATTGCTGCGTGCTGTCGAAGAACAGGGCTATTCAGAAGCCACACCGATTCAGCACAAAGCGATTCCACTTATCCTCGAAGGCAAAGATGTCCTCGCAGGTGCTCAAACAGGTACCGGCAAGACAGCCGCCTTCACACTGCCGCTACTACAGCGTCTGTACACCAAAACAAACGGGCCTCGCTGCATTCGTGCACTGATCCTGACACCAACCCGCGAACTCGCGGCTCAAGTACACGAAAGTGTTCAAACCTACGGTAAGCAACGTCCGCTTCGCAGCATGGAAATTTACGGCGGCGTTAGCGCTCGACCGCAGCTTAAAAAGATCCAGCGCGGCGTAGATGTGGTTATTGCGACACCGGGCCGTCTACTCGATCACATTCGTCAGGGCAACATCAACTTGTCGGGTGTCGAGATGTTCGTATTAGACGAAGCGGATCGCATGCTCGACATGGGCTTCATTCGTGATATCAAACAGATCATCAAAGAATTGCCTAAGCAACGGCAGAATCTGCTGTTCTCAGCGACCTTCTCTGAAGAGATTCGCGGATTGGCCAAAGGTCTCTTGAACAACGCAAGCGAAGTGCAGGTCGCACCGAAGAACACAACAGCGGACAGGGTCGAACAAGTTGTTATGCCCGTTGACAAGCTACGTAAGCGTGAATTGCTCTCCGAACAGATCGGCAAAGGCAACTGGCGTCAGGTATTGGTATTTACACGCACCAAACACGGCGCAAACCGGCTCGCGAAGCAGCTCAATATCGATGGCATCGAGACGTTGGCGATTCACGGTGGCAAAGGGCAGGGTGCCCGCACCAAAGCGCTACGCGACTTTAAAGCCGGCGCTATTCGTGTGCTGGTCGCCACAGACATCGCCGCTCGCGGTCTCGACATCGACAAATTGCCGCATGTTGTGAACTACGAGTTGCCAAACGTTCCTGAAGATTACGTTCACCGAATTGGTCGCACCGCACGTGCCGGTCAGGACGGCACGGCTATCTCACTGGTTTGTGTTGACGAGCTGAAGTTGCTCAGGGATATCGAGAAGCTACTCAAGAGCGATATCAAGAAAGAGTATGTGCCGGGCTACGAGGTCGACAAAAGCATCAAGGCTGAGCCAATCAATAAAGGCAAACAAGGCCGAGGTGGACCACCGCGTCGCGGCAAGCCAACAGGTTCGAAACCTTCTGGTGCCGGTCGACGTAGTAAGCCGAAAGCGGGCGCGCCAAAAGGGCGGCCTGGTAAGAATGCTCGCGGCGCGAGCCGCAATCGAGCTCGTGCTCAAGCGAGCTAGGAAGCGCCGTCAGGCAGCATGAGTACGTTAAACGTGGTGCCTGGCTCACCATAGACTTGTATGTGGCACTTACCCCAATCATCGGGTATGTGCCAATCAACCGATTCCGCAACTTTGGCTTCGAAGCGTTTGTTGTCGCAGCGCATATCGAGCGAATCAAGCGTGCCCTTGATGTTCGTGATAGTGAAGTCGGGCCGCACTGGCGTGAAGTCCCAACTATCGTTGCACATCTGGCAGTCGCCTCGTGGGCGGACTTCGGCGTTGATTTGCATGACGGTCTCACCCACTATCATCGACTGTAAACGATCGATAGTCGGACGCAACGCGACGACCTCCGCTGCCTCGTCACCAGCGGCCTTGGCCAGATCTCGGAATGAGTGCAGTGCCCGATCGTATTTGCCCAGATGAACTTCCACTTGCGTGCGGGCTTTCAGGAGTTGCACGTAACTTTCGGGCTCGATCCAGCTGCCGTGTGATGCCGTGGCGCGCTTTAGTGCCATATTGAGTTTATAATAGTCGCCGACCAGCGCTTCATAGCGAACGCGTTGCGCCCAGAGCTTTCCGAGTTCATAAAGCGACAGGTTTTTTGTCTCATAAATCTGCCAAAAAAGTTCGTCCGCCGCTTGCAGATCGTTATTCTTGATGTAGGCGCTGAGTTTCTTAAACTGCCGGATAAATTTTCGACTCGCGCCGAGGTCCTCTTGCTCAAGGGCGAACATGATATAGACCTCGTTTCTGGACTGCCAAGCCGGCTTACCGTTCTGAATCGCAGGCTCGTACTTCCAGTTCCTCACCGTCTTGACCGCGGCTTCATCAAAGTTGTCGTTACCGATTGAGTCAAGAACAGAGACGTTCTGGATGCTGCCGGATTCATCGATGCAGTAGGTCACATGCACCCACGCCTCACGGCCTCGCTGGAGTTCCGTGCGCGGATACTTTGGTGCGTCGCGCTGGATCTGAATAGCTGGGGTGGACTGTCGTATCGACTCTTTGACCGACGTCAATGTGTCGTCGGCATCTTGAGCGGCATTGGCAGACGTCATATTTAGCGACGCTGAAAGCGCTAGCAGAGCACCAAAAATTCGCATGACAGTCATGGACCTATTCTCCTATTCGTCTGGCAACTGGAAAATGCTGAAAGCAACGCCGGCATCGCCAACAACTTCTACGTCACATTCGCCCCAGCTCGCCGGAATGCTCCACTCGACGTCATAGCTGACTTTTGATGAGCTCCGGTGGTGGTCGCAAATGATGTTGATCCAGTTCAGGTGCCCCGTCGTATTACCGAGCGCGAAGCGATCGCGCACTGGCGTGAAGCGCCAGCTCGAGTCGCAGTCGTTACAAGTAGTACTCGATCGGATCTCGGCATCGACGCGAATAACGTCATCACTGGCGATGACTGTCTTGAGTTTGTCGATAGCCCCGGCCAGTTCGGCACGCTCGGCCCGTCGTGTTCCGCCGGTTCTGCTGAGGCGCTCAAACTGACGTATCGCCGCCCGGTGTAGGCCGAGCTGGAGTTTCGCCTGTACGCCGAGAATCAATAGTGACTCGTACGTTGATGCTTCGATCCATTCACCATGATTCATCGTGGCGCGATTCGTCGCTGCATTCAGCGCAGCCGAATTCTGCTCTTCAAATTCGTACATCGACAACAGGACCCAGAGTTTGGATAGATCCAAGAGGTTCAGGTCTCGTCGCTTGAGAATTCGCTGAATGCGACTCTTGGCCTCGTCTCGGTAGATCGTCGTGGTCAATCGGCGGATCATCTCTATCTGATCGTCGACCAGTCGGGAGCTTGGCTTGGCTACATCAGGCGAGAAGATGACCAGAGTCTGATTGCGAAAT
>Ga0209344_10004651_pt1 | contig 12399 bp, 8 predicted proteins | sample Cruoilmetagenom6_FD_187293 | JGI IMG/M metagenome (GOLD analysis project Ga0209344, IMG submission 187293) | Oil polluted marine microbial communities from Coal Oil Point, Santa Barbara, California, USA - Santa Barbara Oil Seep Sample 6 (SPAdes)... | ecosystem: Environmental > Aquatic > Marine >...
GCACGATGGTCGGCTCGCGTACCCACGCGTGGATTCAAGCCCCAGGGCCTTGAGCCCGAGCAGGTTCTGCTGCGTCCAGTCCCACAAAAACTTGGCGGTGTCGCGCCCGAGCTGATCGCTGGCGAGTGCATAGTTCTCGCTCGCCCCACGGATCAGATACCCGGCGTTGCGCCCCGAGGCTTTCGAGCCGGCGTAGTCCGCCTCGAGGATGATCGCCCGCACGCCGCGGGCTTCGAGCTCGAGGGCCGCGCTCAGCCCAGTGATCCCCGCGCCGATGATCGCGACATCGCACTGCTCGGTCGTGTGGCGGGGGCTTCGTTGCCAGAGTGATACGGTCATGGGCTGCCCAAGGCTGGAGGTGATTGATCAGTCAACAGCCGAGAGTATACCGTAAAACGGTATCAGTGATCGACCTTCGACCCGAGCGTCGGGCCGACCTCAGCGTAGATCTCGTCGAGCTTCTCTTGGGTCTTGGCTTCGATGTTCAGACGCAGCAGCGGCTCAGTATTGGACTTGCGGATGTTCATCCACCAGCCCTCATCATCGAAGCAATCCACCGTCACGCCGTCGAGCTCGTCGATGTCGCCGCGATCGCCGTAGGTCTCCATGATCTGCTCGAGGGCCATGTCCGCGTCTTCATTTTCAAAGTTGATCTCGCCCGACTGCACATAGCGCATCAGCGGCTCAACCATCTGCGACATCGGCTTGTCCGACGCAGAAAGCACCGAGAGGAAGGTCGCCATCGCGATCGCGCCGCTGTCGGCGTTGAAGTTCTTGCGGAAGTAGAAGTGCCCCGAGAGCTCGCCCCCGAAGATCCCGTTGTGCTCGGCGAGCAGCTGCTTCATGAACACATGCCCCACGCGTCCACGCAGGGCCTTGCCCCCGAACTTTTCGATCTCTTCCTTGACGGCTTTGGTCGAGCGGAGATCGAAGATAATCGCCGCGCCGGGCTTCTGCTCAAGGAAGTAGGGCACCAGCAGGGCGGTCATGATATCGCAGGGGATAATCCGTCCGGTTTCGTCGACCGCCACACACCGGTCTGCGTCGCCATCGAAGCACAGACCCAAGTGGGCGCCCTGCTTGACGACCTCGCCCTGGAGCTGCTCGAGGTTGGCCGCGACGAGCGGGTTGGGCTCGTGGGCGTATTCGTGCTTGGTGTTCTCGAAGTTCATCTCGATGATGTCGAGCCCGTCGGTGTCCTCGCCATTGCGCCCGAAGACCTTGGGGCACATGGTGCCGGCCATCCCGTTGGACGCGTCTACGACGATCTTGAGCGGGTTGGCGTCCGTGTGATCGCCAAGGTCGAGGAACTTCTTGACATGCTTGGCGTACGCCTTCCACAGATCGCGCGGATCGACGCTGGTGCCGTCTTGCGGGGTCAGGTTCTTGTCGACCATCGCTGCGTTTTTGCGCACAAGGTTGAGCCCGGTCGATTCGCCCACGGGCTTGGCTTTGCGCTTGGAGATCTTGAACCCGTTGTACTGCGGCGGATTGTGCGACGCGGTGACGACGACGCCCCCGGCGCAGTCGAGGTAGTTGATCGCGAAGTACATCATGGGGGTGTCGATCAGGCCCAGATCAATGACCGAAGCGCCGGCGGAAGTCAGCCCGACGGTGAGTTCTTCGGAGAGCTTGGGCGATGAGACACGCATGTCGCGTCCGATGATGACATTGCGCATCATGGGGGTCGATTCCCCGTCGGCCTCGGCTTCTTCGAGCAGGAACTTGCCCGAGCCGCACCCGATCTGCCACGCCATGCGATCGGTCAGCAGATCCGGGTAAATCCCGCGGATGTCATAAGCCTTGAATACGCGTCCGAGCATGTCAGTCTCCGTTCTCGATCGTTCTGAGGAAGTCCGTTTATCTGTGTATTCCACCAGAGAACCCTCGGCTCCGATGGACACTGAGGATAGCGCACGAGCATCCGAATTGCTCCCCTCGATGCCTAAAACCGCCCTACACTCCCGTCCATGCTTGCCCGATACCGCCAACACCACCCCGGGTCGTCGATTGCCCAGCTGCTGTTCTTTGACGCATGTCGAGAGTGCGCGCTGTTCGTGCTGGTGTTGTTCTTTCGGCTCAAACGCGTCGGGATCCACCATGTTCCGCCCCGTGGGCCGGTGCTGATCGTCGCAAACCATCAATCGTTTCTCGACCCGCCGGTGATTGCAACGGGGATCCGCTCGCGACAGAGCGATTTTCTTGCCCGGGGTGGGCTCTTTAAGTTCAAGCCCTTCGGGTGGATCATCACCAAGCTCAACACCACGCCCATCAAGCAGGGGGCCGGGGATTCGGGCGCGATGAAGCTGGTGCTCCAGAAGCTTAAGGACGGCAAGCTGATGATCGTCTTCCCCGAGGGCTCGCGCACCTGCGATGGCCAGATGCTCGAGTTCCAGCGAGGGATCGGGGTGCTGCTCAAGCGGGCCGATTGCCAGGTCGTCCCCGTCGGGATCAGCGGTGCGTTCGATGCCTGGCCCCGCACCCGCAAGCTGCCCCGGTTGTTCACCAAAAAGATCGTCGTGTGCTACGGGCAGCCGATCAGCTCCGAAGAGCTCATGGCCAACGGCACCGACGACGCGCTCGAAACCCTCGAACAACGCGTCCACGAGCTGGTCGATCAGGCCCAGAGCTATCGAAAGTAAACCTGTTAAAAGAACTCGGAGTATGATCCGCCATGACCTCACCCAGCCGACTGACCACGAACCTTGCCGGAGTTGAGCTCGTCAGCCCGATCGTGCTCGCCGCGGGGACGGCTGGGATGCTCGACGAGATGGGCGAGCTGGCCAAGCTCTCACGCATCGGGGCGATCGTGGCCAAGTCCATCACCAAAGAACCCCGAGAAGGCAACCGATTCCCACGCATCACTTTTACCCGGGCCGGCATGATCAACGCCATCGGGCTGGCCAACCCCGGGCTCGATCGGTTCGAGCAAGAGATCACCCCGCGCGTCGCTGGGGTGGACACGAACATCATCGGCTCCATCGCGGGCGACTCGATCGAAGACTACTGCGCCGTCGCCAAGGTGATGGAAGCCACCCAGGGCATCCGCATCGTCGAGCTCAATGTCTCGTGCCCCAATGTGCACTCCGGGCTTGAGTTCGGTGCGGATCCCAAAGCCCTTGCCGAGCTCGTCAGCGCGGCGAGTGCTCAACTCCAAACAACCAAGGTGTTCGTGAAGCTCTCACCGATAACTGTGGGGACGCCGCACACGATCGTGGATCTGGCCCGTGTCGCTCTTGAATCTGGAGCCGATGGGCTCACGCTCACCAACACCGTCCCCGCGATGGGCATCGATGTGCACACCCGCAAGCCGATCCTTTCGAACACCACCGGCGGGCTCTCTGGCCCCGCGATCCACCCGATCGTGGTGCGTCTGGTGCACTTGGTGCGGACAGGGCTGGCCCAGGACGCCAAGTATGCCCAGACTCCGATCATGGCCGCCGGGGGCGTAACGCGGTGGGAGGACGCCGCCGAGTTCGTGCTCGCGGGGGCCAACGCCGTGCAGATCGGGGCGGGCAGCTTCGCCAACCCCCGGGCCGCGATCAAGGTGAGCAAGGGGCTCGAAAAATGGGTTGCCAAGATGGGCTGCGCGAACATCAGCGAGCTCGTCGGCGCGGTCCAGGCTCACTAAAAGCGTGAAGAGAGTCCAGCCGATTAACCCTCGGGCCGCCCGGCTGGTTGCTCGGCCGGTTCCTGTGCTGGATCCTGAGCCGATGTTCCTGCGGGTTCTTCTTGGGCAGTCGGGGTCACCGGGACGAGCAGGGTGCGTCGGCGGCTGGTGGGGGGGGCTTGATTCACGACCGGGGCGGTCGGGTCATCCATCGGAACAACCACGGCGCTGGCTTGGTCAGATTCTGGGCGCATCGTCACCTCTTCGGTCTTGACCGATGAGAGCAGGTCGGCGAGCAGGCGGTCCTCCTCGGTGGTGAACGCCGCGGGGATGCCCTTGTCGTTGGAGATGTGATACAACGCGCCCACGACCTGCGAATACGACATCCCCAGCCCGGGGCTCGGGTCCTCGGGGGTGGGGGTGTGGGCGAGGAGCTGGACCAGTTCCGCGATCTCGCCCGGCGCGTCGTTCATCGTCGAGCGTGTCATCGTCACATCGTCGCGGTAGTACAACCGGATCGGTGAGCTGCTGTCCTCAGCGATGAGCATCAACCGGTCAGACCAGGCTGAAGCGAGCAGCGGCTTTTCGAGCGAGAGCTGATCGCCGAAGAGCACGATCCGTGGTTCTTTCTGCTGGGTCACATAAATCATCGGATCGCCAAAGGGCACCACATCGAGGAAGAACTTCCCGTCAACGATCGAGCGACCGACCCCGCGCACGGGGTCCATCGGCACCCACACCTTGGAGAGCGCGTCGAGCTGGGTATTCGAGACCATGTTTCCGGGGCTGTTGGTGTTGTACGCATGCACCAGGCGGGCTCGACGGGCGCGCAACGCCCGTTCCATCAGGCTCTCGTACGCCTCGATCCGCACGGAGAAATCGGGCGAGCTGAGCAGCTGGCGCAGCGTGTTGTCCACCATCGGGGACCGGTCGAGCGAGCTCAGCAGCTCCATCGCATCGGTGCGGTAGCGTGAGCTGGTGTCGAGCGCGATGTCGCGGAGCGGGCGGATTACGCGCGAGTCGCCCAGCGAGGCGCCGGCCCGAAGGGCCGCGAGCCGAGGGGCGGCTTCGGGGTGGTTGTACAGGTCATTGAGGAACGGGATCGATCGCTCGCCGAGCGCCTGCAGGCACCACGACATATCTCCGGCCAGGTACGGCTCGGCGAGCAGCGTCGTCGCGTACTTGCGGGCGTACACCTCGGGGAAAGACTGGTCGATCGTCACATGCGAGATCAGGTTGATGAAATCCTGTCTGCGATCTTGGTACTCGCTCGGGATCTGCACAAGGATCAGCGACTCGTCCTTGCCGCGCGCGGTCAGCCCGCGCGGGGCGGGGAACGCGGAGTTGATCGCGCTGGCGATCTGGCGGGCGCGTTGGTGCGAGGGGTTATCGAGGATGATCTCGATTTTGGTCGGGAAGGTGACGAGCCCGCCGTCGAGAATGCGCCCGATGTTGCGTGAGATCCCGTCGAACGAGCCGCCCGGCTCGGCGAACGGATTAATAAAGATCGGGCCCTTGGCATTGCCCAAAATCCGCGCCTGCGGATCACCAAACGCGCTCGGCGGCCCGATCCGCATCTCGGTGGTCCATAAGCGACCGCCCTCGAGGCTCGTCGCGTTGATCGCGCGGACATACACATCGAAGCTCTCGCCCGCCTGCGAGCCCGCGGGGATCGCCGCCTGGATAATCACCGCGGCCGTGTTGCGGTCCTTGAGCAGCTGGCGGGGGCTCATGTTGGCGATCCGCGAGTTCTCTTGATCGTTGGCGATCGTCACGCCGTTGCGCCCCATCTCGCGCTCGAGATGCGCCGCGTACTGCTCGGGGATGGTCAGGCCGCCCGTGCCGTTGAGCCCGACGACGAACCCGATGCCCGAGACGAGCGTCTGCTCAACACCACGGATCTGGGCCTCGGCTCCAACCGTCCCTCGGAGCGACGAGGGGATATCGCGGATGACACTCGGGGCGCTGATCTGCGCCTTGGGCACGGGCTTCTTGCGGTTCTTCCAGCGTTGGCAGCCGCTCATCGGACCCGAGAAAACAAGCACGGATGCGAGCGCGAGCCCGATCGCCAGCTGGCGGGGTGTCGTGTCGAATAAAGAAGAGAAGTTCACGGGGCGGGTCTTCACGGGGGATTCTCCGGGGTTGGCGAGGGTGCACGCTCATTGGCGTGCATGGTGCTCGGCGGGTGTGCACCGCCGGCATGGATCGCAACGCGTATCCAAGCGTCTGTTCAAGCGTGTGTCCAGCTTGATCGTAGTTCGATACGCACGCCCGGGCATGGTGTATCCATCGCTCGAAGAAGAACTTCGTAGACGATCCAAATCGGTCGATCGAACCGGGCTTCAAAAACTCAGTGCGTGGTCGAGCGTGCAATTCGATCTCAGAAAACATGCGCGTGTGGAAAACTTCCAGCTGAGGGCAAAACTTCATGTTCGGGGTATGAAAAGGCTTTGGACGAGCCTCGCCAGAAAACCAGACCAAAGCGCAAGGAATGTAAACCATTGAGTAGTGCGCAGGTTGGAGCAAAACGGGGTGGTTCCTGTTCAGATCAGCCCCCACGAAATCACACACAGAGCACACCGGGGAGTCCGCCCCATACGACCAAATTTGTAGAATATTTCGGCCAAAGCCTACACACCATCCATTGTGTCTGATATGCTCATGGCCCGACACATCATCGAGATATGGTGGGTCGGGTCAGGAAATGGGCGTTTGGGACCCAAGAGAAGTCGTTGTCAGATCAGGATTTGGAATCAACCGACAGGTTGCCCACATTCACACGATTTGGCCCCTGCGATCTTGGAACCCAACCGCGCAAAGCCCGCTCGATGGCGAGCAGGCAAGAAGCAGTGAGCCGCGAGAGCAGTTCGGTGTTCGTTCGAATCTGGTGTGTTGATCCCCGGCCCGTCATCCGTCGTGCACCGAGGGCTGATCCGTTCAGCCCATCGCCACGACGACCCTGGAGCCGATCGGGACACAGAGCAGATTCAAGACCCGCCAGTCTGTGGGATGGCACCAAATACGAATACGCCACACCGATCGTGGCTGCATATCCGTGCAGCCAAGGGGTATCGCTGTTGGTGTATGGCGTGCACACGGACGCCGGTGGATGGTCAAAGGTCAAACCAAAATGGGAGAGCTCTTCAGCTCGTCGCGTGGGCGTGGCGGCTGGGAGCGAGAGACACACATAGGGGCACCGGACGCCCCGCATCAGTTCGTCAGCCGACAGCAGGTCGGATCTGACCGATGGAGCTAGCCGTGGCCGTACTTTGCGATACACAAATTGAACAACTCGTCGACATCAAACCATTCGAGAAAGCCATCAAACGCGATGGCACCATCTCCTACGGCGTGTCCTCCTACGGCTACGACGTCCGCGTCGGCACCGTCTTCAAGATCTTCACCCCCACACCGCCCACCGGCGGGATCACGGTCGTCGATCCAAAGAACTTCACCGATGACCTGATGATCACCGTCGATACCGCCGAGGTCGGCAGCGACCATGTTATCATCCCGCCCAACTCGTTCGCGCTCTGCGAGACCGTTGAGTGGTTCGACATCCCCCGCGACATCCTCGTGCTCTGCGTCGGCAAAAGCACCTACGCCCGCTGCGGCTTGATCGTCAATGTCACCCCCCTCGAGCCCGAATGGCGCGGCAAGGTGACGCTCGAAATCTCGAACACCACGCCGCTGCCCGCCAAGATCTACGCCAACGAGGGCGTCGCCCAGTTCGTGTTCCTCAAGGGGGACCAGACCTGTGCCCAGAGCTACGCGGACAAGGCCGGCAAGTACCAAGACCAGGGCGGCTTGACGCTGCCGAAGGTGGATTGAATACATAAATTTTTAGGACTATGACTACATTGGCACTTACTGAAGGATCCAACTCGTTGATATCAATCTTGCCATTGGCATCGGCTGCCTTGGTGCCAGGTTGGGCTTGGGTTCACACGGAACGCCGTGTGTGGCTTCGTTGTAAGGAATCATGGCAGTCGGATCTTTTTCGTTATGGAATGTACAGTTTAGTTCTCTTTGTAGGTTTGTTTACCTTGTATCCGATTGCAGAAGTTGCATTCGCGGACAATCAATATGAGAATGCGGTAGCAGTGGCTATGGTAGGTCTTTCACTACTGCCATTTGCCGTATTGGGTGGCGTCATCACAGGCGTACTCGGTAAGAAAGATGTTTTTGGAAAATTTCTTAAGGCATTGCATGTGCAAGTGGGGTCTCATGTCGACACTGGGTGGCAGGAAGCATTTCAGCGAACAACTGGATGCATCGTAAAGATCGTTTACAAAGACAATACTGAGACATTCGCAGTACTTAATCCAAATTCTGTAGTTGCAGAACCAACTCAGACATCAGACGCTTACTTTGAACAAACTTTTGTTGTGAATAAGGATGGAGAGCTAGAGCCAACCATTGCGGATCTGGGGGTTTGGGTAAGAATGTCGGAAGTTAAAGAAATCAGATTGTACGAATATCAGGAGTTGAACAATGACGAAGCCAGAACAAAGCTCAAGACCGAACACCGAGACAACGACAAACATGTCGCGAGGCGAGATCAAAGGGGGGGCGTCTCCATCACGGCCTGTGAATGTGACGACTCAGCCGATTGCGAATCCGTCGAATCAAGGGAGATAGAAATCAAATCACCTTCGACTCTCGTACATTAAACATAGTTCAGCCGATTATTTCTATATAGCCAAGGAACCGGAATGAAAATCACACGACGATTCACCACGGAAGGTACTGACCCGTTCGCATCCACTCAGTGGACCACACGATCGAGTCGAATCACGAACCCGGACGGTTCGGTGGTCTTTGAGATGCCAGATGCCGAGGTCCCGGTTGGGTTCTCGCAGCTGGCGACCGACATCATGGTCAGCAAGTACTTCCGCAAGGCGGGGGTGCCTCAGCTGGTCGAGCAGTTCGCCCTGCCCGGCGAGTCGGCCCAGCTGACCAACGACGACGGCTCGACCAAGACCGGCCCAGAACGCTCCGCCCGCCAGGTGATCCATCGCCTTGCCGGTTGCTGGAAGCACTGGGGCGAGACGCACGACTACTTCGACACCGCTGAGGACGCGACGGCCTTCTACGATGAGCTGGTCTACATGCTCGTCCACCAGATGTGCGCGCCCAACTCGCCGCAGTGGTTCAACACCGGGCTCAACTGGGCCTACGGCATCAGCGGCCCGGCCCAAGGCCACTGGATCGTCAACCCAGAAACCGGCGAGCCCGAGCTGGCCGACGATGCCTACACCCACCCCCAGCCCCACGCGTGCTTCATCCAGTCGATCAACGACTCGCTGGTGAATGAAGGCGGGATCATGGACCTGTGGCAGCGCGAAGCGCGGTTGTTTAAGTATGGCTCGGGCACCGGGACCAACTTCTCGAACCTGCGAGCCGCCAACGAGAAGCTCTCGGGCGGGGGCAACTCGTCGGGGCTGATGTCATGGCTCAAGATCGGCGACCGCGCAGCCGGCGCGATCAAGAGCGGCGGGACGACGCGCCGGGCCGCCAAGATGGTGTGCCTAGATATGGACCACCCGGACATCGAAGAGTTCGTCAACTGGAAGGTCCGCGAAGAGATCAAGGTGGCCGCGCTCGTCGAGGGCATGAAGGTCATCGCGGGCCAGAAGGCTTCGGAGCTCGATACCGAGACCGTCGGCGAGACCGCCGAGCGGCTTGGGCTCAAGCTCGACTTCGACTTCAACGGCGAAGCCTACGGCACCGTCGCGGGCCAGAACTCCAACAACTCCGTGCGAGTCCCCGATGCGTTCTTTGACGCCGTGGACGCGGGCGATCAGTGGCAGACGACCTTCCGGACGACCGGCGAGGACGCCAAGAAGATCGACGCCAAGCAGCTCTGGGACGATGTCGCCTACGCCGCGTGGCGCTGTGCCGACCCGGGCGTGCAATACGACACGACCATCAACGCATGGCACACCTGCCCAGAGGCCGGTCGTATTAATGCGTCCAACCCGTGCAGCGAGTACATGTTCCTCGACAACACCGCGTGCAACCTCGCATCGCTCAATGTGCTCAAGTTCTACGACGCGGACACCCGCGAGTTTGACATCGACGGCTTCGAGCACGGCGTGGACCTGTGGACGATGGTGCTCGAGATCTCCGTGCTGATGGCGGCCTTCCCGAGCCGCGAGATCGCGGAGCTGAGCTATGTCTACCGCACGATCGGGCTTGGCTACGCCAACCTGGGCGCGATGCTCATGCAGGCGGGGATTCCATACGATAGCGAGCAGGGCACGACCATCTGCGGCTGCTTGTCGGCGATCATGACCGGACGCAGCTACCGCATGAGCGGCCTGCTTGCCAAGGAGCACGGCCCGTTCGCCGGTTACGAGGACAACAAGGAGCACATGCTCCGCGTGATCCGCAACCACCGGCGAGCCGCCATGGGCGTCGCCCGCGACAGCGGCGAGTACGAAGACCTCCGCATCGCCCCCGTGCCCATCAACCACGAGCTGATCCGCGATCACAATGTATCGCTGGGCAACGCGATGGACCTGCTCCACCACGCGACCACCGCGTGGGACGAGGCCCTCGAGCTCGGGCAAGAGTTCGGCTATCGCAACGCCCAGACCACCGTGATCGCGCCCACCGGCACGATCGGGCTGCTCATGGACTGCGACACGACCGGCGTCGAGCCCGACTTCGCGCTCGTCAAGTTCAAGAAGCTCGCTGGCGGCGGGTACTTCAAGATCGCCAACGCCTCGATCGATCCCGCGCTCAAGGCGCTGGGCTACGACGAGGACCAGCGGCGCGAGATGATCCAGTACATCCTGGGCACGCTCAACCTGCATGTCCCGATGCCCAAGTCTGTGTCTGACTCTACGGGCGTCTCGCTGGCGGCTTGGCTCACCGAGCAGGGCATGAATGACGACGATCTCCAGCAGATCACCGATCAGCTCCCGGGTGCCTTCGAGCTCGGCATGGCGTTTAGCGCGTGGGGACTCAGCGAAGAGACCCTCACCCGCATCGGGATCGGGCCAGAGGTCGCCAAGGCCGACCCGAACTTCAACGCCCTCAAGTTCTTGGGGCTCAACAACGAGCAGATCAACGAGCTCAACCAGTATGTCTGCGGCACGCAGACCATCGAGGGCGCTCCGCACCTCGAAGACGAGCACCTGCCCGTGTTCGATTGCGCCAGCACCTGCGGCAACATCGGCACGCGTCTGATCTCGGCCGGCGGGCATATCCGCATGATGGCCGGCGCCCAGCCGTTCATCTCCGGTGCGATCTCCAAGACCATCAACCTCCCGCACGACGCGAGCGTGACCGACATTCAGGATGCGTACCGCGCCAGCTGGGAGCTGGGGCTCAAGGCCAACGCGCTCTATCGCGATGGCTGCAAGCTCAGCCAGCCGCTCAACTCCAAGAGCGACAGCGAGAACGAGCTCGACGAGGACGAGGTGGTCGATTCCCTCGATCTCTCCGCCGCCCTCGACGAGGTCGCCGACGAGGTCGTGGACCTGGCCGAAGCGGTGGGCGATGAGAATGTCCGCGTGGTGATCAAGAAGGAAGTCGAGATCGTGCATCGCCCGATGCGTCGTCGTTTGCCCGACACCCGTCGCTCGATCACGCACAAGTTCAATGTCGCCGGGCACGAGGGCTACCTCACCTGCGGCATCTACGACGACGGCATGCCGGGCGAGCTCTTCATCACCATGGCCAAGGAAGGCTCGACCATCGGCGGCTTGATGGATTCGTTGGGCACCTCGACCTCGGTCGCGATGCAGTACGGCGTGCCCCTCGAAAGCCTGGTCAAGAAGTTCACGCACCAACGCTTCGAGCCCTCCGGCATGACCACCAACCGCGATATCCCCTTCGCCAAGAGCCTGGTCGATTACATCTTCCGCTGGCTGGGCATGGAGTTCATCGAAGGCTACCGCGAGGCCAACGCCCCAAAGCGCCCCGAGAGCTCAAGCATCCCCAGCGAGACCACACTCGTGACACGGCGCATGGGTAAGTCCAAGGAGAAAGCGGAGTCCAAGTCCTCCGATCGCACGATCGAGGTCAAGGACACCGTGATCTCCGAGACCACCGTCTCCGAGTCGTCCATCGTCACCGGCAAGAACACCAAGGTCCAGGTCTCCGAGACCAGCACCCAGCGGACGGCCAGCGCGACCCTCTCGATGGCCCTTGAGTCATCGGGCGACGCACCGCCGTGCGATGTGTGCGGCACCATCACCGTCCGCAGCGGCACCTGCTACAAGTGCCTCAACTGCGGCAACTCGCTGGGCTGCAGCTAAGAGCTGATTGAGCACGATCAAGACTTGTCAAAGAAAGGAACCCCAACCACAAACCCCCAAGGGCGGCGGCCAGACCAAGCCCACCGGTGCAAACACACGCACCAAGGGGACGGCCAGCCAAAAACGGAATGAACGCTGCCGGCTCCGGGTCATGGATTGATCCGCACCGGTCAGCCGATCTGGGACATCACCTGCACGGCGAGCACTTGCCAAGGAGCCATGTGATCAGCAGATATTCCCGAGGTGTGCACCAGTGAACGCTTGTGATGAGCCGCTGCCTGGGTTTGTGGTTTTCGAAAAACCGATCGGAGCGAAAGCGTTCGATCAAGACATATTGAGCCCCACCAGCGGAGATCGCGGCGGCACCATCCCTGCCACAAGGCCCGATCTCCGCCACTTCCCCCAGGCATGCCCACCACGGCCTGGGGGTTTTTTATGGGCACTCGGTATGCAGAGCGGATTCTGCTACACTCACGCAGATGGACACGCCTGCACAAACAACAACAAAGCAAATGCTGC
>Ga0209344_10004653_pt1 | contig 12397 bp, 8 predicted proteins | sample Cruoilmetagenom6_FD_187293 | JGI IMG/M metagenome (GOLD analysis project Ga0209344, IMG submission 187293) | Oil polluted marine microbial communities from Coal Oil Point, Santa Barbara, California, USA - Santa Barbara Oil Seep Sample 6 (SPAdes)... | ecosystem: Environmental > Aquatic > Marine >...
CGCCGGAGCGGCATCACCAATTTGCTGGAAAATCTGTTGACCGATGCTATGTCGATTGACCGTTTCATTCATTTCTGTGTTCAGGGCTTTTCTGACTACAGCCGGCTCATGACCATCGACCAGCATTCGGATGCCCAATGCCAATGCAGGATTTTTAACTTCCTGCCGTTCCAGTGCTAACAGCCCCTCTTTACGGGCGATACCGGCTAAGACAACCACACTCGCAATAATTTCAGAAGGGTCTTCAGATTTATGCAAAAAGGCTTTGGTCGCCGTTTTCATTGAACCGATGAACTGTTTGAGGGTAAAGCGCATCATGACGACAGCAAAGGTGCCACCTACAACTATCATGAAAGAAGGCGTGTTAACAAAGGTGCTCGCCGCTGCCCCAAGAGCAATAGTGGCGATAATCAGACTCCAGGCTATTAAAAAACCCAGTAAAGTAGCCAAATCCACGTGCTTTTCTCCCTGCTCAATTGATACCTGAAGTCGTATTACAATTTTCGCGTTTAATTGTACCGGATGATACGCAAAATCAACAGTATCAAGTATTGACAGCCTGTTGGTGTTTTTTTCGACGATAAATCAAAACAGCTGGCAACATTGCCATGATAAAAATAAACAACAGCAAAATCATTGGCCAGATGGTCGGTTGATTCCATTTCGACCGCAACTGGTCCCGTAATAGCGGATCAATCCGATGATACTTTAATGTATTGTTTGCCATCAGATTGGGTTTGATATTTTTATTCCACGCGTGAAACAACGTTAACTGTTTGGGATGAAATCCCCATACCCACGGCACATCATGGCGAACAATGTCCACCATTTTATCGATAATTTCCTGGCGATCATCACCATCAGGCATCACCCGCATCTGCTCAAATAACTTATCAAATTTAGGGTTTTGGTAATTGGCGCTGTTTTCACCATTATGAATGGCTTTGGCATTGGGCCCATAGAGGAGAAACAGAAAGTTTTCCGGATCCGGATAATCAGCACTCCAGCCGACTTTGAAAATCTGTGTTTGTCCGCGACGCATCTTATCCTGAAAGCGATTATAATCAGTAGATCGAATCACCAGCTGGATGTTAAGTTTTTGAAACTGTTTGCGCATCCAGTCTAACTGGGCTTTGGCATCCGGCCCAACAGCAGAAACATCAAAATACAGAACTAACGGTTGCCTTGTTTCAGCATCTCGACCATTGGGGTATCCGGCATCTGCCAGTAGTTCTCTGGCAAAAGAAATTGGCTTGGTGCGTACCGCATCATCCCGCCATTCATAAACGTAAGGGTCCAATCCCTCCCGGCCGTCACGATAACCAAAAATTCCCGGAGGAATAGGTCCTTGGGCAGGAATTCCACGTCCGTTAAAGAAAATGGAAACAAATTCCTCCTGATCTATCGCAATTGCAATCGCCTGACGCAGTTTGCGTGCTCGTTCACTGTCTCCGCCCACCACTGAATCCAGCATATTGAAACCAATATAATGAGTAGTAGTGCCAACAGCGGCCTGTAAATCAATGCCTTTTTCCATCATATCTTCGCTTAGCCCAAACGAACCACCTGAAGAAACCTGGATGGCCTGTTCAAAGCTGTCGGAGGTTAAGCCACTGATATCGTAGTACCCCTGAATGAATTTCCCCCAGTAAGAGGTACTTTCTTTTTCAAGGGTGTAAATAATTTTATCGATAAATGGCATTGGCAAACCGGCATCATCCAGCAAACCAGCTGCAGCATCCCCGGGATTACCTTCATTGGGATAAATTTCACCGTGATAATTCGGATTTTTAACCATCACCATGCGCCGGTTAGGGTCGTTTTCAATCATTTGATAGGCCCCTGTTCCAATCGGGTACCAATCTAAGGTGATATTTTTATCTTTTAATACATTCTGCTGATAAAACACATCAGCTTCCCAGGGAATGGGAGCAAAAAATGGCATTGCCAGCCAGTATTTCAGTTGGGGATATTGACCATAAACGGTAATTTGGAATTGATAATCGTCAATGGCTTCCACCCCGTCGATATGTAATTCCCGTAAATCAATCGGCTCTCCTTGTTGCTGCAGTTTATTGAGAATGGCAGCAAAATCTCCCAAACCGACAATGTGTTCACTCATTAAGCCTAAAATGGGTGAATGGACTTCCGGATGTGCTAGCCGTTTAATTTGATATACATAATCAGCCGCTTTTAATTCCCGGGTGGCTTGCTCGGGAAAATCCATAATAGTGTTCAGATGATTGGCACTCTGTTCATCCAGATCGTGATATAGCCATTGTCCAGATGCATTCTGAGCAAATGCCGGGTGTGGTTGATAGGCGATTCCGGGCCTCAGGGTAATCGTATAACGTGAAAAAGCGATATTTTCTACTGTCTGTTGTGATCCCGCTAATAGTTGTTGATTTTTATCTAAAAACTCCACTTTCGGCATTTTTGCTGCGGTTAATGGCTCCATTTGATATGGACGTTTAAGGTAATGGTATTGAAAGGGCGGCTCATATATCTGCGCCGTAATCAGACTTTCATTCGCTGAGTAGGAACGGGCAGGATCGAGATGTTTGGGACGCAACATAAAGGAGCTGTAACTGACTGTTTTTTCACTCTCAGCTGCAGGGTATGGAGAGTTGATAGCCGATATATCACAACCTGTCAGCGATGCAATAACTATCCAGAAGAGCACAACAGAAAATCGGGGCATAACCATCCAACGTTGAAACCAGGCAAATAGGGAGTATAACGGGAATGTAAGTTGCTCGCCTCTTCCAGTAGCTGCCAAAATCAGGTAAGTTTATCGGTTTTAAAATTTCTGGAGTACTTCATGGGGTTTCTACAAGGCAAACGGGTATTGATTGTTGGCGTTGCCAGCTCGCGTTCTATCGCTGCCGGTATTGCGCATGCCATGGCACGTGAAGGTGCTGAATTAGCTTTTACATACCAAAATGACAAACTCAAATCCCGAGTCGAAAAAATCGCTGAAGAATGTGGCTTCAACCCAGCATTAATTTTTCCTTGCGATGTTAGTAGTGATGAGCAAATCAAAACTGTTTTCGATGATCTGGCCAAACAATGGGATGGCCTGGATAGTATTGTTCATTCGGTCGCTTTTGCTCCACGTGAACAACTGCAAGGCAGTTTTGTGGACAGTGTCACCCGTGAAGGTTTTGCCGCTGCAAACGATATCAGCGCCTACAGCTTTGCTGCACTGGCTAAAGCGGGTAAAGAGATGATGACGGGCCGTAATGGTTCATTATTGACGTTGAGCTATCTTGGAGCCGAACGTGCTATTGATAATTACAACGTTATGGGTGTCGCAAAAGCCGCCCTGGAAGCCACTGTCAGATATATGGCTTATTCATTAGGACCGGAAGGTATTCGGGTAAATGCTGTTTCTGCTGGTCCTATAAAAACACTTGCTGCCGCCGGTATTGGCGATTTTGGCAAGATGCTGGCCTATGGGGAACGAAATGCACCATTGCGTCGTAATGTCACGATTGATGAAGTGGGCAATGTAGGTGCTTTCCTGTGCTCCGATCTGGCATCCGGGGTAACCGGCGAAATTACCTATGTTGACGGTGGTTACAATATTGTCGGTATTGGCGATAAGTAATTTTTTATTGATGTTCATTCAGTTAACAAAAACAGGGCTTTCAGCCCTGTTTTTGTTTTAGCGCTTATAAATTTGAGGATAGCAGCCCATGCCACACTCGCATGCCGTCATATTATTGATTTGGATTATCCTGAGTGCCATCAGTGGTGTCTTGTTTGGCTGGTTTTTCGGTGACTTATCATTACAAATTGGTTGGTTGGGTGATTTATTTCTCAATGCGCTAAAAATGATCATTATCCCGTTGATTGTTGCCTCGGTTATCAGCGGTATTGGCGCCCTTGGTGATGTTCGAAAATTGGGGCGTTTAGGTGGTTCCACTCTTCTCTACTACGGTTTTACAACGGCTGTTGCAGTGTTTATTGGCTTGGTAGTAGTGAATATCATCCAACCCGGTGCAGGAATTGAGCTCGGGGATGCTACTGTTCCAGAGCGAATTCTGGAAAAACAGGGAACAGGAGCGTCAGACATTATCATGTCACTGATCTCGCCAAATCTATTTGCCTCTGCAACTGAAATGCAGTTATTGCCCATTATTGTTTTTGCCATATTGTTTGCGATGGCGCTGACTACGATTGGTGAACGTTCAAAACCTGTATTTGCCGTTTTTGATGGTATCAATGAAGCCATGATGAAGTTGGTGATATGGATTATGTATTTCGCGCCGATCGGTATTTTCGCTTTAATAGCTGCACGTATTGGACTGGCAGGTGGTGGTGAAGAATTATTCAGAGAAATACAAGCTGTAGGCTGGCATGTGGTCACCGTTTTAACCGGGTTATTCATCCATTTTTGTTTTCTATTTTTACTACTACAACTGCTTGCTGGCAAAGGCCTAGCGTATTTATTTGGTATGAGTCGAGCTTTGTTTACCGGTTTTGGCACCGCAAGCTCAACAGCCACATTGCCATTAACTATGGAAAATGCCCGCGAAAATAAAGTTAGTGATAAAGCCATCAAATTTGTTTTGCCGCTGGGCAGTACGGTCAATATGGATGGCACAGCCCTTTATGAAGCTGCCGCAGTGTTATTTATAGCTCAGGCCTACGGCATTGATTTGACGATGACCCAACAGATTATTGTCTTTATTACCGCAACGCTTGCGGCCATTGGGGCTGCAGGAATCCCTGAAGCAGGGCTGGTCACCATGGTAATCGTACTTAGTGCGGTAGGCTTGCCCTTGGATGGTATTGCACTGTTACTGGCGGTTGACTGGTTTCTGGATCGATTCCGTACCGTAGTCAATATATGGGGTGATAGTGTCGGCGCTAAAGTCATCGATACATTAGTTATTAAAAAGGCGCTCTAAAGCGCCTTTTTAATCTGCAAGTATGATTAGCGAACTACTCTTCTTCGCTAGATGTTACACGCGACTCATAAATCTCGATGTCGGCTTCACTGCGTAATGTATTGAGAAATGCTGCCATTTCTACGCGGCCATTCAGTCTGGTCAGGTTAGAGACTAGTCCATCACGCATTTCAGGCTCTACATCTTCAACTGAGCCCTGTTTCACATCACTTACCGCTATCACAACATAATTACCGTTCTCGGTAGTGAAACCTGCATATTGGGTTGATTCAGAGTTAGGTAATCTAAATGCCTGATCTAGAATTTGTGCGCTGATCTCCTGACTATCACGCCCATAATAAGTGGCTGGCTGCCAGGTATCAGGGAAGACTTCTGTAGCTGATGCACCGGATTCCAACTCCTGCAGTCTGGATTCGCCCTGAATATAGGCTAAATCGCTGGCACGCTGATAACGAAGCTGTTCAGTAATTGCTGGTGCAACTGAATCAAATGGCAGCAAGGTCGCATCAGAATAGCTGTTCTTGCGAACTACAACCAATCGAGTGTCAGATAACTCTAAAACCTGGCTGTTAAGATCCTGATTCAACACATCATCAGAAAATGCGGCTTTCACAACCTCCTGGTTTTCAGCAATACCACTACCACCGCTGCGGGTAAATTTCCCAGAGGTTTTAATATCTAAACCTAATGTTTCAGCGGCAATATCAAGCGTTTCTGGATTCTCATAGGTAAGATTCGCCAACTCTTCAGCTTTATCGTAAAACTGGCGTTCAGCCTGCTGACGTTTATATTGTTGTTCAACTTCATCTTTCACTTCAGCAAAATCTACATTGCTGGATTGATCAATATCCGTTAATTGAATGATGTGATAACCAAACTCCGTTTTAACAGGTTCAGAGATATCACCAACATTCTCTAGAGCAAATACTGCTTCTTCAAAAGCAGGCTCCATAACATCACGTTGAATAGCACCTAAATCACCTCCTGAAGATGCCGAACCAACATCGATCGAATAGGTTTCTGCCAGTTCTTCAAAGCTTTGACCTTCTTCAAGTTTGGTTTGAATTTCGGCAAGGATCTGCTCTGCTTCTTCATTATCTTCGATTAAGATGTGACTGGCGCGGCGCTGTTCAGGCCCCACAAACTGTGCTTTGTTATCAACATAATATTGCTGCAACTGTTCTTCACTCGCTTCAACCTGTGTTGAAATTTCATCAAGTGACAGTTCCAGATAATCAAGTGCGATTTGTTCCGGTGAAGTAAAACTTGACTGGTTGGCATCAAAGAAACCACGTACATCTGCTTCATCAACTTCCGTTTCATCCAGAAAATCTTCCAGCTTGACTACGCCAAAGGCAATTTCGCGCTGTTGATTTTCCAGTTTTAACAATCTTTCTACTTCTACCTCAGAGACCAGGGTACTACCCTCAACACTCTGGATAAGCTGTTGACCCAAAAGATCATCACGTAAGCTTGCTTCATAAGACGTGGGAGTAAAGCCGGCTCTGGCCAGAACCATTTGATATTGTTCGCTATCAAATGTTCCATCACGTTGAAATGCGGGCGTTTGCTGGATGAATTGGGCAATTTGGCGGTCACTTATCCGAAGACCAAGTTCATCACCAGCAGAACGGATCAGTTGCTGATCAATCAGATCATCAAGCACGACATAACGAATTTCAGCGTTATCAAACATCTCGGGATTGAATTCTTCGCCCATCATTTCCCGCATTTGATCACGATAGCGCTGAACAGCTTCTAGTAAGGCTGTCTGGGTGATTTCTTCACCATTAACTTCGGCGACGATGGTATCAGTTGGTCCGGAGACATAAGAATTCACCCCCCAAAGTGCAAACGGAATGCTTATTAAGCCAACAATAAACCAAGCAATCCAACCTTGGGCGCGATCACGTATGAAATGCAACATAGGAGTGAACCTTCTTCACGAGTGTGGGTTAATTTAAGCAAAAAAAAAGGCGCATAGAATGCGCCCTTCTTTTGTATTGGCGGAGCGGACGGGACTCGAACCCGCGACCTCCGGCGTGACAGGCCAGCATTCTAACCAGCTGAACTACCGCTCCTGATATTCCTGGTGGGTGCTGAGGGGTTCGAACCCCCGACCCTCGCCTTGTAAGGGCGATGCTCTCCCAGCTGAGCTAAGCACCCCAGAAAAAAGAAACTAGTTTACAGCATCCTTAAGGGCTTTACCAGCTTTAAATGCAGGAATTTTAGCAGCTGCAATTTTGATTTCTTCGCCGGTGCGTGGGTTACGGCCGGTACGAGCAGCACGCTCACGAACAGAAAAAGTACCGAAACCTACCAGAGTAACTTGATCGCCTTTGCTTAACGCTTTTGTGACTGCAGAAGTCACGCCGTCAACAGCCAGAGCCGCTTTTGCTTTTGAAATGTCTGCGGCCGCAGCAACTGCATCGATTAATTCAGATTTATTCACAGCTTAATTCCTCGTGTCGTTTATATTATGTATTCAAATCCCAAAGGACACACAATACCTCGGCGCGTCTCATTGGTTGTGTGTATCTAACTACAGCAAAAACAGTGTGTCAAGACAGTAAAACATTAGGGTCATTTACCATGACCATTTTTTGTGAACCGCCTCTAAACTCCTGCTAAATCAGTACTTAAGCTTTTGCTTATATAGTCTATACTTATTTTAAGCACTAATAGATTGTGCCAAAGCAACATATTGTTCAACCGACAAGGTTTCTGGACGTAGCTTTGGGTCAATTCCCTGAGCTTCCAACTCAGCCACGGAAACACTATTTTTCAAAGTGTTAGCGATGGTTTTTCGACGCTGACTAAATGCCTGTGTCACCAAACTGCCTAACGTTTTAATACATACATCACCCCCTAAAAATTGCTTTCTTGGTTGGATATAAATGATGGCAGACTCCACTTTGGGCGGAGGATCAAAGGCTGTTGGAGGCACGATAAATAATTGCTCCACCATGCATTGGTATTGAATCATTATGCTTAACCGACCATAGCTTTTGTTACCTGGTGCGGCACAAATGCGCTCTACGACCTCTCGTTGAAGCATAAAACACATATCTTCTATCAACGAAGCCTGTTCCAGTAAATGAAATAATAACGGTGTAGTGATGTTGTAGGGCAGATTACCAATCACCCTTAATTTTTCATCATTCCGGGGTAATACACTGAAATCAAACTCCAAGGCATCAGCCTGATGGATATGCAGATTAGGTACATCTTTAAACTGGTTTTGCAGTATTGGCACCAAATCACGATCCAGCTCAATCACATCCAGTAATCCGGCATCTTCCAGTAACGAGGTTGTTAATGCCCCACGTCCCGGCCCTATTTCAACCAGATGCTGATCTTTTTGAGGGGCTACAGCCGCGATGATATCCGCTATAACGGCTTCATCCTGCAAGAAGTTTTGCCCAAATCGTTTGCGTGCTTTCGGATAATGTCGCTGATCAGTCATGGAGTTCTTCTGGTTAATGACATTGTTTCAGCCATATTGATTGCAGCCTGCAGACTGGTTGCACTGGCTTTACCTGAACCGGCAAGGTCCAGTGCGGTGCCGTGATCAACCGATGTTCGGATAAATGGAAGCCCCAAGGTAATATTCACAGCATCACCAAAACCTTGGTGCTTAAGCACTGGCAGGCCCTGATCGTGATACATCGCTAATACAGCGTCATAATCTGCAAGGCGAGACTTTACGAAAATAGTGTCTGCGGGCCATGGACCGTTAAACTCATAGCCTTGCTCACGTATAAGCTTTATCGCAGGTTCGATTACAGTTTGTTCTTCAGTACCAAGATGCCCGCCTTCGCCAGCATGAGGATTTAAGCCGCATACAGCTATTCGAGGGTGTTTTAATCCAAAACTTTGCTGCAGACTTTCAGCCAGAATATGCATAATTTTTAGCAGGCTTTGTTGAGTAATGGCATCACTTACCTCGCGAAGCGGTAAATGTGTAGTAGCCAAGGCCACGCGAAGCTCAGGTGTCGCCAACATCATCACCACTTTATTGACACCCGCACCATCCGCGAAAAACTCGGTATGACCGCTAAAAGGAACCTGAGCATCATTAATAACGCCTTTATGCACCGGTGCGGTAACAACAGCATCGAAAGTTTCATCCAGGCAGCCATCCAGCGCGAGTTGCAATGTATTAATAACATAGGCTGAATTAGCAGGATTCAATTTCCCCGCCACCACTTTTTCTGCGAGCTTACTCGCCAGATAGACGATACAACCAGCTTCACCTGGTTTGGGAGCCGAATCTGGGTCAAACTCAATCAGCTTTATGGTTAGACCTAATTCATCTGCACGCTGCTGAAGCAGCTCTGGATCAGCAATAACGACTATTTGGTGACGTTGGGCATGTTGTGCCAGCTGAATACACAGATCGGGACCAATTCCAGCGGGCTCACCTGAAGTTAGCGCTATACGACAAATATCACTCAAAGGTCACGATACTCTATGTAGGCTTCATCACGCATTGCTCTTAACCAGCTTTCAAGCTCTTCTTCAATTTTTCGTTGTTTTAACTGTTCACGTGCTTTATTGCGCTTAAATTCATCTGCCATATTTTGTTCGCGGCGTTCGTCGACCTGAATTAAATGCCAACCAAAACGACTTTGAAATACGTCGCTCATTTCACCTTCAGCCAAACCATTCATAACCTCTTCAAACTCTGGCACCATAACACTTGGGCTGGTCCAACCGAGGCTTCCGCCATCAATTGCAGAGCCGGTATCCTCAGAGTGTGCCTTTGCCAGCTCAGCAAAGTCTTCGCCATTGAGGATTCGCTCGCGTAATTGCTGAAGTCGTTTTTCCGCGGCTTCATCTGTCACAAGCTCATTGGTTTTGATTAAGATGTGTCGAGCTTTGGTCTGTTTAACCAGATGGGTTTCTTCACTGCGTTTTTCAGCCAGTTTGACCAGATGAAAGCCACTGCCACTTCGAATAACGTCGCTCACTTCGCCTACAGCCAGATTGGGTACCACACCGGCAAATAAGGTTGGCAATTCAGCCTGTTTACGCCAGCCTAGTTCTCCACCTTCCAGCGCATTTTGACCATCAGAGTACCCTGCAGCAATTTCTGAAAAGTCACCGCCCTCCGCCAGTAAATCCTGAATAACGGCGAGTTTTTGTTCGGCTTCCTGTACTTGTTCAGGAGTTGGAGCATCTGGAATACCAACTAATATATGTAACAGCCTGAAGGCTTGCTCAGAATCGCCCTGCAGGTTTTGGGTCGCTAGAAAGTTATCTACTTCACGCTCAGAAACGACGATAGAATCTTCAACCTCACTCTTACGCAGCCGACTGATAACCATTTCTTCACGAATGGTTTCCCTGAATTCGGTGAAATCATAACCATCACTTTCAAGTGCATCACGGAACTGTCGTATGGTGAGATTATTGTTTTCAGCAATTTGTCGGACGGCAGCATTCAACGCGTCATCAGCCACCCGAATACCTGACATTTCTGCGCGCTGCAGTTGCAGTTTTTGCATGATGAGACGTTCAAGGACCTGTCGGCGCAGAATATCAGAGGATGGTATCGCGGCATTACGCTGGCGAAGCTGCTGACGAACAGTCTGCTCCATGTCGACCAGCTCACTATCCAGGACAATTTCGTTATTAACAACAGCAACAATACGATCAAGCGGCGCTGCCCATACGCTGTTCGCAAGCAATAAGCCGACAAGCAAATATTTAATCATGAACTATACAAACTCCGTAAATTGTTGGCCGTTATTATAGCGTTTCAAAACGTCTAAGACCTAAAGAACCTTAAATGTAGATAGATGACTTAATGACAAAAAGATCTATTGGATAGTTGAATCTGCTGACTTATATTTATTCATAGCCTCGAATACTTTCCTCAAGCAAGCCACCGGATTTCTTACCAAAGCGACCCAGACCTTTCAATTCAATTTCAAAATAGATGGCTTTATTGCGACTATCAGCGTCTACGTCATTAATGTAATCTCGGAAAACAACCCGGGTGGCCCAGCAGCAACTATGGTATTCAACACCTGCAAGTGCCTCCAACGTTGTACTATCCATTAAAGAACGATAATAGCGGCCAATAACGCTCCATTGATCATTAATCGGCAGACTGCCTGATACATCAGCTTGTTCTATAGGGAAACGGTTCAAGCCATCATCCCGCCGATAACGATGAGCAATGTTGAATACACCACCATTTTCTCCGCGATAGCGTAATTGCAGCGAAGACATATTAGAGGTAGTGCTGTCAGGATCCCATTGAATCTGTCCAGCCAGTGCCCATTCCTCAGTAATGCTGGCAACCGCTTCAGCAATATAGTCAGAGTCAGAACTTGTTTCTTCGACATCCTGTCTTAAATTGACTTTGCGATCTGAAAAATACTGGATTTGTCCCAGTGTCATTCGTAATTTTTCACGACCGGTTTCTTCATTTATAAAGCGACTGGTAAGGCCTACTGTCACCTGGTTTGCATCACCAACTCTGTCTGGCCCGGTAAAACGATCATGGCTGAACATACTGCCCATACCAAAGGTACGCAGATTGGTATCGAAAAGTGGAATATTGTCCTGGTCTCTATAAGGTATATAGAGATAAAACGCTCTGGGTTCCAGCGTCTGGATCATTTTGTTACCAGCAAATTTGAGCGGCCGTTCAAAAATCAATCCGCTATCCAAACTCACCACCGGTAAGGTGCGATTAATGCTGCTATCCTCGAATTGAGTCTGTCCATTTAAATTATCAAGAGAGTAGTAACTTTGCTTTAATGCGACACGGGGGGTCATAAAGAAACCAGCAGTGCCCAGCGGCAGACTGACGCCCGGCTCTACATTCAAACGCTGGCCAGAAACCTTGTCATCATGATCAAAAGCGGTAAATTCAGACTTGAATTCATAGCTAAGCCCATAAGCCTGATCTGGCAGTAATCCATTTAATGTTAATTGCGGCAATCGTTGATAAGGATCTTCAACATCTTCCAGCAGATTTTGATATCCCTGCACTCTTGCTCCGAAATTCCAGATATCACCGTAATAATTCACATTTAATAATCGGTTTAAATGCGTAGTACTACTCAAACTTAAATTACTACTGAAATCTTCCAGATAATCCCGATCCGATACATAATTATAATCAACCAGGGTTCGCCAGCGGTTGCTACTGCCATAATGCCCATTTTGCTGAAACGAAAAATGTTTCCGGTCTTCATTGTAGTTGGGATTTATTTCATCACCATTCTGACGCAGACTGTCACTGCCCAAAAAAGCTGCATCAATCAAGCCTTCAGATTGCGAAGTGAGATAACGAAACTCACCATTCAACATCAAGCCACGATCTGACATATAACGTGGTGTCAGGGTCGCATCCATATCGGGTGCAATGTTCCAGTAATAAGGCGTGCTGACATCGAAGCCGGTTTCATTGGAACTTCCAATGGAAGGGATCAGAAAACCTGATTTACGCTCATCACTTAACG
>Ga0209344_10004654_pt1 | contig 12397 bp, 12 predicted proteins | sample Cruoilmetagenom6_FD_187293 | JGI IMG/M metagenome (GOLD analysis project Ga0209344, IMG submission 187293) | Oil polluted marine microbial communities from Coal Oil Point, Santa Barbara, California, USA - Santa Barbara Oil Seep Sample 6 (SPAdes)... | ecosystem: Environmental > Aquatic > Marine...
CCGCCGCCGTCCCCCAGGGCGCGCGGCGGTCTTTTTTTGTTATGGTGCCTTCTGAGCATAAAGATGCCTTCGGCGAGGATATTTGTGAACAAAAGAAGGCAACCTCTTTATTCTGAAAATATCCCCGCCGGAGGCGAACCGCACGAAGTGCTAAAGTTAATGTGCGCAAAGCGTGCGCAGTAATTCTGATCATTCGGGTTATTTGCGGGCCGGGATTACAAATGATTGTCAGGCATATTCTGAGTTATCTGCCTCTGAAACAGCCTGGCAGATTGCATCGAGCGAAAGCATAATCGAAGCGTGCCGATTTTTAAAATCACGGGCGGGTAACAGAACTTCCAAATCACCAAAAGGGGCCGTTGGAACTGGTCCGTTTTGTTTCAGCATGGTTTCTAGTTCGTTGCGGGCCTGTTCTAATTCTGCCTGGGTGCGGCCAATAATATTTGCAGCAACAACAGACGCTGCAGCCTGACCAAGTGCACACGCTTTGACATCCTGACCGAATTCAGAAACCTGACCATCCTGCATAACCACATCCACGGTTATTGTTGATCCACAAAGAGGTGAGCGGCGCTTTACACTTGCTTGCGGGTTTTCCAAACGTTCATTAAGCGGAATATTTGCCGCCAGTGCAAGAATGCGACCGGAATATAAGTTAATCAGGTCTGCGTCGCTCATTTGATTGCCCTTACGTGTTGTGATGACATAGATAGGCATGCCATTGGCGTATGCAAAGGAAATTTGAATGTTTGATCCCACCAGCCTGATTTATAATGAACAAGGCCTTGTTCCGGTCATTGCACAGGATGCAGAAGGCGGTGATGTGTTAATGTTCGCGTGGATGAATGAAGAAGCGATAAGGCGTACACTTACAAGTGGCCGCGTCACTTATTGGTCACGTTCGCGCCACTCATTTTGGGTCAAAGGTGAAACCAGCGGGCATGTGCAGGAACTGGTTGATTTGCGGGTGGATTGTGATCGCGATTGCCTGTTGATACTGGTTCGCCAGACCGGCCCGGCCTGCCATACCAACCGGCGAACCTGTTTTTACACAGCAGTCCGGGGCGGTAAAGAAATTGAACTTATGTCCACTACAGAATAGAAATTGCCTTCGGCGAGGATATTTTTAGGATAAAGATATCGAAGAGTGTCAATTTAGAGACCAATCAGTCGTCTAACTTCATCTGGTCTGGTTCCACTATCGCGATATATTCTGATCGCGCGTGCGTCGTCGCGTTTGGCCAGTCGTTTACCGTGTTTGTCGCGTATCAGTGGGTGATGATGATATTGGGGGGTGGGAAGTTTCAAAAGCAGTTGTAACAGCCGATGTATATAGCTCGCTTCAAACAAGTCTTCTCCCCGAACTACTTTGGTAACACCCTGCGCTGCGTCATCAAGGACAACGCAGAGATGATAAGAAGCTGTTGAAATATCGTGTCTTGCCAGAACAATATCGCCAACCTGTGTGAGCAGGTGTTTGGGGTTTAAAAAATGCACTCCGGTGTGGTTTGGACCGGTTTCGGTAAAACCAATGCCGGATAAATCGGGCAGGTTATTAATTGCGCGACGAATATCAAGGCGAATGGCGTCGGTCTTTGTTCGTTCATCCATTTTTCTGTTGCGGCAGGTTCCTGGATAAGTTTGCTGGATCGCCTGACCTTCCTGAGGTGCGGTTTGTGCATTGCGAATATCACGCCGGGTGCAACTGCACGGATAGCACAGATTTGCCTGGATTAGTTGGTTAAGGGCTGTTTCATAGGTATCCAAATGGTCCGATTGATGCCAGACCGGAGTTTGCCATGTAATCCCCAACCAGGCCAGATCCTCATAGATAGCGGCTTCAAATTCTGGGCGGCAACGGGTTTTATCGGTGTCTTCCATGCGCAAAAGGAATTCACCAACTTCTGCCATGTCAAACGCCAGAAGCGCTGAATAGGCATGACCAAGGTGCAACAACCCGGTTGGGGATGGCGCGAATCGGGTTCGAAAATTCAAAGGCGTTCCAGCACAAAAACTGTTGATCGCAGGCCGATACCGGGCAGGTGTTCACCATCCTGACGAAATAACTGACGGCAGGTTTTTGTGTTCAGGTAGTGATCTACCATAGCTTCAAATCGAGGATCTTCAAATGTGTGATCGTTGAAGGAAAACACCAACAATCCACCTGGGGCAAGTGCGTCTACCAGAATTTCCATCGTTTCGGGTGGCGCCGCACCTTTGCTGATAACACCGCAAGCCACAATGGCCGCATAATCGCCAGGATCTACGCGAAAATCTGTTTCAGGGTCTGAGATCCACAATTTTCGGTAGGCGCATTTTTCGCCGGCGTGATGCAGCATTTCAGCCGATAGATCACAGCCGTCGATATTCAGATAACCGCTCATTTTGATTGCGGTTCCCGACATCCCCGTTCCACATCCGAAATCCAGAATTGGGGCAAGATGATCTGGTAAAAACTGACGAAGTGCCAGGGCGATGCGGGTTGGGGTTGCATACCCCTTGCCGCCAACTTCTTCGTCATAACTTGCGGACCAGTTGTCATACAACGCGCGTGTGTCTTCTACCGTTTCAAGGCCATAGACATCATCGAGAAAATTTTTGTCAGTCATAACCTGAGTTTGCCGTGTGGATCAGGTGGCGTCCAGTGTTGAGTGTGCCAACCAACCGGCCCAGGCAATTTTTGCGCGATCAGTGTAGGCTTTGTAGCGATCCTTGCGCCCGCGCCGCCCACCTCTGGCATCAACAGGGGGAAACAGACCAAAATTGACATTCATTGGCTGAAAGGTTTTCGCCTCGGCACCACCGGTGATGTGATGGATTAATGCGCCCATTGCAGTTTCGGGAGGAGGCGTTTCAATAGGTTTGTCTGAAATCTCGCCCACGGCCATTTTCGCAGCAAGCAACCCCATGGCGGCACTTTCCACGTACCCTTCGACCCCGGTGATCTGCCCGGCAAACCTGACGTTTGGCTGGCTTCGCAAACGCATCTGATTGTCCAGCAATGTGGGGGAGTTGATAAATGTATTTCGGTGGATGCCGCCAAGTCGTGCGAAACTTGCGTTTTCCAGACCGGGGATCATTTTGAGCACTTCCGTCTGGGAACCATATTTCATTTTTGTCTGGAAGCCGACAATATTGAGCAGTGTTCCAAGTTTATTGTCACGGCGCAATTGAACCACGGCATAGGCTTTTTCTTCGGGGTTATGGGCGTTTGTCAGGCCAACTGGTTTCATCGGGCCAAAGCGCAATGTTTCGCGACCTCGTTCAGCCATCACCTCTATCGGCAGGCAACCATCGAAATAGCCAGCGGTTTCGCCCTGGTGGAATTCTGTTTTTTCGGCGCTGAGCAGGGCGTCGATGAAGGATTCGTATTGCGACTTTGTCATCGGGCAGTTGAGATATGCTTTTTGATCTTCTTCGGTTTCACCCTTGTCATAACGCGATTGTAGCCAGGCGATATTCATGTCGATACTGTCAGCGTATACAATCGGGGCGATTGCATCAAAAAAGGCCAAACTGGTTTGTCCGGTTTTGGCACGAATTGCATTTGCAAGATTACCTGAGGTCAAAGGACCAGTTGCGACGATCCAGTGGCCGGTTTCGGGTAGATTGGTAACTTCGCCATATTTGATGGTAATATTTTTATGGTCATGCAGGCGGTCGGTTACGGCTTGTGAAAAAACTTCACGATCAACAGCCAATGCGCCACCTGCGGGAAGGGCGTGGGTGTCGGCCATTTCCATGATCAGACCACCTGCTGCGCGCATTTCCCAGTGTAACAGACCTACTGCACTGCGTTCATCATCATCAGAGCGAAATGAATTGGAACAGACCATTTCCGCCAGATTGCCGGTTTTGTGGGCAAATGTTCCAATGTCGGGTCGCATTTCATGGATCACCACATTCAGCCCGGCATTGGCCGCCTGCCATGCAGCTTCGGATCCGGCAAGGCCGCCGCCAACAATGTTCAGTACCGTGTTCATAATGGGGATTTAGGATGTGTTGGGTGAAATGGAATGGGTCATACCGGGGGCTGATTGCCCCCGGACCCCCGTGGATATTTTTGGAATATCGAAGCCAGTTTCAGTTTTCGCCATTTTGCGGAGTTGTTTCTGTTTCTGCGTCCGTATCTTCATCGCTTTGATCGGCTATCCAGGCAACCGATACGACTTCTTCACCTTTGGCAGTATCAAAGACCTTTACCCCGCCAGCACTGCGCGAGCGGAATGAAATACCGTTGACCGGGCAACGAATGCTTTGGCCCTTGGATGTGGCAAGCATGATCTGATCCTCAATTTCAACCGGGAAGGAAGCGACAAGGCGACCGCCACGCATTGCTTTATCCATTGCCGCTACCCCCATGCCACCACGCCCACGCAGCGGGTAATCATGGCTTGATGACAGTTTGCCAGAGCCACGGGCTGAAATTGTCAGTATCAGATCTTCGGCCTGCGCCATTTTTGTGTAGCGTTCCTGCGTTATTGCGCCTTCAATTGTTGGATCATCATCATCATCACCGGCCTCATCCGGGGCCCCGGCCATTGCGCGGCGTTGTTTGAGATAGGCTGTACGTTCTTCGGAGGTTGCAATGAAATGGCGAATAACCGACATCGAAACAACCTGATCATCTTCACCAAGTCTGATCCCGCGGACACCGGAAGAATCGCGCCCTTTGAAAACCCGAACATCAGTGCAGCGAAACCGTATTGCCCGCCCAGAGGCTGTTACCAGCATTACATCATCATCATCGGTACAGATGCGCGCATTTACCATTTGCACATCTTCGGGCAATTTCATTGCGATTTTGCCGTTGGATTTGACATTGGTAAAATCTGACAATGCGTTGCGTCGTACACCACCGGCGGTGGTGGCAAATACGATTTGCAGGTTTTCCCATTCGTCGTCTGGTTTATCAACCGGCATAATCGCAGCAATGGATACCCCCGGTGCAATCGGCAGTATATTGATGATTGCTTTTCCTTTGGCGGTGCGCCCCCCTTGGGGCAGGCGCCAGGTCTTCAGTTTGTAGACCATGCCATCTGTGGTGAAAAACAACAGCTGTGTATGGGTGTTGGCCACGAACAGGTTGGTAACGACGTCTTCTTCTTTGGTCGCCATACCCGATAAACCTTTGCCGCCACGACGTTGCGCACGAAAATCAGCAAGAGGTGTGCGTTTAATCCAGCCATCCGAGGTTATGGTAACAACCATGTCTTCGCGTTCGATCAGGTCTTCGTCATCCATGTCACCTGACCAGTCGACGATTTCAGTGCGCCGTGGCACTGCGTAAAGCTCTTTTACTTCGCGCAACTCATCTGAAATTATCTCCATGATCCGATCACGAGAACGCAAAATATCCAAATATTCCCTGATATTAGCCGCGAGTTGCTGAAGTTCATCCGTGACTTCTTTTACACCCATTGCAGTCAGGCGTTGCAGGCGCAGTTCCAAAATCGCGCGAGCTTGTGTTTCTGAAAGGTAATAGGTTCCGTCCTCATTCATTTTATGGGTTGGATCATCGATCAGCTGGATATATTCGGCGATATCGCTGGCAGGCCAGCGCTGATCCATCAGCCTGAAACGCGCCTCAGCGGGGTCAGCAGATGACCGGATCGTTGCAACGATTTCATCTACATTGGAAACGGCGACGGCCAATCCACACAGAATGTGGCTGCGTTCACGCGCCTTTCGCAGTTCAAACGCGGTGCGTCTCGCAACAACTTCTTCACGGAAGACTATGAAATACCGAAGAAAATCATGTAGTGTTAACTGTTCCGGGCGGCCGCTGTTCAGCGCTAGCATGTTGCAACCAAACGACGTTTGCATTGGCGTATATCGAAACAACTGGTTTAAAACCACTTCAGCAGTGGCATCGCGTTTCAGTTCGATAACCACACGCACACCAATCCGGTCGCTTTCATCCTGAACATGTGAAATGCCTTCAAGTTTCTTGTCACGCACAAGTTCGGCGATCTTTTCGATCATCGTTGCTTTGTTTACCTGATAGGGAATTTCATCCAGAACGATTGCAAAACGGTCTTTGCGAATTTCTTCGATCCGGGTTTTGGCACGGATTACCACGCTTCCGCGACCTTCCAGATAAGCTTTGCGCGCGCCTGAACGCCCCAGTATGACGCCACCTGTAGGGAAATCGGGGGCAGGGATGTAATCCATCAGCGCCTCAATCGACATATCCGGATCTTCAATCAGTGCCAGCGTCGCATCTACCACTTCGCCCAAATTATGTGGTGGAATATTCGTCGCCATACCAACAGCGATACCGCCGCCACCATTGACCAGCATGTTGGGAAAACGGGCAGGCAGAACAGTTGGTTCGCGATCCTTGCCATCATAGTTATCCTGAAAATCGACAGTGTCTTTATCAATATCGGCCAGCATAGCCGTGGCCGATTTTTCAAGGCGGACTTCGGTATATCTGAACGCGGCGGCCTTATCCCCATCCATGGAACCAAAATTACCCTGACCGTCCAGCAATGGCAGAGACATGGAAAAATTCTGCGTCATCCGCACCAGCGCGTCATAGATAGATGCATCTCCGTGAGGATGGTATTTCCCCATCGTATCTGCCACCGGGCGGGCGGATTTCCGGTAGGCCTTGTCATGCCCGTTTCCCGCTTCGTCCATCGCATATAGAATGCGCCGGTGCACCGGTTTCAAGCCGTCGCGCAGGTCCGGAATTGCCCGGCTTACAATCACGCTCATCGCGTAATCAAGATAGGACGATTTCATTTCATCTATGATGTCGATAGACGGACCATCATAAACATAGCGTTCAGGTTCATTTTCATTATTGTTATCAGTAGTATCCGGAGTGTCGTTCACGTAGTGTACCGCCCGTTTCCTGCATCGCTAGATTTAGATGCGGAAACAGTACCATTACCCGGATATGGGGTGCAATGGGTCCGCGGGTGTTTTCTGAATTGCCCGGAAATTGTCACGCCTGTGACTTGTAATAACTGAAAAGTAAAACGTTTCTGGTATTATCAAGAAGATCGGCCAGAAAAGGAGATTTTTATGAGTTGCCGTGAAACGGAATTGATGCTGCGTGGTTACGGGCTGACAACGGCAGAACTATTTTACCATATGCCAGATTTCCAAAGCGTTCTGAATACATTCATCTGGCAGGAGTATGATCTGGCCCCGGACCATCCAAAATTGTTTGAATTCATCGAATTCTGGCAACAGGAAATTGAAGGCCCGTTGCATTCAGTCCGGTTTGTACATCGTAAAGAAATATCAGCCGGTGAATGGCAAAACGTCGTTGGTGAATTTACACTTCACTAATGTGATTTCAAGTTCGTTTGAACGCCGCAATCCAGATCATTACCAGTCCAAAAGACAGGATTGAGTTCCAGCTGGCCATTGATACACCAAACAGATCCCACGCAACCACATCGCACTGAATAAGCGGGGCGGTTAGGATCTGATCCATCAGTTCTGATGCTGACAAGCCAGAAACATCGCCGCTGGTACAGGTATCAGGGCCTTCCCACCAGTTACGTTCGACCCCGGTGTGATAAACGCCTACGGCACCTGTCATCAGTGCCGCCGCCGCGCCGGCAAGGGGTAAAAATGCCACCGGCCGCCACAAGGCCAGCGCCCCGATCAACACCGCAGCGGCATGAGGCCATCGTTGCCACAGGCAGAGTTTGCAAGGGGGATAACCAAATAGCTGAAAAATCCAGGCACCGACTAGTAAGCCAGCAGAACCCGCAGTTGCCAAAAGTATCAGGTTGCGTTGTGTCATAGGTATTTCACCGCCAAAAATCCACCCAGCAAGATCGCTAAAAACACCGTGAACATCAATCCAAGACGACGCTCTATAAAATCACGAATTGGTGTGCCGAACTTCCACAACAGTGCTGCAATAATAAAAAATCGCAAGCCACGCGCGGTGATCGAAGAAACGATGAAAACAGGCAGGCTCAGGCCAGTTGAACCAGACAAGATGGTGATGACCTTGTATGGGAATGGGGTAATCCCGGCAATCAACACGGCCCAGGCGCCCCATTCGTTGTAACGGGTCGCAAATTCATCAAATCGATCTGTCTTACCATAAAATTCCAATACCGGCTGACCAATGCTTTCGAACAACCCCCAGCCAATATAATACCCCAGCATTCCACCCAGGACCGAAGCAATCATTGCTACGCCGGCAATTACAAATGCACGTCCTGGCCTTGCTACGATCATTGGAATCATCAAAATATCTGGTGGAATTGGGAAAACAGAACTTTCCACAAATGCCACGAATGCCAGTGCCCACAAAGCCCGGGGATGTTCGGCAAGTGAAATTGTCCAGTCGTAAAGCGCTCGGATCATTGTAAAACTGCCCTGTTTCCACCCTTACGCCACGAGATGTTTACCGCGTCAAGATCAGACCCTTGCTGAACTGCAGCTCAGTGTAGATAAACGTATTCTTATTAACGAGGGAAAATTTCATGAGATGGCAAGGACGCCGGGGAAGTCGTAATATCGAAGATAGACGAAGGATGAGCGCGGGCAAAGCTGGGGGGCTTGGCGGATTGGGTCTTATCGCAGTGCTGTTAATCGGCACATTCCTGGGGGTTGATGTCAGCCCGCTGTTGCAAGAGTCCGGTGGCGGAATTGTTCAACCTTCCAGCGGGGAACTTACGCAGGCCGATAAAGATGCTGGTCAGTTTGTATCAGTTACATTGGCGGATACCGAAGAAGTCTGGTCCGATATATTCTTAACTCAGTCCGAAACCAGCTATCGCCCTGCGACGCTTGTTCTGTTCAAGGGGATGACCAGTTCGTCTTGTGGTGGCGCAAGCGGAGCGACCGGGCCATTCTATTGTCCGGGGGACAATAAGATTTATCTGGATACTGAGTTTTTTACGACGCTAAGCAAAAAATTTGGGGCAAAAGGTGATTTTGCCGCAGCGTATGTTGTGGCCCATGAGGTGGCACATCATGTGCAGAACGAACTGGGTATACTGGGGCAGGCAAACAAAATCAGAGCGCAGGTTAACCAGGAACAATCAAACGCAATCTCGGTTCGCATTGAGTTGCAAGCTGATTGCTTTTCGGGCATCTGGGCTCGGCGTGCGCAGAAGCGGTTTGGTTCACTTGAACGAGGCGATATCGCAGAAGCTATGAATGCCGCCAAACAAATCGGCGACGACACGCTGATGTTAAATGCAGGACGTGTTCCAATGCCCCATACGTTTACACATGGGACTTCAGATCAGCGTCAGCGTTGGTTTGTAATTGGTTACGAAAATGCAAAACTTAGTGCATGCGATACGTTTTCAGCGAAAAAATTGTAGCATTATTTGGTTGTTTTCGTAGTTTGCGTGTGAAAATTAAGTATTCTTGACGGCAAACCGGGGGTGGCTATTGACTGTATTAATCGCGGGCGCAGGAATTAGCGGGCTAACCCTGGGGCTTAGTCTGCATCGCCTTGGTATTCCGTTCAAGATCTATGAAGCAGTGAGGGACGTAAAACCCCTTGGAGTCGGAATAAACCTGCAGCCTCACGCGGTTCGCGAACTTTTCGAACTGGGGTTGGAAAGTGATCTGGATGTCATCGGGCTGCGCACCCGGGAGGTTACCTATTTTTCCGCTCAGGGGGGTAAGATCTGGTCTGAACCACGCGGGCAACTAGCAGGCTATAACTGGCCGCAATATTCAATCCACCGTGGCGAATTTCAAATGTTATTGCACCGGACACTGATAGAACGTGCCGGGCCGGATTGCATCCAGACGGGCAGGGCACTTGCAGGATGGGTTCAGACTGATGACGGTGTGACGATAACACTGACGGATCGTTCAAACGGCACGGAAATCGGCCAGGTATCAGGCAGTGTTTTGGTCGCGGCTGATGGTATTAATTCAACTGCACGCGCAATTATGTACCCCGACGAAGGACGCGCCCATTGGCGTGGTATAATGATGTGGCGGGGTGTAACTGTAGGCCCGCGTTTTCTGACAGGGCGCACGATGGCCATGGCCGGGCGGCGCGACTGCAAATTTGTGTGTTATCCGATCAAGCACTTGTCGGATGGTAATTGTCTGATCAACTGGATCGCTGATCTGGCATTTCCGCCCGAATACGACTGGGCAAAACAAGATTGGAACCGTAAGGGCCGCACAGAAGATTTTCTACCCGCCTTTGAAGACTGGTCATTTGATTGGCTTGATATTCCGAAGATTGTCAAAGAAGCACTTGGAATATGGGAATACCCGATGGTTGATCGCAACCCTTTGCCAAGCTGGACAGATGGGCGGGTTACTTTGTTGGGGGATGCGGCGCATGCGATGTATCCGATTGGGTCCAATGGTGCGTCTCAGGGCATTCTGGATGCGCGAATTCTGGCGCGCGAACTGCGCGATAAGGGTGTCAGCGCGCACGCGCTGCTCATTTATGAAGACCTCCGGCGTGAGGTAGTGAACAAGCTGGTATTGGCCAATCGGGGCGAGGGGCCAGATAAAGTTCTGGATATCGTAGCGGACCAAGCCCCGAATGGATTTGCAAGCATAGAAGATGTTATGAGCCGGCAAGAACTTGAACTGCAGGCCAGTACCTATAAGGTCATTGCGGGCATGGATATTGAGACATTGAATGCAAGTGCCCCGCTTATTCCACTCTGACCCGTTAATATGCGAAAATACCTGTAAACGAGGCCGGAATCCGGCAGAGATCAACATTTGGGTTTCCAAATGGTGGATTGGTAGACCAACACGCATTCCCGCAAATGCCAGAAGAGTACAACAAAAATTTCGTCAGGTTACCGGCTTTCGCAGGCATCGATGTTCGCGGGCCAATCCAATTCAACGGACCTAGCTTTGTTAAAATCGCTAGCTTGCAAAACGGATGGATAACCACCTTGGCTGGCCTGATTACCTTGGGTTATTGCTGTGATCTGGGAACAATCTTGCTGCCGTTTTCGATGGCCGCAGAGGGGTAAAGAATTACACTGCGCGATTCTTGCAGGCCGCTGATAACCTCTGTCAAAATACCATCGCTTTTACCAATCTCGACCTGCGTAAGAAGGGCAACCCCATCCTGAGCCAAAAAAACCGACCAGTTTCCATTTTCACGAAACAATGAACTGGAAGGGACCATCAGGATATCAACCGATTGCCATATAATGATACGGGCCTCTAGCCTGTATCCATGCCCCAGCCCCGGCCGATCTTCGGCAGGGCTGAGTAAAGCGATTTCCACACGCACTCGTTGCTCCTCAACGCCTAGCGCGGAATATTTTGTAACACCAAAAGGATCTATCCGAATGACCTTGCCCTGTAACGGGTTTGAGGCACCCCAATCGCGCAAGATGACCAGATTGCCGACGGATACCTGCACGGCGTCTGATGATATCAACTCTACCACGACTTCAAGATCGGATGCGACATTGCCAATTTCCATGATCGGCGCACCTGCCGGTAGGGTCGTTTCGCTTTCCTGAAAGACCCTCAATATGCGCCCGTCAATGGGTGAAAGCAGTGGGATTTCATCGCCATGAGTATCACCAATTGCATTTGCCAGCCCAAGATCATCAAAGCCGACCAGACTGGCCCTGGCATTGACCAGTTCAGCTTCGCGCATCGTTATGGCCGCCTCCGCCGTTTCCCGGCTGGCACGACCTGCTTGCAGCGCACTTTTCGCCCGATCAAAGGCCGCTTCGCTTGCAATGCCACTTTCAAAGAGCGAACGCGTGCGTTCGAAATCAGAATTTGTCAATTCTTCGGCTGCCAACGCCGCATTCAGACTTGCCTTTGCGACGCGAAGTGATGCACCGGCTGCATCAACTGCAGCGATGGCCTGTTCGCGTGTTCGTCTATCCAGCACTGGCGGATTGGTCGGGCGCATCTGTGCTACGACGGTTTTGCTTTCGGTCACAAGATCACCGGGGTGTGCCTGAATGCGCAGTAACTGACCCGCAACCGGTGTTGAAACTACGTAAGTCTCGCCGACTCTGGTTTGCCCTTCTTCGTCAATTGTTACCGTCAGATCACCACGGCTGACCATGCCCAGATCAACCTCTTTTGGTTTGGGCATCAGCGCCAAGACAATCGTCACCGAGACTGCGGTGAATGCAGAAAATATCAGAACATTGCGAGACAGTTTTGCGCGTTTAGGCATATGCGGCTACTCTCTTGTTTTGAGGGCGGAAATTACATCTGCCCGGTCGATATCTCGTTTCACCAACCAACCAGATACCAAGGCGGCACCGACCACGATTGAAATCGCTATTCCCTTGGGTTTAGGGGCATAGATCACCGGTATCTGGTAAATATCTGTGGAAAAACCAGCCGCGATTAGATTGGCTAATGCGTTTCCAAGGGCAACGCCCAAAGGCAAAGCCACCAATGTGACGGCCGCTAGTTCGCCGAGCAAGACAAATGCTGT
>Ga0209344_10004656_pt1 | contig 12393 bp, 7 predicted proteins | sample Cruoilmetagenom6_FD_187293 | JGI IMG/M metagenome (GOLD analysis project Ga0209344, IMG submission 187293) | Oil polluted marine microbial communities from Coal Oil Point, Santa Barbara, California, USA - Santa Barbara Oil Seep Sample 6 (SPAdes)... | ecosystem: Environmental > Aquatic > Marine >...
ACGCAATTTATCCAATTTCTGCGTTAGAAAATCAATTTGATCCTCGAAATACTATCTGTATGCCTACGGTCAAATTAATTTTCCGCCTTGAACTTGAAAAAATTTTCATTCCGTAACAACCTGTCGAGTAAAACCATTAAATAGTCAAAGTTAGGAAAAACACTATAAACACTTAATATCTTATAATCAGTTTAAGGTTTTTTTGTCTGACATGTCCTTCCTGACCATCATTTAATTTTATTTTGTACCATTTTTTATTCAACGACAATACTCGAACCACAGATCCAGCACCCAAGGGCTTTGTTGTAATTGGAGCAAAACCCAATCCTGCATCTTTTCGCACATCAGCATCACAGGTAAAAACACCAAGATGATCGGGCATATAATATCCAAATCCTATACTAATAAATAAGACCAAAGCAATTGAACATGAAATTATTGACATATATTTTATGATATTTTTATCGTAATATTGAAATAGTATTAATAAAAAAGCTGATACAATTGAAAAAACAATCAATATATTGATTCTCCTTGCAGGGCTTAGATAGTAATGAAAAAACAGCAGTGCTGTTATCACCCCATCTCTACTATAAAAAACCGTGTTTTTGTTCTGTTGTAGAGCAATTTTTAAATTATCCCTGATCTTTTCATTTGTAGGCAATAATGTCTGAGCTAATTTATAATAATAAACAGCATTTCCAATCTGATCTAAATTAAAATAGCAATTACCTATATTGTAGCATAACAGCCCATTAATTTGACCTTTTTTTTTAAGAACATAAAACTGTCCCAGATAAGCCTCAAGAGCTTTTTCAATAAATTGCTCTCGCTTGCTAACAGTTTTTGCCGATATTCCCTTATGGTAAAGCTTAAGAGCATAATCTTCATCTGCCCACAGTTCAGCAAATTCAAAAATAAATCCTGTTACAAAAAAAATTAATAGAAAACAAATATTTTTTTTCTGATTTGACAGCATTTTCTATAAAAACTCCATGAAAATCTAACAATTAGCATTTTTGTAAAACTTCTTTTGCCTGATTCATTATTTCCCGTGCTTTTTTAATATCAAAATCCATTGAAGAATATCTGCGATGATCTACCTTTTCTATAATATCTATTAATCTCCCCATAGTTTCCTTTGATATTTTACCATTTTCAACCAACTGATCACAAACATGCGTATCTAAACAATCGGATTCAAGTAAAAACCGTTCCTGAATAAAATTGGTTATGTTTCTTCCTAAATTACGATAAAAAACAGACGAATCAAAATCAGATTTTTCAAAAGGTTTAATATTTTTCAAAAAATTTTTATAGGATTTTTTCGATCTTCTCTCTGTCAGCTTTTTTAGATCAATCTCTTTACTTTTGTATTTTTTTATCATTATACACAAAAAAAATACAAAAAATGGGTACAACGTATAATAAAGTTTATTGTAATTAGCCATATGATTAACTCGTGTGCAACTCTTTGCAACATTATCCGATATTTGGATTAACGGAGGAATTTCAGGTGTGATTATATCGTTGTCATCCTTACTTTGTTTTACTTCTGAGACCGCATAATCATTATTAGTTTCTTTTTTCTGCTCACTTTTCCCACTAAAATCTACAATCTGAATTTTGGAAGCAGAGTCATATATCGTAACTGGAACAGGATCTGAATATATTGTCACATATTTTTTTTTTACAATATCAAAAAAGGTAAAGGGAATCGGTGGAATAGCTTTAACAGTTTTTGATTTAACCCGCATGCGTACTAGAAAAGACTTACTTTTTCCATCTTCTGAAATTTGACCTACAACAGGATCAGAACTTACTTTAAAATAATCTGTTATTTCCTTTATTTTATGAACAGGAAAGCATTTTACAAAATCCAGTGCTCCTGAATTTTGCCCTGCTATTTCAATTGAAAGAATTATAGGATCGCCAACTTTGATATCTGTATCACTACTTGGCACAACCTGAATACTAAAATTTCCGATTGCACCATTAAAAAAGGCTGGAACATCTTGCTGTGGAAGACTCTTTACTACAATTTTTAAAGGAAGGCTTTCGGCATACGCTGTCTTTTGAAAAGGTTCAGGTCCGAAAAAACCTCTCTTATAAAAAACTACTATCAATTTAATAAAACTGTCAAATTCAAATCTGCCAGAATCCATCATCCGAAACTTTAAATCAAAAGATAATACATTAAATCGTTTTCCATTCACTACTTCATTATGCTGCGTCTTTAATACTCTCAATTTCTCATGATTAACAGTAGCTTCCCAGTTTGTTTCTTTATCAGGTATTAAAAGAAAACTCCTGTTTTCCATAATTGGTAAACTTATATTTTCAATTGAAGATGAACCAGAAAAATCTCTATATAATATCTTACAATTAAGTGTAAAAATTTGAGATGGATAATAATAAGGCTGATGATTTTCAATATTGGTTATAAAAAGAAGGTTTTCAGAACCTGGCCGTTTAAAAACAGTAAATTTGTTTTTTTTTGTAAAAAAAGGAGTATTACCTACTATAATTTTAAAGGACGGTAATTTAAAAGTGCCAATTTTATCAGTTAACAGCCTAAAAGTATAATTTTTAACAAAATCAGAAGAACTTCGCATTGTTTTGCCATTTATTGTAATTACAAATGAACTGCTGTCTGTAGTGTTAACATCATAATTCAACTGTTTAGAGTTATATCTGACATTTGAAACATCAATTTTTTTATCTTCATCAAGAGTAATTTTTATTGTAAATATTATACTTTCGCCAACAATACATTCATTTTGATTCATCTCCAGTTCAACCGAATCTGCATAGGCTAACTGCTTTATCAAAAATAAAAACAATAGATAAAAAACAGATATACACACTTTTTTTATAGTAGCGTGTTTCATGGTATTGCACTTCCCTTTTTCTAAAATCAAAAAAATAGACACATTTAAACACTTGATTTTGCCAGATTCCTATATGAAATGCAAAACTTGCACAGTAAATAAATAAAAATTTAAGTTTTGAAACAAATATTTGTCAAGTCTGTATTTATCATACAGGTTGTAGGATAAACTCTACTTTTATGTTTTTTGCCTGGATATTTCTTGCATGGTAAGATGTTTACTTATAATAAAAAACAAATATAGCACTGCTCTTAATTGATGTAACCCCAGGAAATAAGTCTTTGACGTGCATGCTGAGCCTGCTCATCGTTATTTACAATTTTAAGATATCGCATATACTCATGAGCAGATTCTTCTTTTTTCTGCATCCCTTCAAGAGATATTCCTTTTAAAAAAATTGTGTTGGGATTTCCTGGTAATAATTTTTCATATGTAGAAAAATCCTGCTGAGCTGAGGAAAACTGCTTTGCAGACAATTTTGCAATTCCGTCAATATGATAGGCCTGAGCTTCTTTGGTATTAAGCTGTTTTGCAAGTTTGGCATACTCTTGCGCTTTTGTGTTGTTATTTAAAGCTATCTGACATTTTGCCATCATAACAAGACCAGCATAGTCATAAGGAGCCTGCTTTAAAGCCCGGTTAAATTCCTGCTCTGCCAATAAAAATTTTTTCTGGAGCATCATCTTCTCACCGTTTTGCATTGATTCTATTGCAGTTTTTATACTTCTGAGCTTGGCTGTTTTATCCATATACCTATCACGATACATGTTTTTTTTCATTACTTGTAAATATTTTTTTTGTATAGCATTTTTTGCATTGTGATAACGCTCCTCACTCATCGGATGGGTAGAAAACATTATTTCGATGGTACCAGGTTTATGGGTTGAAAGACCTTTAAGCATTTCCATAAGACCGACCATACCATTTGGGTTATGCCCTGCCCTATTCATATATTCCATACCCAAAGAATCTGCCTGACGTTCATCATCACGACTGTAGCGGGCAAGCAGCATACCAGCTCCAATACCTCCTAATCCTGCTGCAATCGGTACATATTTTTTGTCTTTCAATGAAGTAAATGCTGAAAGCCCTGCAACAACAAAATTTAAAATCATACCCTTTGACATTCTTTCAGCAGTATGTCGTGCATTAACATGACCAAGTTCATGTCCCAGCAGTCCTGCAAGTTCTGCCTCATTACCAAGTGACAATAAAATACCGCGTGTTACAGCAATACTGCCTCCTGGAAAAGCATAGGCATTGACATAAACAGCATTTACAACCCGAAATGAATAGGGAACGTTTGGGCGATGGGTGCAAGATGCCATTTTGCTTCCCACAAATGTTAAATACTGGTTCAAGCTTGAATCATTTGATTTTCCATAATCAGCGGAAAACTGGTGAGGTGAGTTTTCATTATCAATCTTTATCTCGCTGTCTTCAGACATGAGCATTAACTGTCTTTTTCCTGTAACAGGATTTACAGCGCATGAAGCCAGTGTTCCTAAAGTTGATGCAGATACAAGCCATAAAAAATCCCTTCGCGTCATTTCTCGTTTGTAAACCCTTTCACCTAAGTACATAGCCCATGTTTCCTTCCTTGCTTGTTCACTAAAAAAACAATGATTATCCTTTGGCAATTATAAATGTTTTATGCTAAAAATTTACTACATGTTATTTAAATTGGCTAATGTATTAAATAATTAAACTGGAATCAAACCATTAAAATATTGTTTGAAATACATTGCGATCAAAGGTCATATTAATGGATGCTATTATAGATTTTATCATAAGTAAATACAAGGCAGTATTAACAATACTTTTGATTTCGACAATTCCTTTTTGTTACTTTTATGCAAAACAAAGCTATTTTAACAATATAAAAATATTTTTTTCTGAAGATGACCCGGATATCAGTTTTTATAAAAATTTCCAGCAAACATTCGGGAATGAAGAAGTTATCGCCATAGTAATAAAAGACAAAGAAATATTTACACCTGACAACATAATTTTAATTTATAAAATAACAAAAGCTGTTCAGGCAGTTGATGGTGTCCAGAAAGTTATAAGTCTAACAGAAGCAGAAGTGCCAGTGGGACATAATGACAATGTGGATTTTGAAAAAATCATTCCAGATAAAATGGATCGATTAACACAAAAAAGTCTTTATGAATCAAAAAAAAAGGTTTTTGATCATAAAATTTTTGTGGGAAATCTTATCTCAAAAAACAGCACAACAACAGCAATAATGATAGAGCTTGAAGCTTTAAGTTCTAACGAGAAAAAAAAAATAGTTCTGAATAAAATAAGAGAAAAAGCCGAAAAAATAGCAGCAGACAAGACAACCCTTTATTATTCAGGCGGCCCATATCTTGAAGTTGAAATAAACAATCTGACTCGAAGCGACAATTCCAAATTCATTCCCATTACATTTTTTGTTGTATTATTTGTAATTTTTTTAATGCTGAGAAATATTACTCTTACCTTATTAGGGCAGTTAAACATTACAGTTATATTAATGTGGGGCATCGGGTTACTTATAATGTGTGGAGAAACAATAAATATCGTTACTGTAATTATAGCGCCGATCCTTCTTGCCATATCCATTGCAGATTCAGTCCACATACTTTCACATTACAAAAAATTATACCTTGAAAATGAACAAAACCATGTTAAGGCAGTGGCAAATTCAATAAAGCTCCTCTGGCGTCCATGCATGTTCACAAGCCTGACAACAGGTATAGGCTATATATCGTTTGCAACAACAAATGTCCGGGCTGTACAGATTGTGGGTATTTTTACAAGTATAGGAGTTATGCTAGCTTTTTTAATGACAGTCACATTTCTTCCAAATATTATGCTTTTATCAAGAAAATTTATCACTATGAATATGGCATCAAAACCTTTGAGTAATAAAAAAAAAAGCATAACAACGGCTGAAAATAAAAAAAAGGAAATTATCTCACTATTTTTAGATAAAACCGGCAATCTGGTAACAAAATACTATAAGATTATCGGAATATTATTTCTGGCCATTTTCCTGGTTACATTTTTAGGTATAACTAAACTAAAATTTGAAACAGACTTTATAAACTACCTTAAAGATAACAATAAAATAAAACAGGATATCATATTTGTAGAACAAAATATTCGCGGCACTGTACCTGTTGAACTTGTTATCACAGCTAAATCGCCAGAATCAGATTTTACGCATCCGGAAAGTCTAAGGCTTATAGCCAAAATACAGCATGATACTATAAGTTTTATGAAAGGACGTTATGCAACATCCATCTCTGTTGCAGATTATATAAAACAAATGCATATGGCATTTAATAATGATAATCACAGATTTTACAAAATCCCGGAAAACAGGATTGATATCATTGACTATTATGAACTGGGAGATGACAAATTTTTAAAAAGTATATTATCTTTTGACAAAAAAAATGCAAGAATATCTTTTACTGCCTGTTTCGGTACAACAGAAAATTCAAAAAAATTCAAAAACTTTTTAAATACTCATGTTAAAAAAATTCTTGGGGAGAAATACATATGCACATTTACTGGCATTTCTGCTCTATATGTCACAATGGATAAAAATCTTAGAACAAGCCAGATTAGAAGTTTTGGCACAGCAATAATTCTGATTTTTTTTATTATGTTTTTTGTATGCAAAAATACAAAGCTGGCAATTATAAGCATGATTCCAAATCTTTTCCCAGTTTGCCTGACACTTGGAATCATGGGCTGGGTAGGGATACCACTTGACTCTTCAACAATTATGATAGCAAGTATAACAATAGGAATCGCAGTAGATGACACGATACATTTTATTACCTGGTTTAGAAGAAATCAGATAGCAGGCTTAAATATAAAACAATCCATTTTAAAAACATATCAGGACACAGGAAAACCCATCGTAATAACATCTATTGTACTTTGTATTGCATACTTTGTGCTTCTTACAGGTTCTATAAAACCTATCATTGCCTTTGGAGCGCTTACAGGGCTTGCCATGTTTTTTGCATTAATAGGAGATTTATGCATTTTGCCTGCTGCAATTTGCATTATCAAACCAAAAATCAATACTTCAAGCAAATTATAGTTGATATCTAACCGCACAAATAAAAAATACAGGAGTTTATGCGCTTTAATTTTCCACACAATTCATATTTAGTTTTTTTTATATTCTGTATATTTTATCATCTTTATTATAGTTTTTCACAAAAAACATGCTTTGCATTTGAGCCTGACAACATTAACCATTTTGAAAGTAAAAAAAACAGTTATAAATTCTCGTTTGAAGGGTTTGTAGAGTTTGAAAATTTTATAAATATACATAAAAATCATGATTTCACAGATGTACCCAAAAAAAATGAGATAAGATGCAACTTTAGGCTAAAATACGGCATAAAAAACCTATATTTATTTTCAGAGCCAAATGTTTATCTTTTATTATCAGATAACAGATTCAAAAAAACCTTTGGATATAATGATAAAACAAAAATCTTCAAAAACATAAGATATGCCTCTAAATCATATGAAATAGTATTTGATGAAATGTATCTGCACTATGAAAAAGAAAACTTCAGAATTCGTATTGGCAACCAGATTTTCAGATGGGGGACAGGAGATGTTTTTAATCCCACAGCTTTTTTCAACCCCCTTGATTCAAGGGAAATTTTCTTTAAAGATGAGGATGAATATAAAGTAGGAGTTCTTTCATTGTCAGGAATGGTTTTTTTTGATGACTATACTCTGGAGATAGTTTTTGCACCTTTTCATATATCAGGAACCATGGCACAAAATGGGAATTTCTGGTATATAACCCCAGATAATTACAAGCTTCCTGTTTTCATCGACAAACCTTGCAGCCTTGGCAATAAAACTTCAAACTTTTCATATGGCGCAAGAATTTCTAAAAATTTTTCTGGAAAGGATATCTCGTTGAGCCTGTACCACGGCCCTGATAAAGAATACCTGTTTTTGCCTGCAAAAACTGCCCTTATCCCAAATAGCCCTGTTACTGTTCTTATTGAACCTGCAACGTATGTAATAAGTTCAATAGGCCTTGATTATTCAATGAGTTTGCACAATTTTGTTGTGCAAATTGAAGCAGCATATTCACCTAATAAAAAAGGTTTTTTAAAACAGTCATTGCATGATACCAAAACTATTTCATTTCCTTTTAAAACAGTAAATTCAGGATATATATCATATACAGCCGGTTTTAACTACTTTATTCCTTTATACAATATTTGGAAAAATCATGGGGGTGATACTATCTTTACATTTGAGTGGTATCAGTCAAAATATTTTAAAAAAAACCTTTCAAAGCCATTATTAACTGACATTGTTTTATGCAGGCTTGAATACAATTTCTTTAACAATTATTTCATTCTTTCTTTTACAAGCATCATAGATACACAAAAAAAAGGACATTTGTTTTGGCCAAAAATCAGTTTAAACTTTAGCAACAGTTGTAATGTTGAACTTGCATATGCTAAAATTGACGGAAAAATCAGTTCATTGGAAAAACCAGAATCGTTATTTTATTATTTAAAAGATAATGATATATTAATATTAAAATTTAGATATAATTTCTAATTATATCCATTATAAAAAGTTGCCGAAAAAAAAGTCTATTCAAGTAACAAAAAAAATAATTATATGGTTTGTTGTGATTTATCATCCAAACATATATCTATTTTTTTAAACAATTATGTTTAACTTAAATATAAGGGTGATACTTAAAATATGAAAATGCTTATATGCGGAAAGGGAGGAAGTGGAAAAAGTACAATATCCTCTCTTATTGCCAAAGAAATGAGTAAGTTAGGCTACAAAATACTATTAGTTGATACTGATGAATCAAACATGGGACTTCATCGTTTAATGGGCGTTCAGCTACCTGTGAATTTGCTTGACAGTTTTGGTGGAAAAAAAGAATTTAAAAAAAAGTTAAATAGACAGTTTCCAATTGCAGGTCCTGATGATTTATTTGCTGGAATGAAAAAAATCAATGATCTTCCTTTAGCATGTGTTTCACAGACAGGTTCAATAAAACTTCTGGTCATTGGCAAAATTCATCATTTTGGGGAAGGATGTGCCTGCCCCATGGGAGTACTTTCCAGAAAGTTTATTTCAAATCTTAAAATGGAAAAAGATGAGATTCTTATTATTGATACAGAGGCCGGAGTTGAACATTTTGGCAGAGGATTAGAATCAAATTGTGATTTAATTATTGGAGTAGTAGATCCTGTATATGATTCATTTTTCCTGGCAAAAAAAATGCAAGAGATGGCAAAAAAATCAGGTAAGGAAATATATTTTGTATTAAACAAGATCAATGATGATGTAGAAGATATTATGGTAAAGCAATTAGATGTGGAAAAAATAATTGGCAAAATTTTATATAATAACACAATTTTCAAACAGAGTCTTGCTGGAAGTGAATTAAAAGAGATTCCGCAGGAAATAAAAAATATTTGTCAGTTTATAAAAAATGAAAAAATGAAAAAATAACATTATATTATTTTTTATTAAAAAAGGAACGGAAACTTTAACAAATTTCCGTTCCGTATAATCAAAAATATTGAACAAAAATCATACAACAATTTAGAGCATTTATATCTGACCTGTTTCATTTAAGATACCAAGCTAATCAACTGCAAAATTCCCACTCACACCAAACATTCTCTGGATGGGGGTCGGGCGGGCATACAATACAGCGGAGTTCTCCGTCTGGAAGAAAATCTTTAATTACACTCCTAAAACAAGCAATTCCTACCTCTTTGCATGGAAATTCTCCTCTACCATCTCTTACTCTTGCCTTCTGGGGCGGACAATCAGTCATTCTGATTACACACTTTTCTTTTGTGAGCAAAGGAAATTCAGGTTTAAAGATACTCCATATTGGGTCAACTTCAAACGCTTTGAACAACCCGGTTATACCGTCTTCTTTTATGTCAAATGTTTTCATTACCCTCTTAAGGTGAATAGGCATAAATCTCTGCCAGACGCTACAATCCATTTCAATGGCCTTATCAAGCCCGTATTTTTCTTCAGCTGACAAAAACCATAATCCATCCATAGTCATTATACTTCGCGCAAAAAGGTCTATAAGCTTCTCTTTGGAAATATCCACTTGTTTTTCCTCCTTATAAAAAATTGATGTTTTTACGATTTTTTTTAAAAAGTTCTGCTTAGCTTAACTCGCATACGCTTAAATTATAAATTTCTGTTATCTATAACCACAGACAGCCTTTCCTTCACTTCTTGCAATAATTTTGGGTTCAACAAGATTTATATTAGCAAGGAACAGTTGCATAAACTCTTTCAATTGTTGCCTGCAACCGTTTCATCTGAAGATGTTTAAAAGCTTCCCTTGGAAAAGTTTCAAATTCAATATTATAAATCATATTTACAATATTTCACCTTATACTATCCCTGTACCATTTTTTTATACCTTCTTCAATATCAGAATTAGCCAATGTTGTAATTCATATCATTTTTTTACATCCAAAAAAGGCTACAATTGGATTACTTAAGGATATTGAAAATGTCTTTCATCGTTATTTAGCGTTAATATTCATACCTTCGAAATGTTGCAAATTGCTTTTTTTTTAGTGAGCAATAAGTATCAAGAGCAAGCGTAAAGGTTTGTAATAGCAGGCTATGCGAGCCTGACATTAACACATTTTTTAATTTCTGTTAATTTTTTTTAAAAAAATTGCCGAACAATTGTGTTAAAAATTCATTTTTTTTAAGAAACTATGCTTTTAAGGAACATGCAAAAAACAACTGATCCATCAAATATTTTAATTTCAGACAGACAAATCTAACCTGCAGATAAATTTATTAGCCCCACGAAAACAGCTACCAAACCCCATACAATATTTTTGACCTTGCTGGAGCTTATATTGATAGACATAAATGCTATAATCAAAATTGTGGGGCTAAAAATAAATATAATGTTAAAATTTACATTCTATTTTTTTATAAACAGGTTATATCTCTTGAACATGTCTTGCAATAATTGCATCTTGCGTGATCTTGTTCATTTCAACAAAATGCGCGCTGTATCCTGCAATTCTTACCATAAGTTCACTGTACTGTTCCGGATCCTTCTGGGCTTCATACAAGGTTTCATTATCTACCATATTAAACTGGATATGACCTATGTCAAGATCATGCCATGTTTTCATATAGCTTTCCCATAATTTATAGCCTTTTTCTCCCTGAAGCTGCGAAGGAGACAGTCTTTGATTTAGAAGTGTTGCTCTGCATGACTTTACATGATCCAATTTTCCCACAGATTTTAACACTGCTGTGGGCCCTTTTTTATCCATTCCAGGACCTGGAGAACATCCTCCGTCATATAAAGGATCTCCTATTCTTCTCCCATTTGGTAATGCGCCGATTTTAGGAGCCTGAACCACGTGGGCTGCTATACTTTCGGGTAATGTAGGCCAGGGCTGTCCATTAATATCTCGTTTAGACCATGACATTTTCCCCAGATCTTCATACATCTTTACCCATACCTGATCAACATAATCATCATCATTTCCCCACTTTGGAGCATTAACAAAATCAAGCCTCATCTGTTCATAGCCTTCCCAGTTGGCAAGCAGGGCATCTTTTAATTGTTCTATGGTATACTTTTTATCATCATATACAAGTTTTTTAACAGCAGTCAGGCAATCTCCTGTATCTGTAAATGCAAACATTGTAAACCATAAACTGCTTCTTTCCTTGCAAAGGGCGCTGTTTTGACCTGTTTCCACACATCTTTCAAAAAGGGATGACGTCATTGGTTTTGGATAAAAATGAGCCTCAACATACCTGTTTTTATGCTCCATTGTGGTTGCCAGATTAAACGCTGCTTTAACCTGAGCATACCAGGCGTTATAAAAATCATCATATGTTAAAAAGTCCTTACAATCTCCTGTTTTAACCCCTGGACTCATTTGTGTAATAGGATCAAATCCATCAAAAAATGCCAGGGAAACAGCCTTTGCTCCACTGGCAAAGGAAGCAGATGGATATCTTAAAGCAGGAGCTGCCCACTTGGTATCAGGAGCAGGTGCCATGCATGACTGGTGAATCCAGCGCCTGGCTTCTTTAAGTGGATGCCCAAACCAGTGCATTAAATTTGGAATAAGAACATCATCATTTCGTATGGAAGGATAACCAAGGCCGTGTCTTATACATTCAAATACTTTTCGCAAAGTTTCAGGTCTGACATTTTCATGGTAGCGAAAACTATATGTGGGATCACAAACCCGGGCTAGTAATGCAGACTCAAGATAGCAATCTGTAAGGTCATTGCATGCATCATTACCATCTTCATCAACTCCGCCAAGGGTCCAAACGTATGGGCCAGGATTTCCCTGAAGTGCTTCTCTTCCTGCTCTGGGAAAAGCTCTGCCGAAACCAAAAGCTGTAATCATCCATTCAGCACAAAGTTCAACCACCTCATCTCTTGTCATATTTTTTTCTT
>Ga0209344_10004657_pt1 | contig 12387 bp, 7 predicted proteins | sample Cruoilmetagenom6_FD_187293 | JGI IMG/M metagenome (GOLD analysis project Ga0209344, IMG submission 187293) | Oil polluted marine microbial communities from Coal Oil Point, Santa Barbara, California, USA - Santa Barbara Oil Seep Sample 6 (SPAdes)... | ecosystem: Environmental > Aquatic > Marine >...
CGATGCCAAGGAGGTCGGCAATCTGCAGAGGAGTCGCCTTGCCAAGCAGGACGCTTTCAAGCGCCTGATCTCCGGTGTCGAGAACATGCTGGCTGGCGGCCAGCGCCGTGATCAGCTTGAAGGCAGACCCTGGCGTTCCGCGCAAATCGTAATTGCGCCAGGCATAGGCAGCCAGGGGACTCTTGGCAGAGGCGGTCAGCTCCAGCGTTTCTATGTCCCACGAAGACATTCCGGTGCGCGGTTGCGGCAGGCTGGCGACGGCGAGCACATTGCCTGCATCCTCGCCGTCGGCATCGAGAATGACCAGATCGGCGCGCCGCTCGCAGCGTTCCTCGTATTTCGGGCAGGTGTAGTTTTTCGCGAGTGCCGCGAGTGCCTTTTCCTGATAATCGGGAATCAGGGTCAGCGTCGGGTTTTCACCCTCTTCGGTCCGGGTCAGTGCGGCGGCAACAGAGCCGGAATCCCCGGTGCCCAGCCCAAGCAGGCCTCCGAGCCCCAGCTGGAAGGCTTTCTGGGTGAGTGCGCCTTGCGAATCCAGCACAGGCAGATCGGCCAGCGCCAGGCTGGTCAAGGGCTCGGATTGTCTTTCAACCCTCTGATTGCCCGGCACATTCCAGCTCAACTCGCACCCGGTGTCCGCCCCGCCGGTGGCTGATTTGCCGACCTTGAACCCGGCCAGTTCACAGGCGACGCGAATGCGCCCGAAGCCCAGCGAAACCTTCTGATCGGGAATTTCCGGCATGCCCTTCTGGCGATTGGCGAGGTAGCGCCTGAGCCCGCGATCAATCCTGATTGACGGCTCAATCAGCAATTCCAGATCAATGGCCCGGCCCTTCGGCTCGGACAGGAATATCTGCGTCCCCGTCGGCCGCCCGCGCGGGCTTTCGCCTTCGCACCGGACACGGTGACCGATCGACCGCGTGTCATCGGCACAATACACCGCCAGCGAGGCCAGTTGCTTCAGCCCCGCTGCCTCGGCCACCTCGGCAGGCCCGGTGGCGGGATCGATTTTCAGCGGTGATCCGTTGATCGAGACTGACCGCACAGCGCCGATGGTGCGAATGCTCACAGGCATCTCGCCGAATGTCATGGTGGTCCTGAACCTGTACTGGCCCGATTCACCTGTTTGCGTATCGATGACAGGGGTTATGACTTTCCAGTCGCCGAAGAAGCTCTCCGTTTCGCTGGCCAGAAAGGCGTAGTCGAACTGGGAGATCGTTGCAGTGGTGATCGACTGGACCGCCCTGCCATCAGCGGCGATGGTCGCTTCCCATTTGTTGGGCAGGCAGCGTGCAGGCACGAACAGTCTGGCTGTGCTGACACCATCGGCGCAGGCCACGCCCTGGTCGGATTTCAGCGCGCTGTCGGCCTCGCGATTGTCGGAAACAGAGACAATCCGGTAGCTTTGATTGAAATTGGCAACCTGTTCGCGAATGCGCTCGCCTTGCGCCGATTCACACAGTTCGCGGACATATTTGCGGCCAGCGTCACCAGCTGGGCCGGAGGCCAGGATAACCGTCTCGGGCGAGCGCATGGCAAGCGTGTTGCAAGGCGCATGTCCGAGAGCGACAGACACACCATCGCGGACCGGCCAGATCGCGCCGCCATCCACCAGAAAATCAAATGTGGCGGCATCGAACGCGAGGGCGCTGGGGATTTCGACGCGCTCCATCCAGATACGGTTGATCCTGAATGTGTCGACGAAGAAGTGAGCCCCGAGATAAAGAATGCCAGCAAGCAGGGACAGCACAACAATCTGAAAATGGCGCGCGCTGAACAGTCTGGCTTTCATCGCCTCAACCTCCCTCGTAGGGGGTGAGGACAAGCGGGCCGACGACTTTCTTTGTCTCGCCGAGCTCAAATCTGGCGAGCGGCATGCCGGAGCATTTTTCCGCATAGGCCTCGCCCAGCGACAGAACGGTGTCGCCAAAGGAGATACGCCCACACTGATCGAGCCAATCGAGATGATAGCCGCTGAAAGACTGGAAGGTGTCCGAGAAAATCACCTTTTCCGGCACATCCGGCAATTCAAGATAGCCGAATGGCTCGCCATCGGCGCGGCCGACCTCGATCATGTTGTTTTCGATGGTCCGGCATTTCAGCCCGACGCTGCCCGGCGTCTTGAACGGCGCGCCGGTCTGGCCCCATTCGTAGACATATTGCTCTTCGTTCTCGCAGTCCCAGACCAGAGAAACACGTGCGACCTGAAGGGCGTAGGCTGTCAGAATGTTGTCCCGGTCGAGATCAATCCACACCCGATCGATGTCCCGGTGGGAAAAGTCGCGCAAGTCGAACAGCAGGGAGCTTATGGCGGCGTTGCAGCCATTGGTCGGTTTCCAGTGCAGCCGCGACTTGCGGGAATCGACGCAGAGTTCAAGCCGCCCCGGAATCTGGGCGGTACCGACAAAATCGATTTTCCAGGCGACATCACACTGCTCGTCGGTGCGTGCCACCTGCGTTGGAACAGGCTCATTGCCCTGTCCACGACAGAACGAAAGGCGGGCATCGACGCCTCGAACCCTTGGCTCTTCGTTGGCCGGCGTGAACACCGCTTCCTTGTTGATGAACATGAACGGCGATTGCACTTCCTCGTCGGAGCCGAGATCAATCTGCGAGTGCAGTAGCCCTTCGCCGATGCCGATCACCAGTCCGCCCTGTCCCTTGTAGAGGCCTGCGGGCCGGCCATCGAGCAATTGCGGCTGGTTGTACTCCTCGCGCATGGAAGGGTCGGGATAATAGCGGATCCAGCCGATCGGGCGCTCGCCGCGCCGGGGCACGAACACGCCCTGGCCGAGATACATGTTGAGCTGGTTGGCCGGCAGCGACGGGTTGACCATGCAGTCCACCCTGATCCCGATTGTCGGATCGAAATAGCCTTTCAGGGTCGACCCCAGGCTTTCCGATATTCTCTCTTCGAGCCCTATTTCGGAAGCGGTGTCACAGACACCGCCGGCACCCGAAACAAAAGTGAGATGCTGAAAGGCCACCTCGACCACCTCGCTGCCGTTGGCAGTTCCGATGACCAGCTTGTCGGTGATGGTGTAGAGAACCTCGTCAACCGAGCCGCGCGAGACCTGAAACAGACCTGCTCTCTTGCTCGGGTCGGGGTTGCCTCCGACCACCCAAGGAAATTCCCGCGCCGCCTTGGAGCCCTTGGAGAACAACCAGCCCAGCAGCCCGCGCTTGGGGATACCGAATACATTGCGGCGCCAGAAAGCCTGGTTGTCACGCAAATCCAGCTTCACCGGAATCATGATGACCGGCCGGTCAGTCTCATCAGTAAAGCGAACCGGATTACCGAGTGTCATACATGCATCCGCGCCCTACCATGACCGATCCAGGATCAGAATTCGGGGGCTCTTTCGGCCATTCGGCCCATTCCACCCCGGGCGCTCACAATCGATCACCAGTTCCTCTCCCCCCTTAGGATTGGTAAAGCGGGAACTTGCCGCAAAAGCCGCTGTGCGTATGCGGGAAATATCCCTGAGTTTTTCGCTGTCTTCAGTGGTGAAAACACAGTTCTTGACGCTTTCGACCGACAGGGGCCGTGGTGCGATCACCTGAACCTGACGGCGCTTGAACAGATCAAGCACAGCGTAGGCAGCCAGGCCATAGGCATCGGTTTCAACACGGTCCGGAAAATAGGCCTCCAGCCGCCGCCAGAAGCACAAAAGCTTGTCCATGTCGCCGTTGGCGAGAGCCGGCACCGGATCAATACGCTCGGTAGCCAGCCCCTCGATCAGCTCGATGTTGCGCTGATGGGCGCGGCTGACTTCCTCGGCACTGTCGCTTGAGGCAAAGTGTGGCGGCTCGATCGAAGCCAGGGCGTGGTGAGCTGCCATGAGCACAAGCTCTCCCGGCACATCGACGCCAACCGGCGGCGGCACGTTTCCGGCCACGGCCTTTTCGTTGCGCAACCGCTCCTGCCAGTCTTCGGGAAGGCGTCCATTGGTGGTCCAACCGGTGATATTGGCAATTTCATTGCGCAGTTTGCCGTTCTCCCGCCGGATTGACGCCAGTTGCGTTTCGGTCTGGCGGAGCCGCCGGATCAACCACAGCGCCGTCCCCACGATAGCGGCGACCAGCACAATGAAGATTACCTGTGCAATTGCGGATGTGAACTCGATACCAATCACCGCCATCTTGCGTCCTCTAGGTTCCCGCCAAGCGACTTCGGGGTTGACGAACGATGATATCGCCGACCGTGAATTCGACGTCGGAGTTCCTGCGCTTCCAGGAAATCTCGACGTGCTGATCCTGCCCCCCGGCCAGCCCGCCAGGCTTCACCTGCGACTGATCGACAACCACCTTCTGTCCGAAGATGCCGAACAGGCGAACAATCTCGTCGCGGGTGATGTCGTTTTCGCTGCCTATATCATCCAGCCCCGGCAGGACGCGGCTGAGCCAGCGATTGGGCAGGAAGCGGACGCTCTTGTTGCCTTCAGAGCGCGTGCGCGTATCGAGATATTCGATCTCCGAGACAACGCCGCGCCCGTCATCATGCAGCACCAGCGCATAGGAGTGATCCGCGCCGTCTGTCACTTCCAGTCCGGAGGTTGCCAGACGGGCGGCGCCATAGACCGTGGCGTTCTTCATATCGTCGGGACTGAACGGCCTGGAGGGCGCCATGTCGCGTGCCTGGCCGAGCAGTTGCGCTGTCCGTCCGATGCCGGTGAAGATCGAAGGCCAGAGGCTGGCACGACCGGTCACTACCCATTGCGGATCGCCCAAATTCAAGCGCCGCGCTTCCCTGATCAGCATCGCCGGAACAGCATAGCCAAGGGTCCGTGCGACCGTTTGCGGATTGCTGCGCGCCGGATTGGTGATCTGCTCGCTGGCATCAAGCAGATCCGGCGAAACCTCGATCCAGATGGCCTGTCCGCCGGTCTCGGTCGTCCTGACGCGCAGCTGCACCTTTTCATTCGAGCCGGGAATGGCTGTGTCGCGCTCGCTGAGCGGCTGACCGGGCGATGCGCTACGCAGAATGTCATTCAATTCGACGGTAAAGGAACTGCCATCGCCTTCTTCGGCCCAGCGATACTCGTTGTCGGTGCCTGCATAGCGCATGAGCGTTTCCGACAGCGCCCGCTTGGCTTCCTGAATGCGCGGCAGAAGGGCTGTCTTGAGAGCCTCGTCACGCAGGAAACGATGGTCGAGTTCAAGATCCTCGAAGACCGGCTCGGTTGAGGAAAACAGTTCACGCAGGTTCTGGATCAGAACGGCGAGCAGGGCCTCATCCAGGTTGGCGCCGCCTATGGTGGCTCCGAAATGTGCAAAGACCTTCCAGCTCTCGATGCTGTCGTGGCGCATTTTCACTTCGATCAAGCTGGCATCCACGGTGCTGGCGCCGATATCGATGCAGGCAAAAACTTCTGTTTCCTCGCGGTTGCCCTGCGAGCGGGAAATGCCGAAATAGGCCGCGGCCAAGGCCTCAGGGATCAGTTTGGGCTCACGTGCTGCGCGCGCATCTTGGGTTCCGGTCAAGCCTTGCGCGAAGGATCTGGCAGCATTCCTGTACAGATTCCGCTTGTGATGCGCGATGCCGCTGGGATGGGTGACCACCACCTGAACGTCGTTGTCGGCACACTCAAGCCATTGGTCAAAGCGCTCGTCGCCGAACTCGCTGACAATCGGGCCATCAAGCTGGTCATGCGCATAAAACAGCGCGTTGGGGACCATATACGACCCCAGTTCGTGGAAGGCGTCCTTGGTCAGTGCCGCGAGGTTGATTTCACGCGTTGCCTGCAAACCATTGGCGGTGCGCTCGATCACCGATTGCTTGATGCGGTATTTGAAACCCGGCTCCGAGTTCATCAGCATGCGCTTGAGATCCGGGATGACGAGCGTTTGCAGTTCAAGATAGGCCGAGGCTTCGCCGTCGGTGACGAAATCACGGTCGACCGGAATGGAGACGTCATAGGTTCGGCCAAACCGCGCCATTCTCTTTTCCGCAGCCTGCAGTTTGGTGCCGACATAAGAGAGATTGCCATAGGACAAGGGCGCCTTGCGCGAGCGCACATGTTTTGCCGGGTTGAGGCCGATGGTGGATGGGATCAGGACGTTCTGCCAGCGTTTCTTGTTGGGGTCATATTCCGAATGCGCGCCAGCAAGGCTGTAGGCGTAGGATCCCAGCGGAATCAGTTGCCGCGCCAGATTTCGCTCCACCCTGCCAAACCAGGCAGCAATGGCCGATGCTCCGTAATCCAGGCAAATCAGATATTTGGGGTCACGCTGGCGCAGCACGATATCGACCGCCACCATGCCGTTTTTGTGCTCGAACAGATCGTCTTCGGCCACCAGTGACATGCCAGCCCTGATTTTCAGCCGCCTGGCCTCAAAGCGGATGAACAGCTGATAGCGGTCGGTGTCGCCGGTGTCGTCCAAAATGGTGTTGTGGAACGGGATCCGAATTTTCCCGCCATTGGTCTGATCGACCTCGATGTCCTGCACCAGCTTGAAATCCTCGCGGCAGGCGAGCACCGTTTTCTCGCCTTCGGGCAAGATATGCGCGTGGGCGACAACATCCCAGCTGTCATCCAGGCTCACGACATCGAACTCGATGGTATCGCCAAGCTCGAATTGGACCCCGCCGCCGGAAATCGGCACGGAAAACTCCAGCGGGAAGCGCTCGACAAAGGGGGTTTCGCTGCTGATCATGTTGGGCACAGCGGAGGCGTCACGATACTTCAGAGCCAGGATCTCTCCCTGTCTCAACTGCAGGTCAAAATCATAGGCACCAGAGAGAGGCGACTGTGTTTCATCGCTGAAAACACAGCTCCAGTCGAACTGCATCTGCAGGGTATCGGCGCTATCTGCGGCCTCGAATATTTCATTGATTGAAACGATGCAGGGAATGGACACTTCATCGCCGGCGCGCAGCTCGCATGCCATCCCGGCAGTGGAGCGGGCAACGGCCGACCCAATCGTGATGTTGGCCGTCACATCCCTGATTTCATCGTCAACACGACAACTCAAGCGGCCTGAGACAATCAGGCTGGTGGGAGCGCCGCCGTATTCCAGCCGGGCGACGGGCTGCCTTATGTTGATCGTGAAGAGATCAACATCGGTGTTCTCCTGTTTTTCGACCCGGCTGAGCTCCGGGATCGCTGCCTGCCTGGTCTGCACCGCTGGCGGCTGCCATTTCAGCGTCTGCAAACGCGGGCCGACAAGCTCTACCTTGAGGTTTTGCGACTGACCGTCTGCGCGTTTTGTTTGCAGCGTGATCGAGAGCGTAAACTGGTCACGGGATGCATCGTCAATCTCGTCCTCGCTCGGCTCCCGTGAGCACTCAAGGACCAGATCAATATTCTTTGCCTTCCCCAATCCACACTGAAGTATAGACTCGCCACTGTCCAAGTCGCGAAGACTTGCATTAAGCCAAGGCGCCTCTTCGATGTATCCTGCAACAGATATCTTAAGCGTTTCGTCGGCAGTCAAAGTCGAATTGGAGAGCGTAACTACGCGAGAGAATTTGCCAAGATCACAGATCACGGAGCAATTCTCTAAACGCAAAAGCGTTTTCTTAGGGTTACTTAGATCCCAATCCAACATTAAAGACCCAACGCTAGTACTTACCCGATACGAGTCCAAACGATATAGTTTATAAATCCTTAGCGCAACAGCTGTCAGCTGGTTGAGTGGCAGTAAAGTAAATGATTAAAATGCAACCAATTATTTGAATTTATTATGAAAACCACCTCAATGGGATCGGCTCGGCGCCAATCCTGCGATCAAGGCTGTCCGACGTCCCCTGGGTTTGCTTGACGGTCGGTTCGGCAGGCTGATTTTCTTCACTGCTGATGATTGCAATGCGGAGCGCATGCAAGTCAGGCGCTTCTATCGCGCTGCCGCGGTGGCCGGGAAAATAGCTGACCGCACCCGGGGTCAGCAACGGCTCGAGACCCAGGTTCAGTATGAACTGGTCAGTGTCGCCATTTCTGAGAGGGAATTTTCTGGGCAGAGAGGACATGACATCAAGATCAGCAGCAATCAGGGCGGCCGGCCTTTGTTTCTCCGATTCCGCCACCATTCCGGATACGGTCCAGCCAACCCGTCTGGTGATTGCCTGGAAGGCCGACCCCAGCTGGATTTGCCGATGTTGGCTGAGATTGTCGAACCAGTTCACATCCCGGGCCTGAAATGGCGGAAGGTCGACTGAGCGCACTGGCGGCGAGCTGGGCTGATCGAAAACGAAAGGCTGCGCCTCCAGCCGCTGCTCGCACCAGGAGAACAGACCGGGTGGAATTTCGTGCCAGTACTGGATGTCGGGTAGCAGCAAGGTTCGCGACAGCAGGAACTGGCGGCCGCTCTCACCCTCGCCTGCCTCGGCGCGGTAGCGCATGCGCATGATCGCCAGCCCTTCATCGACAGCCTTGACAACCAATGCGCCACGCCCGGCGAACGCGGGGTCGATCATGCTCGACGCGAGATTTGTGTTTCCGAGAAAATTTGCAGGTATATAGCGCAGCGGATTGGTGATGCCCGGGGTAACGGAGTTCACTCCATACAGCGCGCTTTCATGCAAAGGGCCGCCCGGAGTGCGTACGGACTTGCCGTAACACACTTCTTCAAACCGCAATGTTCTTGCCTGGCCGGGACTTGTTTCCACGGGATCCTCCCTTCGCAGATCATCACGATGACTATACTGCGATTTCATGCAGCCAACATCAGACAAGGACTGTATCTACATGCAGACGGAAATCAACGGCTGGGTGTGAAAGCCGCCTTGCCGCTTCGCCTTCGGCGCTCAGGAGACCCCTAGTACTTCAGCTTGGAAACGCTTCGCAATTCATCCGACGTTGCGGCGGGAAAACCGAAAAATTCCAGATAAGCCGGGATTTGCTCGAACAACATGTCGGCGCCGATCTGGGTCACGCAACCGCGCCCTCTTGCGGCGGCCAGAAATGGTGTTTCAGCCTGTTTCATCACGACCTCGCCAACAAAGGCCCGCGGATCGATGCGGCTGACGTCGACCGGCATCGGATCTCCCGGATTCATGCCCAGCGGGGTGGCGTTGACCACGATATCCCACCCGGCGGGATCGTTGGATCCGGTCTCGATCCCAATCTCAGGGCAATGGCGCTTCAGCCTCTCGGCGAGCTGGTCGGCGACACTTCCCCGGCTGTCATATAGCCCGATCCCGGCAAGACCAGCCTGAGCAAGTGCCGCGGCGATGCCTGAGCCGACACCGCCCGAACCAACAACCAGCGCCCGGCGGCCCGCCGCACTGCACCCCTTGCGCAGCATTCCGCGGACAAAGCCTTCCCCGTCAAACATGTCACCGACAAGCCGGCCTTCAGCGTCACGCTTGACCGCATTGCAGGAGCCCGCGATCCGAACGGCCGGACTTGCCTCATCGAGCAAATCAACCGTCGTTACCTTGTGCGGCATTGTCACCAATGCCCCGGAAATATTGCGGAGCTTGAAGAGGAGCGGCAGAAACGCCGGGTAATCCTCGATTTCGCAACCCATCGGCACGACCCGGGCATCGATGCCCCTGGATTCAAACCACGGATTGTAGATCAGCGGCGCGCGAAACGAGTCTGTGGGAACACCCAGATGGGCGATCAGACTGGTTGTACCTGATATCATGTCATTGCCACCGGTTTGCCGCTGTCGCGGCGTTTGGCGCATCACGCCCGACTGGCCGGATCACAGCGCCACCGCCTGCCCGGAAAGCGCAGACCGCTGCACCGCATCGATGACCTGCAATGTTTTCAACCCTTCTGACGCCGGCACCAAAGGCGGCTCTTCACCGCGGATAACACGGACGAATTGTCCAATCTGGCGCACCAGCGGATCTTCACGGCTGACTGGATAGCTGGTCGCAGAAATTGGCTCCCACCAGCTTCTCTGGCCCGGGTTGGTCCACAGCCGCGCATTGGGCAGCTCCATCGACCCGTGCGTGCCGCCAATGAAGTAGCAGGACTGGCCGGCAGCCGGATAGGAGGGGTTTTCGGATGCCGTCAGTTCCCAGCTCCACGGCGCAACGATGGTGTCAGACAGGCTGAACGTGCCGAGCACGCCGTTCTCAAACCGGAAGACAAGCGCAGCCGTTTCTTCGACAGCATTGCCGCGCACCGCATTGGACGTCAAAGCCTGGACCGACACGATCTCTCCGATCAGGTGACGCAGCAGATCAATATCGTGGATCAGGTTGAGAAAGACGGGGCCGCCACCGTGTTGGCGACGCCAATCCGTTTCAAAATAGGCGTCAGGCTTCATCAGCCAGAACATCCCGTGCACCGCGACCAGGGTTCCTAGAAGTCCATCAACAATCTGTTTCTTGGCCGAGGCAATCAATGGATTGTGGCGGCGGTGATGCCCCACGAGCAGCGGCACTCCGGAGCGCTCCCCCGCAGCAACAAGATCTCGACCGGCTTGCAGATCAGTCGCCAGCGGCTTCTCGACAAGTGCCGGCACACCGGCTGCGACACACTCGAGACCATTTTCAACATGGAGCTGATTTGGCGTTGCCAGTATGACCCCGTCAGGTTTGCCCGCCTCAAACGCAGCCGCCAGAGACGGATACCAGCTGGCGCCGATCTGGCTTGGATGGCTGCGGCCAGCCTCCGAGGGATCGATTATCGAGTGGAGCTCCGCACCTTGGGCAGCTGCAATCGCTTCAATGTGGCGTTTGCCGATCAGCCCGGCGCCGGCCACCGCAATTCTGGCAGGGCCGCTCATCGCCGCGCCCCATTGCGGCTCGCTTCAGTCCGGCACGCTTCAATCCGGCAGACCGCGTAGCTGACTGGCCCCAAGGTGGCTGCGTGCAAGTCGGTCCCGTTTTGACCCGAAGGGCGGACGCGATGGACCACGATTTTTATCCCGGTGCAGAAAGAAATAACTGAACTCCAGACAGGTTCCCATTGCCCCTGATGACAAATTGCCTATATTATTTCTTATGTCCTACATTATCTCTTGCAGTCAAGATGAACCACCGGAGGTGACAGCGTGATTGAAGCAGCAGATCACGACACGGTAGGTGACAGCGCCTATCGCCACATCAGGGACGACATCATATTCGGTCAGTTGCGCCCGAGCGAGAAATTGCGCCTGGAACCCTTGCGCAAGCGCTACAATGTGAGTGTCACCACGCTTCGGGAAATCCTCAACCGTCTGACATCCGACGGCCTGGTGGTTGCCGAAGGGCAAAAAGGCTTCGAAGTGGCCAGCGTGTCTGACGCCAACCTCTGGGAGGTGGCGGAACTGCGGCTGCTGGTAGAAGGTCATGCCGTGTCACGCTCGTTTGCCAGCGGAGACCTGGACTGGGAATCGCAAGTGGTTGCCGCCCATCACAAGTTGCATCGTCTCGAAGATCGGATGATCTCCGGCGACATGACGGCGCGGGAGGGCTGGAAGCGGGCGGACTGGGGATTTCACCGGGCACTCATCACCGGATGCGGCTCGAAGACCCTGATGGACCTGCATGGTCAGTTGTTCGATAAATATTTGCGCTACCAGATACTTACACTTGCCTTCAGGGGACAGCCGGGCGCCGACGAACATGCGGAATTGCTGGAAGCCGCGTTCGCGCGGGACACGAAGCGCGCCAAGGAGATTCTCAGCGTCCACATTCTGGGTGGCGTTGAATTCATCATCAATGCACGTAAGACGGGCGCATCCGAGCAGTAGGTGGCTCGGATTTTTTTAAAATATCCTACAAAATCGAATATGTATGTTGAAATCGGCTGCGCTTTATGACAGATTTTCTTCAAATCCGTCAGGGCTGGAGCCACCGGATTATCATTGGGAGGAAAATACCATGAATAACATTACCCGTCGCATGCTGCTGGCATGTGCAGTTTCCGTCGGCGTTGCCGGCTTCGCGCCTGCAAGCTTCGCACAGGAAAAAATCACGCTCAGAATGTCAACGCCGGCATCGGAAACCGACCAGCGCTCGGTTGCGCTGGCGGAAGTGTTCGCTCCGGAAGTGGCTGACTTCGCCGCCTATGAGCCGCACTACAACGGATCGCTGATCGCACAGGGCAGCGAACTGGAATCGATCGCCTCGGGCGACCTTGAAATGTCGATCGCATCGGCTCAGGAACTGGCGACGTTTTTTCCCGAGTTCTCGATCTTCGCGACCGGCTACGTTCACCAGAACGCCGCCCATCAGGTTGCCGTCTTCAATGATCCGCTGATGGATCCCTTCAAGAAGAAGGTCGAAGACGAACTTGGCGTGAAGCTTCTCTCGGTCATGTATCTGGGCCGCCGCAACGTCAATCTGCGCCAAAGCAAGGAAGAGCTGACAGTGATGACACCGGCTGACCTGGCTGGCGTCAATCTGCGCATGCCCGGCTCGGACGCCTGGCAGTTCCTCGGCAAGGCGCTCGGCGCCAACCCGACACCGATGTCGTTCACCGAAATCTACACAGCACTTTCGAC
>Ga0209344_10004658_pt1 | contig 12387 bp, 11 predicted proteins | sample Cruoilmetagenom6_FD_187293 | JGI IMG/M metagenome (GOLD analysis project Ga0209344, IMG submission 187293) | Oil polluted marine microbial communities from Coal Oil Point, Santa Barbara, California, USA - Santa Barbara Oil Seep Sample 6 (SPAdes)... | ecosystem: Environmental > Aquatic > Marine...
CGGTTTCCTTTCGCCAGGGAGAGGAAGTGACACATGCGGTGAAACATGTGTCGCTGACCATCGGTGAAGGCGAAACCGTAGCACTGGTGGGCGAAAGCGGGTCTGGAAAATCAGTTACTGCTTTATCGATCCTCAAGCTCTTGCCCTACCCACAAGCGTCTCACCCCAATGGGGCCATTCGCTTCCGCGGGCAAGATTTGATGAGCACGGATGACGCTGCCTTGCGGTCCGTTCGTGGCAATCAAATTTCCATGGTGTTTCAAGAGCCTATGACGTCTCTTAACCCGCTGCACACGATCGAGCGGCAGGTGGGCGAGATCCTGATCAGCCACCGTGGCCTTAATCAACAAGGGGCCAAAGTCCGTGTGCTGGAGCTTCTCGAAAAAGTGGGTATTCGCGATGCCGAAAGCCGGCTTGGTGCCTACCCGCACCAATTGTCAGGCGGACAACGGCAACGCGTGATGATCGCCATGGCACTTGCCAACGAGCCTGACCTGTTGATCGCGGACGAACCTACCACTGCCCTGGATGTCACCGTGCAGGCGCAAATCCTGGCGCTCTTGAAAAAACTACAAAACGAAATGGGCATGGCCCTGCTGCTCATCACACATGACCTTGGCATCGTGCGGAAGATGGCGGACCGCACCTATGTCATGACGGGGGGGGAAATCGTCGAAGAAGGGCCAACGGAAGAGATTTTTCAAGCGCCGCGCCATGACTACACAAAACATTTGATTGCAGCTGAACCCAAAGGTAAGCCCGGCACTTCGCGTGCAGACGCGCCGGTCATCATGGAAGCCGATGATCTCAAAGTTTGGTTCCCGATTAAAAAAGGTTTCCTGCGCAAGACCGTTGACCATGTGAAGGCCGTCGATGGCATTTCGGTGGCTGTTCGAGAAGGGCAAACCGTGGGCGTGGTGGGTGAGTCTGGGTCCGGCAAAACGACTCTGGGCCTCGCCATGTTGCGTCTCATTTCAAGTGAAGGTGCAATCCACTTCGAAGGCACGCCCATTGAAGGTCTGACAACGAAAGAAATGCGCCCCTTGCGCGAGCGTCTGCAGATCGTGTTTCAAGATCCGTTCGGATCCCTGTCACCCAGACTTTCAATTTCTCAGATCGTTGAAGAAGGTCTGCTGGTTCAAAACCAGAACCTATCGTTGGTCGAACGGCGTGCCCGTGTTTCCACTGCGCTGCAAGAGGTGGGTATTGATCCGGCTATGCAGGACAGATATCCGCATGAATTTTCGGGCGGACAACGCCAACGCATTGCAATCGCGCGCGCCATGGTCTTGCAACCTCGTTTTGTGATGCTTGATGAGCCGACAAGTGCCTTGGACATGTCCGTTCAGGCGCAAATTGTGGACCTGCTGCGCAAGCTGCAAAAAAACTACAATCTTGGCTATATGTTTATCAGCCACGACCTGAAGGTCGTGCGGGCGCTCGCAGACTATGTGATCGTTATGAAAGAAGGCAAAGTTGTCGAACAAGGGCCTGCTGCACAGATCTTTGATGCGCCGGAAACTGACTATACTAAGACCTTGATGGCCGCTGCTTTTGAACTGGCCACAGGACCAGCAGACGCGGCAAACTGAAACATCACTCTATAAACGTTTGATACTTGTGATGGGTCCGTCGGTTTTTTCGATGCGTTGAACAGCGTCGGCCAGCGGCTCTTTAACCGTGCGCATGTGTGTAGCGTTGGCATGGAGCAATATTTTCCCGTCACACATAATGCCCACGTGGCCACGCCAGAAAACAATGTCACCACGCTTCAATAGGCTGAGATCGGATATGTCTGGCAGCGCTTCACCCAGGGTCATTTCCTGCAAATCTGTATCGCGCAGGCAAGCGACGCCGCAGCGTTCAAGGCTCATTTGCACCAGGCCTGAACAGTCCAGACCGCGTGTATCACGCCCTCCCCAGAGGTAAGGCACGCCCAAAAACTCTTCTGCAATGCTCACAAAATCAGCAGCGAATGAATCGATTTTGGATAGGTGAGCCGCAATGACAAAACCACCACCAACGATCTCGGCAAACTTACCTTCCGCGGCAAGCACGGTCACTTTGGCATTCATCGAGAGCGGCATGGCCGGCCGCTTTTTGATGTCCGGGTCTGGATAGCGAAAGGTGCGAAGCGCGACGACACGATGGCTCGGTACAAATTGCGCCAGGGCCAAATTACTCAAACGCACATAACCAACATAATCATCTTGAGCTGATTGCCCCCAGCACCATTCCCCCCGAGTTTCGTACACCCGAAATTGCTCCCCGAATAAAAGCTCCGTATCCATGGAGGCTGTGTCTTGGGGTTTGCGCAAAAGCGGCGCACGCGGGGCGCTGACTTGTAAGTTTTCACACTCGACAAATCGGTCCGCCTCCACCTCACCACGCAGATAGGCCGCAGCCAGATCTGGGCGGTAGGGATTTAGCCGCTTGTCCAATTGGGTTTCATCTGTCACAGGCTTGGTTCCCCATCACAATGTCGGATCCTGGCCATGTATTTTGGCTTTCTCGATGATCGTATCTGCCAGTTCGCTCAAATAGACCGAGCCTGCAACAGTGCGCTGAACCAATACGTTCCGCTTGTCGGTTTCATCGCGCTTACGCTTTAGAAGTTCTTTTTGTCCCATCGTGTCCAACGCTCGGGTGATTGCAGGTTTTGAAACACCCAGCTTGGCAGCCAACCCTCGCACGGTGTGCGGCGGCGCCTCCAGATATACACAGAGCAAAATGGCCATCTGTCGTGCGGACAGGTCCGGCACATCACGACGTACCGTCTCAAGCACAACGTCATGCCACAGTTTCAGCGCATCGAGCGGCTTCAACTCCATTGGTCCCCTCAAGCAGTCAACATCGCAAAATGGCCTGTCGCTGCTCACCCTTTTTCAATTGCTCTCGCCACCCCAAACGGGGCCCTATCAATTTGGGGTCCGTTTCGGAACCGTACCAGTCTAACGGGCGGCTGGCATCAGGCCAAGCCAAATGGCTCAGCCATATTTGTTTTTGAGAAGATCAAATAGAGCTCGAATGACTTGTGCCTCGCCCCCCACAGGGCGTCCAGGTTTCCCTCTATCGTTCCAGGCAAAAATGTCGAAGTGGACATGAGTGCTGGCTTTTTCAACAAATCGCTTGAGGAACAGTGCTGCTGTTATGGAGCCCGCATGCCCACCATCAGATATGTGGTTCACGTCTGCGATTTTACTTTTTAGTCGGTCATCATAAGGCGCCCAGAGAGGCATCCGCCAAATTGGGTCCGTCACTCTATCCGCAGCTGCGGCGAGACTTTCGGCAAACGCATCATCATCTGTATAAAATGGTGGCAGATCAGGCCCTAGTGCGACACGCGCAGCACCGGTCAATGTTGCCATGTCGATCAGAAGGTCCGGCGCTTCATCGTCTGCTTCGCTTAGCGCATCGGCCAGCACCAAACGTCCCTCCGCATCTGTATTGCCAATCTCAACACTCACACCTTTCCTGCTTTGCAGCACATCACCCGGGCGGAAAGCATTGCCAGAGATCGCATTCTCGACAGCTGGAACTAGAACACGCAAGCGCAACTTCAACCCCGCCGCCATGACCAATTGAGCCAAGGCCAAGACATGAGCCGCACCGCCCATGTCTTTTTTCATCAACCCCATCGATCCACCGGGTTTCAGGTTGAGCCCACCTGTATCAAAGCAGACGCCCTTGCCGACAAGGGTGACCTTAGGCGCGGTTTCATCGCCCCAAGTCATATCAATCAGGCGTGGTTCGGCGCCAGCGCCAGCGGCACGTCCGACTGCGTGAACCATCGGGTAATTTTCTGTGAGCAAATCATCCCCACAAATGACTGTAATTTGTGCGCCACCAACCTCCGCGATCTGTCGGGCAACGCCCTCCAACTCCGCGGGACCTAAATCGCTCGTCGGTGTATTGACGAGATCGCGGGTGAGGCAAACGGCCTCGGCCAGCTCACACAGATTTTCAATGTCCACGCCCTCTGGAACAACTAGCTTTGGATAGGTCCTGCGTTCACTGCTTTTGTATTTGTCGAAATGGTAAGCACCTAGCGCCCAGGCTAAGGTCGCGGCCTCCGCTACGTCAGGGTCCAATTCAACCAACCGGTATGTGCCCTCAGGCAAGCTTTCAGACAGAGCCGCATAAATAAAGGGATCAACGTCTTTTCCAATGCCCAGCAACGCACCCGCCAATCCGCCTGCTTCATTTGGTAAAAGAAGCACGCGCCCCGCTTCACCATTAAAGTTGGCGGTCTCGACCCACGCGGCACTTGTCCCCGCGTGAGCGTCACACCATTCTTTGACCTGACCAACGGCGACCGGCCAAACAGGCAATGCGGCAGCATCTGCCTCCCCTACAAACAAAATATCCCGCACCAGGTCGCACTCCTAAGGTTGCACGTGCACTACACGTCAAGAGACTTTATAGAGGGTCTTACGGGCTCGCAATGGCCGCGCACCGTGGCATTCCCATGTGCGCTCTTGTGATCCCGCCAAATTTTGCCAAGGAGAATTCATGTCTGACCTGAAATATCGTCTTCTCACCGGACCTGATGACCATGCGTTTTGTGAACGTGTGTCGAAAGCTCTGGATGAAGGGTACCGCCTTTATGGCTCACCGAGCATCACGTTCAATGGGTCGACCGCAGTCGTTGCACAGGCCGTTGTGCGTGCCGATGTCGAAACCACCTCATAACCTGGCGACACTGATGCGGTTATCGCTCCAGAATATCGACTTCAAAATAGTAAAGCTCTGCGCCGGGATGCAGCAGAATGGGCACGCCAGTCACGGCTGTCGAAAGTGAGACATTTTTTCCGCTCACATGCGAAGAAACCAGGGTTTTGTGATTTCTCGGATCAAACAAAGCCCGTGTAATGTTGTAGACCAAGTCGCCCGGCGTCGTGGACCGTGTGATCCATAGAGCGCCAAGGCCCAGTGTTTCCACTTCGTCAATGTGCCGATAGGTCCCCTCGGGAATGACGAAGTGGCTATAGAAGGGATGGTTGATACGCAATTTTTCTGCTGGTTCCCCATTTATGGGAATGAGATCAACCGCCCCGCGGACCGCCAAATCATCGATGGACCGGGCGGGCGCACCCGCCACCAGGAAATAGGCATCTAACCTTCCTGACAGGATCATCTCTGCGGACCGAGACGCATCTGCCTCCACGACATCAATGTCTTTCAGAGAGATGCCATAAGCCGCCAAAATCTCAATAGCATCCGCTCGGGTGCCTGAGCCCTCTGGTCCGATGGAAACACGCATCCCTTCTAAATCGCTTACCGAGCTCACATTCACGCCACGCGCTGCGACAAGATGAATGGCTTCAACATAGAGATTGGCAATGACGCGGAGATTTTCCCGCGCGCCCTCGCCGTCAAACTCTCCTGTGCCCGCATAGGCGGCTGCCAGTACATTGGCCTGTACCAGAGCAGATTCCAAACGGCCGTCCGCTACTGAGCGAACATTGGCCACCGAGCCCGCCGAGCCTTTGGCAATCGCCACAAGCCCCGGTACGCCACAATGGCCGCCAGGCAGACAGGAATCAGAGCCTGGAGGCTGGCTGATCACAGCGGCCAAAACCTCACCCATCGGGAAGTAGGTTCCCCCGGTGGAGCCGGTTCCTATTTGAAAAAAAGTGACTTTTGCGGCGCTATCGTCCCATCCGACTAGGTTTTTGCCCATGCCCAGCGCCAATAAGCTCAGAACGGCCGCACCCAGAACAAACAGCAAAACGCGGTCGAAGCCCAATTTGTCGACCCATTTACGGAGTGTTAAAAAAATCTTGTACGGATGGCTTGATTGCATGACCCACTATAAGCGCAAGGACCGCGTTGCAGGAAGAGGTGCTTCCAATTTGAGACCAACTTTATGATTAAGGCTTTCTTGAGATCTGTCGGAGAGGATGGGGGATGGGCACTTCTGCTAGCCCACGGTCTTCTATGAGATGTGATGACACATGGCTGACATTGTTCTGATCAAAAAACTATCACGGCTGAACCGGGCAGCGGCCTGCGCGGCCCTTGGCGCCCTCATGTTGAGCGGATGCGCCACCAATGGTGCACCTGAGCGCCCTGGATATGGGGCGATGACGGATCTATCTGCTCAATCATTTGACGCTCGTGATTTTGTTTCAGCTGCTGCTTATTGGGGTGGTGTTTATGAACAAGACCCACACAATGCTGAAGCTGCGGCAAAATATGCTCGCGGTTTGAGGCAATTGGGGTCACTGCAACAAGCGCTCATGGTGCTGCAACAGGCGGTCATTCATCATCCAAATGATGTCGCTCTACTAAGTGAATATGGCAAAGCCTTGGCCGCTGGCGGCAAACCAGACCAAGCAGCCGCATTGCTTGCAAAAGCTGGTGCCCTCGATCCAAGCGATTGGACAATTTTATCAGCGGAAGGTGTGGCTCTGGATGAAATGGGGCTGCATGCAAAAGCAAAAGACAAATACCAAGCTGCCTTGCGCCTTGCGCCTGGAAACCCAACGATCCTAACTAACCTTGGATTGTCATATGCCCTGTCTGGCGACCTGACTGATGCAGAAGTCACGCTACGCCAAGCGGTTTCCAACCCAGCGGCGGGCGCTCATGCACGCCAGAACCTGGCATTGGTTCTTGGGCTAAAAGGCGATTTTGAAGAGGCCGAAAGATTGGCTCAAGCAGATTTGCCGCCCAGCCTGGCTGCAAGCAACATGACCTATTTGCGTTCTATGTTGGCGCAACCCGCCTTGTGGCAGCAGATGGAAGCACTGGACGCACCGATCGCCGAACCTTCTATGCCCTAACCTTTCACGCAGTGGCATTGCTCACAAACATGGTGAAAATAGAAACCGCAGATTGTTCTGCGGCCTTTTTTGTCTCGCCCGTGACGCGCACCTTATTGATAAAGCTTGATAACCGCTGGTCCCAAAATCACACAGAATAGAACGGGCAAGAAAAATGCAATCATGGGCACTGTAAGTTTTGGTGGCAGGCCGGCCGCCTTTTTCTCAGCTGCTGCCATGCGCATATCTCTGTTTTCTTGCGCCATGACACGCAGCGATGTTGCCAATGGCGTGCCGTATCGTTCGGCCTGGATCAAGCTCATCGTAACGGCCTTTACACCATCCAGCCCCGTACGCTCAGCAAGATTTTCATAAGCCTGACGCCTATCTGGAAGGTAAGATAGTTCCGCTGTCGTGAGGCTCAACTCCTCGGCAAGCTCGACAGACTGGGTCCCTACTTCTGAGGATACTTTGTGAAAAGCCGCCTCAACAGACATGCCTGACTCAACACAGATCAACAGGAGATCAAGTGCGTCCGGGAAGGTCGCTTTGATAGACTCTTGCCGCCTGGCAATCATATTTTCAACAAACACATTGGGCAGGTAGAAGCCGATAAACCCGGCTCCAAATGACGCAGCAATACGTGCCAACGGTTCTAGTCCAAACCCATTTGCAAAGAAGAGATAAAAGATCGCCAAAACAAATAGGGCAAACGGCATAATGAAGCGAAAGAACATGAACGAGTAAACCGGCGCCTGGCCACGAAACCCAGCCTTTTTGAGCTTCCCACGAATAGCGTCGCTTTCCATCAGTTGCATCAAGTTCAGCTTGTCGACGAAGCTTTTAATGAAACCCTTTGGGTCCTGACGTAATTTTCCACCTTCGCGTTCGCGCTCCAACTCTTCACGATGCGCACGCCGCAAAAGCTCTCGTTCCGTCGACACAGACTTCATCCGTCCCGCCAGCTGATCGGTCGCAAACAAAGGGGCCGTCAGCGTTAGAATCGTGGCAAATGCAGCCACTGCCGTTAGCAGCATCACAATGTTCTCGAGACTGAACAGGCTTTCTATGACCGCAAACATTGTCCGTGCCTCTAAAAATTAAAGTTGATCATTTTTTTCATGACAAGCACACCCATGCCCATCCACATTAGACCACCGACAATGATCAAATTTCCTGCAGTCGTCGTAAACAGTAAGCTCATATAATCGGGCGACGTAAGATAGATGAGAAGCATGACACCAGGTGGCAATGCACCAATAATGCCCGCCGAGGCTTTTGCTTCTTGTGACATGGCTTGAATTTTTGCGCGCATCTTTTTCCGCTCACGCAACACAGTCGCAAGGTTGCCCAAGGCTTCAGACAGATTGCCGCCAGATTTTGCTTGAATGGCCAGGACGATCATGAAGAAGTTTACTTCCGACAGGGGCATGCGTTCATAGACACGCTGCAGTCCTTGTTCGACGGTTACGCCAACAGCTTGACCTTCGACTAAATCCGCAAACTCTGTGCGCACAGGTTCCGAGCTTTCTGTCGCGATGATCTTTAGACAATCGTTGATCGGCAGGCCCGCTTTAACACCGCGAACGATGACATCCAGCGAATTTGCAAACTCTTCGGTGAACTTCGCTTGTCTGCGTTTGGTTTTGAAGTTGACGAACCAACGCGGCACGCCAAATCCACCGGCAAATGCACCGAGCGCGGCTCCACCGACAGGAAGCCCGCCTATCAAAATGGCAATAAAGGTGAGCACGCCAAATATTGCGCTGGCGATATAGAAAGTGCGAGGTGTGATGGCCATTCCAGCGCGCTGCAAACGCAACTTTATGGTCAGCCGTGCCTTTTCCGCTTTCTGTTTTTCTTCCAGCTCTTTCAACGTTTCTTGAACCTGGCGGCGCCGTGGTCCAAGACCATCGGAACTTGATCCACGTGTTTTCTCATCCGGCTTACCGCGCACTGGTCCGCGCGAAACCCTCGCTAGGCGCTTGTTGGATTTCTCTCCCTTTGCGCCCATGATGACAAACCCTGCAGCCCCGATGCACACAGCGACGAGAAAAGCGAGAGCGATGATGGTGAAAGTATTCTGATCCATGGCGCCCCTCAGTCCTGCGCTTTATCAAGTGCAGCTGATAGCGTATGATGTTGGTTGTAGTATCGTGCCTTGTCCCAAAATGCCGGTCTGGCGATGCCTGTCGACTTGTGACGGCCGATAATCTTACCGTCGTCGTCTTCACCTTCAATGTCGTACAGGAAAATGTCCTGGGTGGTGATGACGTCGCCTTCCGACCCTAAAACCTCTGTGACATGCGTGATACGACGTGACCCGTCTCTCAATCTGGCGGCCTGAACAATGACATCCACAGACCCGACGATCATTTCTCGAATGGTTTTGGACGGCAAAGAAAAACCGCCCATGGTGATCATGCTCTCCAGGCGTGAGAGAGCTTCACGCGGTGAGTTGGCGTGCAGGGTTCCCATTGACCCATCATGGCCGGTGTTCATAGCTTGAAGAAGATCAAAAGCTTCTGGCCCACGCACCTCACCCACGATGATCCGTTCCGGGCGCATGCGCAGACAGTTTTTGACAAGATCGCGCATCGTTACTTCTCCTTGACCTTCAAGGTTAGGTGGGCGCGTTTCCAAACGCACAACATGCGGTTGTTGGAGTTGCAGTTCAGCAGCATCTTCACACGTGATGATGCGCTCATCGAGGTCAATAAAACCCGTCATGCAGTTCAGAAGTGTGGTTTTTCCGGAGCCCGTACCGCCGGAAATCAAAACATTGCAACGGACTTTTCCGACGACACCCAGAACATCGGCACCCTCAGGCGAAATTGACCCAAATCCCACCAAATCAGCCATCGTCAATTTGTCTTTGCGGAACTTACGAATGGTCAATGTCGGTCCATCGAGAGCCAATGGCGGCGCGATTACGTTGACGCGACTTCCGTCCGCTAAACGTGCATCACAGATGGGGCTGGACTCATCAACCCGGCGGCCCACCTGACTAACAATTCGCTGACAAATGTTGAGCAGCTGAGAATTGTCGCGGAACTTTACGCTGGTCGGTTGGACCCTACCATCTACTTCGATGAAAGTCGTCCCGGCGCCGTTCACCATTATGTCGGCGATATCGTCTCGCGCCAAAAGTGGTTCTAACGGACCATAACCCAGAACATCGTTACAAATGTCTTGCAGAAGATCTTCCTGCTCGGCAATGGACATAACAACATTTTTGATCGCGATGATCTCACTGACAATATCTCGAACTTCTTCACGCGCGCTCTCAGTGTCGAGTTGCGCCAACTGCGTTAGATCAATGGTGTCAATCAGTGCATTAAAGATCGTCGTTTTTGTTTGATAATACTCAGGCGAACGGACATCTGCGCCAACGTGCGCGGGCGACGGTGTTGGCGCGACGGGGGTTGCGACGGGTGCGCTTGGAGGAGGCGTTGCGTTCGCAGCTGGCGGAGGAGGCGGCGACGCAGTTTTCCGATCTGCCGAGGCGGCAGGCGGGCGGGCTCCCCCTGTTTCTTGTCGCCGGCCAAACATGCGCTAGTCCTTCTTCTTGCCGAAGAGACTCGAAAGAAAACCAGCTTTAGCGAGAGGCGCTGCATGGCGTCCTGTCACCAAAGTAGACAGGTGGCGGATTGCTGCAGTGGTTTTATTTTTCGGATCAATTTCTTGCAACATCTGACCGTTGTTAGAAGCCGTGCCAAACAGTGTTGGGTTAAATGGCAAGATAAGTGTTGGTTCCTGTTCAATTGCCTCAGCAAAGTCAGCTGGAGGAATTTCAGGTCGCTTGGGCATGCGCACTTGATTGAGGATCACATGCGGAGCGCTATCATTGGTGCGTTGTTTTTTCAGCAAGTCGAGATAGTTTTTCGTGTTTCGCAAACTCGCAAGATCTGGGGTCGCCGTGATCACAATTTCATCGGCGCTCAACAATGTTTGACGTGACCACCGGCTCCAAACGTGGGGCATGTCGATCACAACGCATGGACAGGTTTCGCGAACCGTCTCAATGACAGATTCACAAGATTCCGGCAAAAGGTCTTCATCACGGTCTAACGTTCCCGGGGCGCCGAAAATGGACAGTCGATCTGTGCACTTAACAAGCAAGCGGTCCAACAAAACATCATCCAACCGCTCAGGCTGGGTCAGGGCATCCGCTATTCCCTGCACCGGGTCTTGATTGAAGTCGAGACCAGCAGTGCCGAAAGGCAAATCCATGTCCACCAGCGTTACGTCTTCGCGCATCTCCTCAGAAATACACCAACTGGTATTGTGAGCGAGGGTGCTGGACCCTGCCCCACCACGGGCGCCAAGGAAAACTATTGAACGACCAATAGGAGGCGCATCCGGGTCGGCATACAGGCGAGCGACGGCATCCACGACCTGAATCGGGCTCAATGGCGCAACCAGATATTCGTTGACGCCCTGACGGATCATCTCACGGTAGAGCGTGATGTCGTTCAAATGACCAACGATGATGACTTTTGTTCCGGCATCGCAAACATTGGCAAGCCTAGCCAGTTGCTTGAACAGCACTTCGCCCCCATCTGGGCTTTCGACAATGATGAGGCCGGGTGTGCCGGAATCGCTGTAGTATTCGATTGCAGCAGCAATACCGCCCATGTGGACTGTTACATGTGCTTTTGCCAAACGTCTGTCTTCGCCAGCACGCTGGATAATGACGCCGGTTTCAGGATTCTCACAAAAAACTTCGATGGAAATTCGTGGAACAGGTTTCACAACGGATTGCGTGACGAACTCGTCGTCATCATCCAATTCGTCTATGTCATCTTCAAAGTCTAAGCTGGTCATTCGCCTACTTCGCTCACATTTCCAGAGGAATTTTCTGACTGCGCTGCCTCGGTTGTCTCTCCGGTACGGTAATTGTCGATCACATGGTCACGGCGTGACGCATCGACTGGATCCCAGTCGCGTGGCCCAACAAGGTCAGCTGGATCCGCTACCAGTGCCGCCAAATTGTTTTGCGTTGCACACCCGAAATTTGGCGTGTGCCCATTGCCTGGATTGGAGCCATAATTTTCACTCCAGTTGCCACAAGGACTGGCCGACGCCACAAAACGCCGATAAGTCAAAATCAACGGCGCTGCTTCATTGGCTGAGGATGCACGGTAGGCTGCATAGCCAACCTCTGCGTTTGATAATCCGCTCTCATGAAGTAGAGCGCGCGTTTCCGCGACGAGTGCAACAGCTGTTCGTTCATTGGGCGAGCCGCTTGGCGCAGAAATCGTCAACACCCCATGCCCGCGTGCGCGGTAGGAATGAGAGAAAGCGCCCAGTGCAGCCTCGTCAGCAATAGACAGGGCAACTTTGTCGCGTGGCGCATCGATCTGAAGCGAGACAATCTGAGGGTCTACACTAATGGGATGTCGCGCCTGAGCTGTGCTCATCGCATCTTCGCGGCCATTGAACCCGCCACACGCAGCAAGCGTGAGGCAAATCACAAGGGTCAAGAAACTATTTTTCATTGTCTTCTCCGATCCCTCAATCAATCACAAAGCCAACAGGCCCTTGAAGCGTTCCGTTTTCTGCATCGCCACTGACACCATATGTCGCGTTTAGACGACCCATCAAAAAAGTGTCCAAG
>Ga0209344_10004659_pt1 | contig 12386 bp, 11 predicted proteins | sample Cruoilmetagenom6_FD_187293 | JGI IMG/M metagenome (GOLD analysis project Ga0209344, IMG submission 187293) | Oil polluted marine microbial communities from Coal Oil Point, Santa Barbara, California, USA - Santa Barbara Oil Seep Sample 6 (SPAdes)... | ecosystem: Environmental > Aquatic > Marine...
CCAAAGCCATTGGAATACTATCCAAGCATGATGTTATGGTGGCCTTGGGCAACAATCCGGCAGTATTGATCAAAGCTATAAAGAGGGCCAAGAAAATAAAATCGATAAAACAAATTAGGAAAAGTATTACCCAACTTCTACAGGATTATTTGGATCAAAATATTCCCATTAAATTGACCACCAAAATAATATCCGAACTTAACGATGCCTGCGTTAAACAAATTATTAAACTTTCCTTGGAGGAAATGCCAACAAAGCCTCCTGTAAAATTTGCATGGCTGGCACTTGGTAGCCAAGGGCGTAGTGAACAACTTCTTCAGACCGATCAAGACAACGCCATGGTATTTGAAAATGTTCCAGAGGGCAAGCTCATAGAAACAACCGCCTATTTTTTGAAATTGGCCAAACTCATTAACAAAGGATTGTTTGATATTGGATACGATTATTGCCCAGCAGAAATGATGGCTTCCAACCCCAATTGGTGTTTAAGCCTGGAGGAATGGAAAAAAACGATTTCCCATTGGATCATAAATCCAGGGACGGATGAAGTACTGCTTTCCTCCATATTTTTCGATTACAATATTGCCTATGGTGAGGTAAATTTGGTGAACGAATTATCGGAACACATTTTTGAAACCACCAAAAAGTATCCCATCTTCTATTTACACTTGGCAAGCGGCGCCTTACAAAACCCATCCCCAACGGGCTTTTTCAGACAACTATTAGTTGAGGAAGATGGGGAACACAAAGATTCTTTTGATCTTAAAAGAAGGGCATTGATGCCTCTGACCGATGCTGCCAGGGTATTAATATTATCGCATTCGGTGAAATCCATCAACAGTACCGCAGAGCGATTTGAAAAATTGGCGGAGCTGGAACCCAATAACGAGGAAATCTTTATGGCCTGTTCCTATGCCACTAGGGCCCTTTTGAAGTTCAGAACCAAACAAGGGCTGCTCCATAACGATTCCGGCAGGTATATTGCGATAGATAAATTAACCAAAGAGGAAAGAATTAAATTAAAAAGAACATTTAAGACGATAAAGGAAATACAGGAGTTGGTAAGTGTTAGGTTCAAAGTTTCAAACTTGTTGCGATGATAAATTTCTTTAAGAAAAAAGTAAACAACTATCCCGACTATTGGCTGGAATACGAGAAATGTTTTAATAAAAAACCGATAGAGGACCTCAGCCTGGTAAGGTTTGTGGTATTGGATACCGAGACTACAGGTTTCGACTATTTAAACGATAGGATACTTTGTATCGGCGCCCTAAGTTTGGTGGACAAAAATATTGCCCTGAACCAAAGCTTGGAACTTTTTTTAAAACAGGAACATTACAATGCGGAAACCGCAAAAATTCACGGTATCCTAAAAAATGGTGGGGCCTCCTGCATAAGTGAAAGTGCAGCCCTGGAAGAATTATTGGGATTCTTAAAGAATGCGGTAATTGTAGCACACCATGCCATTTTTGACATTACAATGATCAACAGGGCCTTGGAAAGAAACGGACTTCCAAGGTTAAAGAACAAAGTACTGGACACCTCACATCTTTACAAAAAAACACTTTTAAACTCAAATGTGTTCAAAAAGAAAGAGCACTATTCTCTGGATGAACTGGCCGAAAAGTTCGATATTTCCAAAAAAGATAGGCATACCGCATTGGGAGATGCCTACATTACTGCCATTGCCTTCCTGAAAATTAAGAGTCGATTGAAGGGCAAGGGGCTACTACGATTAAAGGACCTCCTAAAAATGGGTTAATTATTTAAGGGAGGACAGATACCCCAAAACATTTTTCTCAATTCTGGACTGTATATCCGAAATGTCGGCCTTGATAAATTTTTCACCGGTAATATTTTCATAGAGCTCAATGTATCGGTCAGAGACCGTTTGTATATAATCATCGGTCATCTCCGGTACGACCTGTCCCTTTAAGCCTTGAAAGTTATTACTGATCAACCATTGGCGAACAAATTCCTTGGACAGTTGCTTCTGGGCCTCTCCCCTATTTTGACGTTCCCCGTAACCATCGGCATAAAAATAACGGGAAGAATCAGGGGTGTGGATCTCATCAATTAGTACAATCTTACCGTCCTTGGTTTTCCCAAATTCGTATTTGGTATCCACTAAGATCAATCCCCTTTTAGCAGCAATCTCCGTCCCTCTTTGGAATAGTGCTTTGGTATATTTTTCAAGAACTAGGTAATCTTCCTCGCTTACTATTCCCCTTTCCAAAATAGCTTCCCTTGAAATATCCTCATCATGGTCTCCCATTTCGGCCTTGGTAGCAGGAGTTATAATGGGAGAGGGAAACTTATCGTTTTCCGTCATCCCTTGCGGCATGGCAACACCGCATAGCATTCTTTTCCCCAGCTTGTATTCCCTTGCTGCATGTCCGGATAAATATCCCCTAATCACCATTTCCACCTTAAATGGCTCGCAGGCAAACCCCACTGCAACATTGGGGTCTGGCGTGGCCATTAACCAATTGGGAACAATATCGGCCGTATCGGCCATCATCTTAGTAGCAATCTGGTTCAGTATTTGTCCTTTATACGGAATTCCCTTTGGCATAACCACATCAAAGGCAGAAAGTCTATCTGTAGCCACCATTACCAATATATTGTTTTCAAGCTGATATACTTCCCTAACCTTTCCCTTATAAAGGCTCTTTTGCCCTGGAAAATGAAAATTCGTATCAATTATTGTATTACCCATGTTGCTACTATCAATTGTTATGCTCAATTCCTTTATAGGCCTCTATAACCTTTTTAACCAATTTATGCCTAATCACATCCTTATCGTCCAAATAAATAACCTCAATCCCTTCTATATTTTGCAGTACCAGTAAGGCCTCTTTCAATCCTGAAATCAGACGTCTTGGCAAATCAATCTGGCCAGGATCCCCATTGATTAAAAATTTGGCGTTTTTACCCATTCTGGTAAGAAACATTTTCATTTGGGCATGGGTGGTATTCTGGGCCTCGTCCAAAATCACAAATGCATTGTCCAAGGTCCTACCCCGCATAAAGGCCATAGGGGCTATCTGTATGGTACCATTCTCAATATAATGGGCCAATTTTTCCGGTGCTATCATATCCCGTAGGGCATCGTATAGAGGTTGCATATAAGGATCCAGCTTTTCTTTAAGGTCTCCTGGTAAAAATCCCAAATTCTCTCCGGCCTCCACAGCTGGCCTCGTCAATATGATGCGCTTAACCTGTTTCTCCTTCAGCGCTTTTACGGCCAAGGCCACTCCCGTATATGTTTTTCCGGTACCCGCGGGGCCTACGGCAAATACCATATCATTGTTCCTAGCGGCATCGACCAGCCTGCGCTGATTTACCGTTTGTGCCTTGATAAGTCTACCGCTTACGCCATGGACCAAAACTTCACCACTGATTTCGGAAGACTCGTATACTTCCTGTCCATTGCCGGCAAGGAGTCGCTCAATACTGTTTTCGTCCAACTTATTATACTTGGCATAGTGGGCGGTTAGCAGGTCGAACCTTCTGTCGAATTCGTCCAAAAGGTCTTCATCACCATATACTTTGATTTTACTTCCCCGGGCCACAATTTTAAGCTTGGGGAAATGCTTTTTCAATAAATCAATGTTCTCATTATTCTGTCCAAAAAATTCCCTTGGGCTAATGTCAGTAAGTTCAATTATAAGTTCGTTCAAAGAAGAGAGGTATTATAAAGGATTAGATATGAAATATATATTTTGGTTCGCTAATTTTTTGTGTAATTTTGTTTAACAAACTTAAGTAAAAAAACAACTTACCAAACCAAAAACATATCAACAGTCCTCTATGGCGATAATTACTTTAACTACTGATTTTGGACATAAAGACCATTTTGTAGGTGCCATTAAAGGGACAATTTACAAGGAATTGTCTGATGCAAGGATTGTTGATATTTCACATTCCATAGCACCTTTCAATATTCAGGAATGCGCCTACATACTAAAAAATTCCTATAAAAACTTTCCTGATGGCAGTATCCATATAGTAGGGGTGGACTCGGAATTGACACCAGAAAACCAACATATTGCCGTTTTGGTGGACAACCACTATTTCATAATGGCCAACAATGGGGTCATAGGACTTATTATTTCTGAAATAGTTCCCGAAAAAGTGGTAGAAATTCAATTGCCGAATACCATTGACAGTTCGTTTCCGGAAATGGATGTTTTTGTTAAGGCGGCAAGCCATATTGCAAGAGGTGGTAAATTGGAAGTAATAGGCAGGCCGTTTAAAGACCTCAAGGACCTTAGGGAGTTCAACCCAAGAATTTCCGATGACGGCAAGACCATATCCGGAAGTGTCATTTATATAGACAACTACGGTAATGTAGTAACCAACATTCAAGAGAACATTTTTAAAACAATTGGCAAGGGCAGACCTTTTGAACTACATGCCCGAAATAAGAAAATAAAAAATATCCATAAAAAATATAGCGACATCATAAATTACGACCTGGATAAAAGTCAACGTAAATCCCCTGGCGAATTACTGGCGCTATTTAATTCTTCAGGTTATGTGGAAATCGCTATCTATAAAAGCGACCTAAATACCGTGGGAGGGGCCTCTACCCTTTTGGGGCTCGACTATAGGGACACTGTAATAATTAGTTTTACTTAAATACGGGGAACAAATGTTGGTAAGAATTGTAAAATTAACCTTCAAAAAAGAAAATATTGCTAGTTTTGAGACCATCTTTAAAAATAATAAGCAGAAAATCCGACAAGCGGACGGCTGTACTTTTTTAGAACTGTTACAAAGTGAGGAGGATAAGAACATATTCTTCACCTACAGTCACTGGAATAGTGCTACCGATTTGGAAAACTATAAAAATTCGGAATTTTTTAAGAGTGTCTGGCAAAAGACCAAACTATTATTCGAGGCCAAACCAGAAGCCTGGAGTCTAACAAAGAAGGAAACCATTAACTAGTATACATGATTGCCATATTTAAAAGAGAAATACAATCATTTTTCACCTCGCCCATAGGCTATTTGGTCGTAGGATTATTTTTGGTGCTCAACGGATTGTTTCTGTGGGTATTCAAGGGGCCCTTTAATATTTTTGAATACGGTTTTGCCGATCTAGGCAATTTCTTTCTTCTTGCCCCATGGGTCTTTCTTTTTCTGATCCCTGCCATTACCATGAAAAGTTTTTCCGAGGAAAAAAAACTAGGCACTTTGGAACTTCTTTTTATAAAGCCCATCTCCCTATGGGAAACGGTTATTGGAAAATTTCTGGGTACCTTTTGTTTGGCTTTGATCGCTATATTGCCCACACTGCTCTATGTGTATACCATTTCCCAATTGGGGGTAACCATAGGCAATTTGGATATGGGTATGGTGCTGGGTTCTTATTTTGGGCTCTTATTTTTAATCGCTAGCTATACCGCCATTGGATTATTTGCCTCTACCCTGTCCGAAAACCAGATAGTAGCCTTTATTATCGGTATGGTTCTGTGCTTCGTTATGTTGTACGGATTCGAAAGTCTGTCCACCATATTGCCCTCAGGCCCCATGATACTTTTTGTGGAACAGTTAGGAATGAAGGCCCATTTTGAAAGTATTGCCAGAGGCGTCTTGGATACGAGGGATATTATTTATTTTACCGGCTTAACCCTGTTCTTTCTCTACCTGACCATTATTCAACTAAAAAATACAAATAGATAATGAAAAAAAGATTATTATCTATAACCAAGGCACTTGCACTGCTGGTACTCGCAAATATACTGGCCAGTTTTTTCTACACAAGATTAGATCTTACGGAAGACGGTAGATATACACTATCCCAGGCATCCATAAATTCTGTTGGAGCGTTTAGCGCCCCTGTGATAATCGATATATTGCTGGATGGAAATCTTCCTCCCGAATTTATAAAGTTGAAGTTGGAAACCCGGCAGTTGTTGGAGGAATTTGCATCAAAAAACAATAATATAAAGTTCAATTTTGTTAACCCACTTGAAGGTGCATCACAAATTGATGGGGTTATCACAGATTTACAAGGTTTGGGCCTTACCCCTACCAACGTCACCATTGAACAGAATGGCAAAGTTTCCCAGGAGATTATTTTTCCCTGGGCCATGGTCAATTACAACAATAGTACCGTAAAGGTTCCCTTATTAAAGAATAAACTTGGTGCCTCCACGGAAGAGAGGGTAAACAATTCTGTCCAACATTTGGAATATGCCTTTGCAGACGCCTTTACAAAATTGAATATCCAGGAAAAGAAAAAAATAGCCATCATTAAGGGCAATGGTGAATTGGGCGATATTTTCATGGCCGATTATTTGACCTCCATAAGGGATTATTACAATATTGGTGCCATTACCTTGGACTCGGTGGCCACCAATCCGGAAAAGGTCCTGGAACAATTAAAGGGGTTTGATCTTGCCCTTATTGCTAAACCTACAGAGACCTTTACCGATGAAGAGAAATTTATTTTAGATCAGTACATTACCGGAGGAGGCAAGTCGCTGTGGCTCATAGACCAAGTAGCCATGGAACTGGATAGCCTTTTCAATGAAACTGGCTCCGCCATGGCCATGCCACGGAATCTTAACCTAAACGATTTTTTCTTTAAATACGGGGTTCGATTAAATACCGACTTGGTGAACGACCTATATTTTACGCAAATAGTTTTGGCGACCGGAGAGGGAAACAGTTCCCAATACAACCCTGTTCCATGGTACTACAATCCAATGGTATTTTCCAAAAACGACCATTCCATAAATAACAATTTGGAAGCGGTCAGATTCCAGTTCACAGGAAGTTTGGATACCCTTGCCGGCAAGTATAGTAAACAGATCCTGCTCAGTAGCTCGCCCTTATCCAAAACCGAAGGAGTTCCCAAACAGATTCAACTGGACGTTATTAATACACCGCCGGATAAAGACTTATATAATGATGGCAACAAGATATTGGGAGTATTAATAGAAGGAGCCTTTCAATCCACCTTCCTGAACCGGGTAAAACCACTTAAGCTGAACAAAATAGTGGATCAAGGTCCTGAAAACAAAATGATAGTGCTTTCGGACGGGGATCTTATCAGAAACCAAGTACGTAATGGGAGACCTTTGGAATTGGGTTATGATAAATGGACAAACAACTTTTTTGGCAACAAAGAATTTCTCATAAATTGCCTTAATTACCTATTGGACGATACTGGACTTATAAACATTCGCAACAAGAAAGTATCCATTCCTTTCTTGGATGAAGAAAAAATTAACGACCAAAAAACCAAATGGCAGTTGATAAATATTGGCCTACCACTGTGTTTGACCCTTATTTTTGGATTCCTAATTAACGCCATTCGCAAGAAAAAATATGGGGTATAAGTGTTGATAAGTTTGTTTCCTTAAAAAGGACATTTAAAATATCTTTGTTTTGACCGTAATCGAAGGAATATTGCGGATTCAAACAGATAATTATACACTGTTTTAGGTTGTACAATAATGTAGATTCCTTAAAAAAAATTAAACCAATGAAATTTATAGTATCTAGCACTTATTTACTAAAACAACTCCAAGTTTTAGGTGGGGTCATCAATAACAGTAATACCTTACCTATTCTAGACAATTTTCTCTTCGATTTAAATCAAAAAGAACTCACTGTTTCCGCTTCCGATTTGGAAACCACCATGAGTTCTGTATTAGAGGTCGATTCTGACAATGAGGGAACCATTGCCGTTCCCGCAAAACTGTTATTGGAAATTTTAAAAACCTTTCCTGAACAGCCCTTAACTTTCGTTGTTGAGGATAACAATACTGTTGAAATCAGCTCTAACCACGGTAAATATGCCTTGGCCTATGCAGATGGGGCGGAATTTCCAAAATCGGTTGAATTATCAAATCCAAGCTCTACCACCATACTTGGGGATATATTGGCTACTGCCATCAACAAAACTATTTTTGCGGCAGGAAACGATGATCTACGACCTGTGATGAGCGGCGTCTTTTTTCAATTTTCCCCAGAGAGTTTAACCTTTGTGGCCACTGATGCCCATAAATTGGTAAAATACCAACGTACCGATATTACCGCTTCCAAAGTAGCCGAATTTATCATGCCCAAAAAACCTCTGAATTTATTAAAGGGGATCTTGGCCGGTAGCGAAACGGAAGTACTTATTGAATACAATGAAAGTAACGCCAAATTCAGTTTTGAAAATACCATCCTGATCTGTAGATTGATCGATGGTAAATACCCAAATTACGAGGCGGTAATCCCTAAGGAAAATCCAAATAAACTTTCGATTGCCAGAACGCAACTCTTAAGTTCCGTTAGAAGGGTTTCCATATTCTCCAATAAGACCACTCACCAAATTCGATTAAAAATTGCAGGCGCGGAACTTAATATTTCCGCTGAGGATATAGACTACAGCAATAAGGCGGAAGAACGGTTGACCTGTTCCTATCAGGGCGACGACATGCAGATAGGATTTAACTCCAGATTCCTGGTGGAAATGTTGAACAACCTTACTTCGGATGACGTACAATTGGAAATGAGCCTCCCCAACAGAGCTGGTATCCTTACCCCTATCGACGGTTTGGACGAAGGTGAAAATGTCACCATGTTGGTAATGCCAGTAATGCTGAACAGTTAGAAATAAATATTCGACCCAACAGTTGAATTAAAAATACACCCCACTTTTTTTATATAAAAAAAGCCGTATTTCAAATGAAATACGGCTTTTTTGTCCTAAACAAAAATGTTTTTAGCTACACAAATTTTATGCTCAGCGGATAATGAGGTTTTTCGCCATTGGACACCTTTATGGCATTGACAATAGGAAACACGAAACAAAGCACTGCTACCGCAATTATCCCTAATATTCCAATGCCAAGGAGTAATATCAACGGGATACAAAGTAGTATATATATGAACATGCTGATCTGAAAATTAATAATCGATTTTCCGTTTTCATCCATGTTCATTATGGCATCCCTTTGTGTTAGCCACAAGACCAAAGGAACTATAAACCCACCAAATCCTGTAACTATATCCAATAATTGACTCAAATGGGTCCACACCAACAATTGTCTATTCTCTACCTTCATCTGTTACTTTTAATACGTTGTTATAGGTTGAAAAATTTTACTGAGATACTATGTCTTAGTAATATAATTTAGTTTCCATAATCATAGGACGAATAAACTCCCCATTTGTTACAAATCCTAATGGGCCTACTATTGTTTGCGCCCCAATCTGTCCAATTTCTCTTTATCTTTTTGAATGCCCTTCTCCAATTTGTCGATCTTCAGGTTCAATTTCTCTATGGCCGAAGGGGATAATTTTCCCTTTTCTTGGTCCTTGGTCATTTTCTCCTGAAGCTTTTCTATTTTTCTTGTATCCTTGGCAATAGACCTTTTCTTGGAATCTATGTCGGAAGTTAGTTTTTCCCTTTTTTTAAGTTTCTTTTCTGCCTTCTTTTGTGCTTTTTCTGCCTTCATGGCATCCCTTTCGGCCTTATCTATCCTCTTTTGAACTTCCTTGACCTCCTTGGCTTCCTCTAAAATTTTGGCCTGCTCCATCTGTTCCGTATTTCCCACAGGAATAACCGGAACAGAGGTTTCCTGTGCCATGGTGATTTGGCAGAAAAAAACCGCTGCACATAAGGTAATAACTCTAATCATTTTCATAGGTAGTATTAAATTGAATGACCTAAAACCCCTGGATACCCAAGCGTTATAAGGTTCTTTTACGTTGTTTTTGATCACCATCGAAATTACGCAATTTATCCTACAATTATCATGATTAAAATCATTGTATTGGACTTTATAGCGTGGGTTCGCAATAAGGCAAATGCCGAATAACGGATTATCAATCAATTAAAGTTACTCTGGCCTTTAGCCCGCCTTGTCGGCATAGAGGTATTCTTGGGTATACAACATTCCCATAACAACCCATAAACAATTAAAAATCGATAGGGCCTAAGGGTAATTAAGAAATGGTTTGAAAATTTTATATTGTATTTTTACCATCAATTTTAATGCTATGACTACCAACGACAACATCATTGCCTTGGCTACCCCCTCAGGGGCCGGTGCCATAGCAGTAATCCGTATTTCTGGGAAAGATGCCATTGCCCTGGCAGATCCCTTCTTCAAATCGATTAGAGGCAAGGATTTAAAAAAACAAAGGAGCCATACTATTCATTTGGGACATATAACGGAAAATGACAAGATGTTGGATGAAGTCCTATTATCACTTTTTAAAGGTCCACACTCTTATACAGGTGAAGATGTTGTGGAAATCTCCTGTCATGGCTCCCCTTATATACAACAACAAATTATTCAGTTGTTCCTAAGAAACGGTTGCCGTATGGCCACTGCAGGAGAGTTTACCCTACGCGCCTTTTTGAATGGTAAAATGGACTTGAGTCAGGCCGAGGCCGTCGCGGATCTAATTGCCTCGGACAACGAAGCAAGCCACCAAATCGCCATTCAGCAAATGAGGGGTGGATTTAGCAATGAAATAAAAAAATTGAGGGACCAGTTATTAAACTTTGCCTCGTTAATGGAACTGGAACTGGACTTTGCAGAGGAGGATGTAGAATTTGCGGATCGGACCCAGTTTAAGAAACTACTCGTTAAGATACAGCGAATCTTAAAACGTTTGATCGATTCCTTCGCAGTAGGCAACGTAATAAAGAACGGGATTCCAATCGCCATTGTTGGGGAACCCAATGTGGGAAAATCTACCTTGCTCAATGCCCTCTTAAATGAGGAACGGGCCATTGTAAGCGATATTGCGGGAACCACTAGGGATACCATAGAGGATGAGATCGTAATAGAAGGTATAGGTTTTCGGTTTATAGACACCGCCGGAATTAGGGATACCAAGGATGTGGTGGAAAGTATAGGGATAAAAAAAACTTTTGAGAAAATAGAACAGGCCCAGGTGGTTGTACTATTGGTAGATGCTTGGCAAATGGCCACCCATGCAGATAAGTTAAAAAACAGCATAAAGGAACTGGAAAAAATAAAAACTAAATATCCTCAAAAACCTTTATTGGTAATTGCCAATAAGGTGGATAGGTTGGATAAGAAACAAATCAAAGATCTACAATCCCAAATTTCAGGACTGCATTTGCTGTCCGCCAAAACCGGACAAGGGGTGGAAACACTGAAGTCGCGCTTATTGGATTTTGTAAATACGGGAGCCCTGCGCAATAGCGAGACCATTGTAACCAACACCAGACATTACAGTTCCCTTTTAAAGGCCCTGGAAGAGATAGAAAAGGTACAATTTGGCATGGATGAGGATACACCCAGCGATCTCTTGGCCATAGATGTCAGGGAAGCCCTTTACCATCTAGGGGAAATTACGGGACAAGTGACCAATGACGAACTTTTGGGAAATATTTTTGCCAATTTTTGTATCGGAAAGTAACTTCACATATTTAACAACTACCAAAAAGATAAAAATACAACTATACACCCTATAAAATATAGGTTTATCATTACTTCAAGTATTTGGTTGTTAACATCTATTATCCGTTAATTACGTAATAGTTTGTACCTTTATTGTACCGATTTAATTTTGAGGTACAAATTTATGCCGATTCTGGCGTAATCTAAAATATTTTGCAACATGGTGCAACACTCTGCAACATGATGCACCATACAGCAACAATGAGTAGTAATATTGAAGTACAACGAATATGTGAGCATTGTAAACGGGAATTTACAGCCCGAACTACTAGAACACGGTATTGCTCACATAAATGCAATAGCAGGGCTTATAAGGCTAATATCACAAAGCAGAAGATTGAAGCCAGCAATAGCCAAAGCATGAAAACAATATCCTTGCCAATCGAAGAGTTAAAGAGTAAGGAGTTTTTATCAATAGCAGATGCGTGCAAGCTTCTTTCAGTAAGTAGATGGACTATTTGGCGTAAAATCAAGAATGATGAAATAAAAGCTTCTAAGATTGGTAGCCGTACAATTATAAAACGAATAGAGTTAGATAACTTATTGAAATAGTAAGGTTTAGGAAATGAGTATAAAAGTTACATTAAGGCAAAAGGCAATAACCAAAGGGCGCAAAAGCTTATATCTGGACTTCTACCCTGCTATAAAGGTTTCTGGTGCTGACAAACTAACACGAAGGGAATTTCTGGGATTGTACATTTACGATAAGCCAAAAAATCCACTTCAAAAGCAAGACAATAAGCAAACCTTACTATTGGCAGAACAAATAAAACAGAAGCGAGAAAATGAACTTAATAAACCTCAAATATATACAGCTTTTGAACTTGAAAGGATTAATGCTAACGAAAAGGGTAAGATTTCCTTCATTGATTATTATGAACAGCTTATGGAAAAGCGAAAAGGTAAAAATTATGATGTCTGGTTTTCATCGTTATT
>Ga0209344_10004660_pt1 | contig 12385 bp, 7 predicted proteins | sample Cruoilmetagenom6_FD_187293 | JGI IMG/M metagenome (GOLD analysis project Ga0209344, IMG submission 187293) | Oil polluted marine microbial communities from Coal Oil Point, Santa Barbara, California, USA - Santa Barbara Oil Seep Sample 6 (SPAdes)... | ecosystem: Environmental > Aquatic > Marine >...
GGTGGCTTCAGTTATTGTGAAAAAGCCGCCGAAACACCGTTTAATCTTATTTTGGAATTAAAAGTTTAGTACTAAACAAACTGAGGAAGCGTTATGAAAAGATTGATTGTCTTAATTGCAATATCTGTTGGGATTATATTGACATCGTCTGCATCACCAAACACCGAGAATCTAGCAGAACATCAATTTACTGCCGGAAATAATAACTATTATGTCGGCGCAGATCGCAATTGTGATTTCAGTACCATTCAAGCTGGTATCGATGCCACGGGTGCCAGTCCAAACCCAGCTTCAGTGTATATTTCTTATAATAAAACCTATCATGAAAATCTCATCATTAATCACCACAATATTCAACTCGATGGCAGCTATGCTGATTGTACCCAGGCCAGGCTGGGGCTGTCAGGGCGAAATAAAGCCAACAATCAAGGCGGAACAGCGGCAGCACCGGTGGTGCATATCAGGAGTGAGAATGTCAGTTTAAAAAATATGATAATAAGTGACCATATGGCTGGCGGTGTTTTTGCAAGCAGGCACTCAAATATTACCCTGGAAAACATGGCGTTTAATTTATTAGGCACAACCGGTTCTGGCGCCATCAATTTACCGGAATCAGCACAAGTTCATTTGTTGATTAAAGATTCGGATTTTTCATTCAACACCTCTGATCAAGGTAGCGCCATTAATTGTAAAGGCAGTAATCATACCATTGAAATTGTCAACACTTCTTTTTCAAACAACGAAGCTTCACGTGGTGGAAACAATAATTATGTTTATGGAGGTGCTATTTTTGTTGATGGCTGTGATTTGGCTATTTATGACAGTACATTTCAAAATAACAGTGCGGATTATGGAGGTGGAATTTATCTCGAATCCTCACAAATGATTTTAAGAAGAGCCACGTTCAATTCAAACACTGCCACTCAGTCAAGTGGTGCATTACTAGGATCAAACTCAACCATTGATGCTGAAGCGGTACAATTCAATGATAATCAAAGTGGCATTCTTGCCGGAGCCATCGGCCTATCTAACAGTACATTAAACTTAACAAAAACCGCTGAAAATTGTACTGACAATATCAAGTGTAATCACTTCAGCAATAACCAAGCCGGTTTTGGCGCAGGTGCACTAGGCGCAGAATTTGGGTTCATTGATATCACGGGTACTTATTTTGAAAATAACCGAGCAGATCATGGCACCGTGCTGTACCTAACGCATACAAATTATACAAAAATTGAAGGCAGTATTTTTGTGGGTAATGGTGACGGTGGCGATGCTGATTTCCTGGATCAAAATGTGTTTTTTTTACGTAATGATGCCGTTGCTAGAATTTCATACAGCACCTTTGCAGATAATAATATTGTCGCCACTACTTTTAGCCAAAGTGAAAACGCTCAATTAAAGCTTTACTCTTCGATTGTTTACGACCCCAACAGCGGGAATATCTTTAATTCCGGGGAATATTTCAAGCATATTAATTGCCTCATTGCCCATGAAGATCAAAGTTTTAACACCAACCCCAATGATTTTGTTACGGTGGCTGATCCCATGTTTGTTGATCCTGACAATGGAAATTACCACATCGATGTTGATACTTCACCTGCTGTGGATTACTGCACCGACACCATTGCTTTTGCCGAACACACTGATATCGACAATCAGCTCCGTGGTCTTGACAATCCAAACGTAATCAATAATCCAGATACCAATGGCATTTTTGATATCGGTGCTGACGAAGCTTACGACCTCATCTTCGCCAATGGATTTGAATAAAATGAGCACGATGGAAATAATTACCAAATGATGAATATCAGACAATCTCTACAAAACCATTAGCTAATCACCATGTTTTGAAAAACCATAAATCCTATGATTGTTGACAATCTAACAGAAGTTTAAGGAGTAAAACATGTATAAGTTAATCGCATCAATTTTATTAATCACTTTCATGTCTTGGGGATATGCAGATACTCATAATCAAGAGGCCATGATTCAAATTAATCAAGACCTTGAATTGATTGAATCTTTTACTGTAGCCTCAAAACAATTAGCCGGTAGTTATTACACCGTTGGTGCAGATCCGGTTGGTTGTGATTATAAGAACATCCAGAATGCCATTGATGCCGCTGAAGTGAGTGGTACCACAGACATCCGCATAGCTACCAACAAAACTTACAACGAAAATCTAGTGATAGATGACTTAAGTCTCTCATTAACAGGCGGCTATGCCACCTGCTTTGCAGCGACACAGCCTTTTGGTGGGCCCGGTGACAATCAAGTGATGGTCAATGGTGGTAATACGGCATCGGTGCTTAAAATAACCGGTAATTCACAACGGCACACGGTGTTATTGAGAAATATGCGTTTTATTGGCGGCTTAGGACAGGCGCCCAATGGCGACAGCGCCGGTGGCGGCATCTTGTCTTATCAAGCGGATGTTGGCTTATCGCTGACAAATGTCGATGTTTTCAGCAACGATGCTGAATACGGTGGCGGCATTGCCATTATTGGTGGTGATACTGATATGAGTATGCAGGACTCTCGGGTATTTAACAATATAGCGGGCTATGGCGGTGGTATCTATTGTTCAGGGGCCGCCTCATCGATTGTTATGACTGAAAAAAGTGGTGTGGTGGCGAATGTGGCCAATGGCCCTGGTCCATATAACGACATTAATAAACAAGGCAGAGGTGGCGGCGTGTATTTAAATGGCTGCTATTTTGGTTTACATACGGGGTCGGCTGATGGAGGGATCATTGGCATTGCATCAAATTATGCCTATGGTGACGGTGGTGGTATTTATGCAGATGGCGGTTCTAATATACTGCTGAATGGTCACCGGGTATGTAGTGGCAACATCTGCAAAGGTGATGATAAAAGTCCTGTAAATATCACCGGTAATGTGGCCGGTTTCACCAATGAGTATGGTAGAGGGGGTGGAATTTATGCAAAAGACTCAACCGCAATAACTATTAATGCCGGCTTAGTCGAGGGTAATTCAACAGGTGGCAAAGGTGGTGGTATCTATGTTTATAAATCTTCTTTGAAAGTAGGCCGTTTACATAAAGCCTGTTGGGACCAAGACCATTGCAATTATATTGCCAATAATACCCTGCCGACTGCTTACGATACCGCCGGTGGTGCCATCTATGCTGCCGACAGTGATGTGGACGTATCTGGAGCCGTTTTTGAACATAATTTGGCAACCTTAGGTGCTGTTTTATATTCTTCTGGGTATGTCGGTAACACAGATAAAATCCGTGTAGAAAGCAGTATGATTACTAACAATGGTGATGGTTCATCGCAATCAATCATTCATATTGAAAACAATATATCTGTTGATTTTATTCATACCACCCTAGCTGATAACAGTTTATTACAAAATGTTTATGGTGTGGCAATATTTAGATCTGAAGATAATCCAGACCTGTCATTGCACTCAAGTATTGTTGTCAACTCTGAATTTGATGTGCTCAGTCATAACTGGCTTAATTATCACGTTGATATCAGCTGCATTATTGCCAATGAAACTGAGTCAATATCTGCCTCCAATAACCTCATTAATTACTCAGCTGGTGCTGCCGGTGGGGCGTATATTACGCAAGACGATCCTATTTTCTTAGACCCGCAAAATTCAAATTATTATTTAGCAGGTAACTCACCCGCCATTGATTATTGTCATACACCGACACATGCCACAGTTTTATATAAAGACATCAGGTATAAAGACAGGGGGTATGATGACCCGAATGTAGCGGATTTATCCTTGTTCAGCTTCTATGACCTTGGTGCGGATGAATCCTATATCAACGATATCATTTTCACTGATGATTTTGAGTAACGCCAGAGGCATAATCTATGAAAGCAAATAACCAAATGAACCTACCAAAAGTTGTATTGGGAACAATTGCATTGTTTTTAATGACTCATGCATCTTTGGCCGGAACTCAATTAAATAACCCCATCTTGTTTGTCACCCAGTTTCCGATTGCGGCGGACTTCGCTACCATTGGTTCGACCTTTGGTAATCATTCCGGTGAGATTAGTGTCAGCGGCCGTGGTGGTGATTTGTACATTCGTTATCCTGATGGGACTTTGCGGAATTTAACCCAAGAAGCCGGTTTTGGTGGGACTGGATTTCAGGGTGCGAATTCAATTGCGGTGCGTGATCCAACAGTTCACTGGAGCGCAAATAAAGCTTTGTTCAGTATGGTCATCGGTGCACCGACGGAACAATATGGTGAGCGGAATTATTTCTGGCAAATCTATGAAATCAGTGGCCTAGGCCAGGGACAAACGGCGGTGATTACCCATCTGGCCAATCAACCGGCCAACTACAACAATATATCCGCTATTTATGGTTCAGATGACAGTATTATTTTCACCACCGATATGCCCAGAACCAAAAACCGTTTTAACTACCCACAAAAAGACGAATATGAATCAACCGCGACCAATACCGGATTATGGAAATTAAATCGACAAACCGGGCAGGTATCCTTGTTACAGCATTCACCATCGGGCTCATTTTCTCCCTTGATTGACAGTGCCGGGCGCTTGGTTTTTACCCGCTGGGACCATTTACAAAGAGACCAGCAGGCTTCGCCGGTTAATAACATTGAAGCTTTTAATTATTTGGTTGAACCCACTGATGCCAATGCCCCAAGGGTGGACAATGTGTTAGAGGTGTTTCCTGAACCGCGAGCAGAAGAATCTGGATTATTGGCCGGAACCAACTTAGAGGGCCATACCATCAACCACTTTTTCCCTTGGGAAATTAACCAAGATGGCACCGAAGAAGAGACGTTAAATCATGTGGGTAGGCATGAACTGCACAGTTATTTCAACCGCAGTTTAAATGATGACAGTGATTTGTATGAGTTTATTCCCGGTAACAATCGGCCCAACAGCAATTCAATCTTGAATACCTTTATGCTGCATGAGGACCCCAATCAAAACGGTCGCTTTGTGGCCATTGAAGCCCCTGAATTTGCCACCCACAATGGCGGCCAAATCATTGCCTTTAATTTAGCTGATGGTGATCGGCCGGATTTAGTGGAGGTGGAGAATATCACCCATGAATCGACCCGCGACACCAACGATTCCCCATCGGCCGAACACATCGGTTTTTCGCGGGATCCGGTGACACTGACCAATGGCACGCTGCTGGCAGCGCACACCTATGAAACTCGGGGCAATTTCAATGAAGGCAGCCGAGCCAATCCGCTACCAAGGTATGCATATACCATCAAAACATACAGCGAAAATGGTGCCGGTGATTATGTTCCAAGCGCCACCATCAATAATTTAGGTCAGGCCACTATTTCCTATTATGACCCAGATGTTTTGGTGTCATACAATGGTCCATTGTGGGAATTACAGCCGGTTGAGGTGGTTGCCAGAACACCGCCACCCATGACAAGCTCTGAAATCCAAACGCCCGAAGCCCAAATTTTCGCCGAAGAAAATATTGATGTTGATGTTTTTAAAAGCTATTTAAAAAGCCAAAACTTAGCCGTGGTGGTGATGCGGGATGTGACCACCCGTGATGCCGCTGATAAACAACAGCCTTATAACCTGAAAGTGGCCGGTTCGTCCCATCAGACCATTGGCAATGCCGGAAAGTTATATGATATTGCACATATGCAGTTCTTACAAGGTGATCAGATACGCGGTTCAGGCGGTGTCAATTCGCCCGATGCCGGTCAAAGGGTGATTGCGCAATACTTGCATGATAATCAAGCCATGGCCAATAACATTCCGTTTGCGCAGGCGCCTACCGGCAGTACTGAAATTTATGCCGATGGTTCCGTGGCTGCCTTTGTGCCAGCCCAAAGGGCCATGGCATGGCAATCATTAGACCCGTCAGGTACACCGGTGGTGCGGGAGCGCTATTGGATTACTTTTCAACCCGGCGAAATCAGGTCTTGTGGTGGCTGTCATGGCGTTAATAACCTAGATCAATCCGGTGCCCTGCCATCGGCGATTAAAGCCGAAGCCTTCAGAGCCTTATTACAGCATTGGCAAGCGAACTTCACTGATTTGATTTTTGCTAATAATTTTGAATAGTTTTCAATGAAAAACTCGGCGTTCTGGTGACGCCGAGTTAATAAAACAGTGAATCCCTACAAAATCATTATGTAATCACCATGTTTTGAACCCTCTAAAACCCTACGATAGTTAGCAATCAAATTGAGTTTTAAGGAGTAAAGCATGCAAAAGTCCATCGCTACATTAATTTTATTCACACTTCTGGCGTTAGTCTGGCCTCTCATGGGCACAGCTGAAAACAGCATCAAGGACAACTTGCGGAATGCTGAACGTTCGCCACTGTTTCAACAGAAGTTTTCCAGTGCACAAATTTCGACCAAAGGTCTGGATAAAATCAAATTACACAATGGTGTAGAGCTGCAATTTAAGAAATACACGGAGTTAACCCGTTTAGATCAGAGTGAAAAATTTAAACCCTTGATGAAGGCCTCAACGGTCAACCAATACTTGCGTGCTAAGCCAACTTATAACGAAAATATATTGCAGCTACAAGATCGCTTGATTGTGGAAAGAAATATGAAAGTTTCATTGAAAAAGGGGACTTGTCAGCAACCAAACTTACCGATATCAGTGAATGAACTGTGTTTTATCAATAGTCAGGGTCAAATGCCAACGGAAACGGAAAACTACCTAAGAAGTTTACGCCTTAGGCTGAAAAGCGCCAATGCCAATAGTCAGGTGAAAAATGGCGTGACTGTTGCCCAGTTACGGCATATGAATGATGCGCAGTTACTGGATGCATTGTTGAATTCAGATGACCGTGAAATCAGATTAGTTAGCGTGATACCCACCGAAGTGCATAACACCAATACGCAAAGTAACTTATGGAATACGGCGCAAAGAATTAAGCCATCAAATTTCAATGCACCTACATCTCAGGTTAGCACCAGACAATTCTCTGTTATGCCGATTATTGACAATCAAGCCAAACCCAGGAATCAAGTTTTTCCAAAAAAATACTTTTTAACCGGCTTTACTCTGGGCAGAGAAATTACCGACACTTTTGAAATTCAACTGGCACCGTCCACTCTATTCACTGATCGTTATTATGTTCGTTTTGAATATGAATTCAGCGCCGGTTTTGGTTTGCGTTTCCCGTTCTCGGTGTCGGTTGAATCCAAAGCCAGTAATGATTTAGTTCAAACACCGGTATTTGATGGCTTGGTAGTAAAAAATGCGTTGCCAAGCAATAGAACCGGTGTTCCAAGAACAGGCAGTAAAAACCCCGTCACCCGAAAAGGTACGCCTAGAAACTCAAGGGTTCAAACTGACAAGCCCAAGAAAAGTAAAGCCAGAGACCACCGACAAGCAGCCGTTAATCAGCCTCAAGTAGCTGCCGGTGAAAACCTACCCTCGAAACCCGTCAATCCAGTAACACATGCAGACATGAAAATCTCGGTATTACCAGTCAATGTAGAAAGCAATGGCTCACCGGCTTATCCTGCAGTTAATCTGCCTGAAAATAAGTATTTCGACGGTAAAGAGTTTGTCTTAAAACTACATGCCGGGTGTAAGTTCAAAGCCTCGATACCTGGCGATGATATTAACATCAATTGTCCAACGATCGATTTTGATAAAAGCCGTGACATTGATCCAGTGATTGGTAATGAAAGGGCTCGGTTGGCCACCTTGTGGGTAAATGGTAATGTCACCGGATTGGCCATCGAGGTATGGGCAGGTAGGGCCAGTCTTGATTTTGGCATTGAATCTAACCTTACCAACGGCCGAATCAGCTTCAATGCCAATGGCTATAACAACACCTTAATCGAGAATGAAAGTAGGCATTCGTTTTTATTCAATGACAAAAATACGCAAGAATTTAAGGTCGTGAATAACAGCAACCACAACGCGGCTTTTTACCTCGACAAACCCAGTTATGCTTTTGATTTTGAATTGCGACCCGTTGCCAGAGCTAGATTTGACTTGGACCTAGGTATAAAAACATTGAAAAAAACCCTGGGCCCATACAGTTTAGATGCCTTGTCGTTAACCATTGGTGGTTTCAGTATGGGGCACCATGAAGGTACTGTTGCCAGTCATATTTACAGCCTATAAAAACAGTGGGTTTAAATTTATTCAGGATCAAATTATGAACAAAGCAGATTTTAAAATATTCATGGGTATTATTATATTAATGGTAGCAACGATGACTCAGGCCATGAAGCCTGTCGCCTGTACCGGTGTCAAAAAGCAGTGCGATAAAGATGTTCGCACCGATAAGACCATAGACGGCCAAGCCTTCAGCTGTTATGAATGTAAACAAACAGTCTGTAAATCTGGAGGTTCAGGCCCCATTGCCGGTACCGAAACAACCACTGTCTGTGAGTCAAAACCCGCCAGCGGCCGGGCATTAATTGATTCTCAAGACAGGTCACAATTTGACGAAGCCGATGCCTTATTTGGTCAACGAACTGAAGTTAAAAGGGATGAATCCAACCCATCAACTCCAACAAGTACAGGACACACACAAATACAACAAATCAATCCAGAAAAGCGTCGGCTAATCAAAACAGTTGACCACCGGAAAAAACGAGTCATAAAGAATAGGCCGGAACGAGGTACAAAGGCGCCTGTAATTAGCCGAATGAAAGCACCGACTGATGTCACCTTATATGATGTTACAGACAACAAGCTCACCATCAGTTGGATGGACCATGCCAACAATGAATATGGGGTATCCGTAGAAAGGGGCAAGCCTATGGAAGATCGTGGCGGCATTAACTTCAACTGGCAACATGTGTTCAATGTTGAGGAACGGATTGATTCTAATGTTAAAGGCAGCGGTTGGCGAACTGATGGTGATGATGGATTGGCCGCTAATACAGAATATTGCTATCGTTTAAGAGCTTACCGCAAAGCTGAGTTTTCTGATTACAGTCAAGCTGTTTGTGTTCGGACTGTCAACAAGCCTGTCATTCAAAAACTCAATCATTAGGTTTTAGCCTGATTGACAGTAGTTGGCGACTGTGCGGCCCACTACTGTCGAGTTTACAAACTGTTAAGGCGAGTTCATGGCTCATGTTTTACAGTTATTGGCTGATGATTTTAACCATTGTTATTAGTTTTTTATGCTCATTGATAAAGAAGCACCCCCAAATAGTAACCTGCACCAAAACCCAATAGAATACCATTGACGCCTTCTTTATCATGCGATTGATCATTAAAGAAGCTTTCAAGCACCAGTAAACAACTGGCTGAACTTTTATTGCCATATTGCTGAAATTTTGCCAAGGATCGTTCAATGTGGTAGGCAGATAAGCCCAGAATATCCGTCTTGATACATGACCCATTATTGAATGTCATTGATCTCCAATTGTTGTTGCTTAATAAAAGGTTTTATCGTTTACCCAGTGTGAATTACCCGATAGCGGAGAAACTGCCAACGGGGGTACAGACTTGTGTAAACCTTTAGTTTGGATAAATACTTAGCTGAATTAAATCCTTTTGAAATCAAACGATATATTGTTTAATCGTTGTGGTGATGGATGCGATTAAACCGTCACAAACAATTGACATCTTTTACATCATGGTTTAATTTAATTTGACTGGGTAGCAGGTTAAGGTCTATGGTCAGTCAAGTTGAATCAACGGCCACTTTATTGGGCAAAGTGAAGAATGGTGATGAGAATGCCAGGAATCGTTTATGTGCTCTGTATTTGCCGATGTTACAGCGTTGGGCCCATGGTCGTTTACCGGGCTATGTAAGGGATCTGGCTGAGACCGATGATATGGTGCAATCCACCTTGATAAAGGCGTTGCATAAGTTAGATGATTTTCAGTCACAACATGAAGGTGCGTTTCTGGCTTATTTGAGAACCACGTTGTTAAATCAAATTAGGGATGAAATCAGGCGTTTCAGCCGTCAGGGCATACACAATACTGAACTTCAAAATAATCAAACCGCCAACCAGGGCAATGCCCTGGAGCAAGCAGTTGGTGCTGAAATGCTGGAACGCTACGAACAGGCGTTACTGGCGCAAAATGATGTCACCCGGCAAGCCATTATATTGCGTGTTGAGTTTGGCTTTTCTTATCCTGAAATTGCCGCAGCCATGGACTATGCCTCGGCCAATGCGGCCAGAATGGCGGTATCACGGGCACTGCACCGACTGGCTGAACAGTTATGAGTGATCACGACAATAACATTTGGGATAGTCTGGCGTGCGATATTGTTGATGGTGAAATAAGCGATGTGGATGCCCTTAAGCAAGATAAAACAGTCGTTCATAAATTGTTGAAAATTGCCCGCTTATCGAAAGCATTTGGTCACAATAAGGATACGGATAAGACTGCCCGGGACAAAACAGCGTCTGTGCTCTTTCATTGGGGGCATTTGGAGGTCCGCCAACTATTGGGTGAAGGCACACACGGGTCTGTATATTTGGCCCATGATCCGATTTTAAACCGTCAGGTTGCACTCAAAATTATTAAACAAAAAGAACTGGCACCTTATCAGGCCAGGGCTTTTATTGATGAAGCCAGGCGTATGGCCAAAGTCAGGAACCGGCATGTGTTGGCCATTCATGGGGCTAATGTGTTTGATAACAAAGTGGGCTTTTGGGCCGATTGGATCGAAGGCCAGGAATTAAGTCCCGACACAATAAAGACTTATGAAGATCTATTGAATCTCATGGATGCCTTAAGTGATGCCTTGCGGGCCGTTCATGAAGCGGGTTTGGTACATGGTGATGTGAAACCGTCCAATGTCATGCAGGACATTTATGGTCGCATTATTTTGATGGATTTTGGGGCCGGTTCGGAACAAGTCAGCGCCGAACATATGCTCAGCGGGACACCACGCTATATGGCGCCTGAGTTGTTTCAGGGTGAGGGCATCAGTCCGGCCGCTGATATCTATGCCCTGGGAACCTTACTTTATTACATCATCAGTGGCCAATTTCCGGTGCAGGCTGATGATTTGACCGGGATTAAACAGGCGCATAAAACGCAAACCTATCAAGTCCTCAATCACCGAAAAACGCCCTTTAATAAAGCGGTGTGTCAATTAATCAATGCCATGCTGGTGCCGGATCCGGCGGACAGGCCCACTGCCCAGGCTATTATTAAACAGGTTGAATTGTTAAAAACTGCACCGCAAAGACGTCAGAAACGCCTGATTGTCAGTGGCTTGTTTTTAATTTTAATCAGTGGCATCGTGTTAACCAGCTGGGGGTTTTATCGGGCTAATAAAGCGCAGCAGGAAACTTTGGTGGCGAAACAACAAACCGATGCCATCAATGCCTATTTTAAGCAAATGTTAACTTCGGCTTCGGCCTTAGGCACCGGTCGTGAAGTCAGTGTCGCGGATTTACTGTTAAAAGCCCAGGAAGAGGTGGCGGATCGTTTTAAGCACGCGCCACAGGTTAAAGCTGATTTAACCAGCACCATCGCCCGAACGATGTTAAATTTAAATATGCTGGAAGAATCTGCAGCTCAATTCAAGCAAACCATTGCCATTAAACAAAAACTGGTACCGGCCAATGATTCAGATTTATTAAATACCCGGCTGTCATTGGTCATGATTTACAACAAACAAGGCAATTATGAAGCCGCTCAGGCGATTTGTGAATCTATTTTGGCGATGTCTGATCTTAATCCGATGATCAAAAATCAAGCCACGATTCGGTTGGCTGAAATTCGCTCCGATCAAGGTCAATATAAGCAAGCCGAAGCCATGTTATTACCTTTGTTGGCCGACATCGAAGACCCGGCTTCAGCCAGCTCAAACAACAGCAGTCTGTTGTTGACCGCATTAACCAATAATGCCTCCAGGCAATCCAAATTTGCCGAAGCTGAGCAGTTTGCCCGGCAAAACCTGGCCTGGTTAGCGGATTATCCAAGGGCCGAAGATCGCAGTCGCTATATAGTGACCAGCAATTTAAGTAAAGACCTCATACAACAAGGCAAAAATCAAGATGCCATAAAGATATTAGAAAAGTTACAGGCTGATATTGCCAAAAAATACGGCAAAGAAACCTATTTATATTTAATGACATTAATCAATTATGCGGCGGCCTTAAGAGATACCGGTGATTCAAGTCGGGCACTGGTGGCTGAAGAAGAGGCTTTGGCCTTGAGTTTTATGGTTGAAGGCAACAAACCTGATATATCCATTGTCCTTGGAACCAATATTGCCAATTCAAAAGTTGAACTGGGAATGTTGGCAGAGGCTGAACAAATCATTCGGGAAACCTGGCAGTTGGCTGACAATGAACTGGGCAAGAGTCATCATCGAACCTTAACATTAGAATATAATTTGGCTGAATTGTTGAATAAAGACGGGCGCCCGAAGGAAGCGTTACAATGGGCCAAAGGTACCCTTGAAAAATCTTCA
>Ga0209344_10004661_pt1 | contig 12384 bp, 12 predicted proteins | sample Cruoilmetagenom6_FD_187293 | JGI IMG/M metagenome (GOLD analysis project Ga0209344, IMG submission 187293) | Oil polluted marine microbial communities from Coal Oil Point, Santa Barbara, California, USA - Santa Barbara Oil Seep Sample 6 (SPAdes)... | ecosystem: Environmental > Aquatic > Marine...
TATATCCGCAATAATGAAACTATCGCAGTTGGACGGGACGGCTGTATGAAAAACCTAACAAGACGGAGACGATGATGGAGATTCTCGCAAGGGTATTATACGCAGGTATCACGACCGGTGCGATCTATGCCGCTGTGGCAGTTGGTTTTAACGTGATCTATCGCTCTGGTCGCGTGTTTAACATTGCTCAGGGCGAAATGTTGATGGTCGCAACTTTCATGATCATGTCATTCATTTCATTTGGCTTAGGCCCTTGGGTCGCGTTTTTCCTGACAACAATCTGCATGCTGTTTCTTGGGCTGATGATAGAGCGTCTTGTGTTGCGCCCTTTGGTCGGGCAATCGGAGATGACGCTGTTTATGGCAACACTGGGCGTGTTGCTTGTGGTGAACGGGCTTGGGAATTTTGTGTTTGGCGCTGAACCGCGATTATTTCCTGAAATGTTTGGCACGCAGCGTTGGCGAATTGGGGGGGTGAACGTAAAGCTGTCCGTAGTTCTTGGCACTATTTTGATAGTTTCCGTGGTAATGGCCTTGGCCTGGTTCTTCAAATCGACACGCACCGGACTATTTATGACGGCCGTTGCCGAGGACCATCAAACTGCTCAATCTCTTGGTGTGAATGTTCGCCGTTCCATCGCAATATCCTGGGCAATGGCGGGCATAGTATCAACACTGGCCGCTGCCGCATTCATGGGGGGAAGAATGGTCAGCCCTGACATCGCAAGTATTGCATTCGTTGCGTTACCCGTCGTGCTGCTCGCCGGCCTAGAGACCATCGGAGGCGTGTTGATTGGTGGACTCGTCGTTGGAGTCGGTCAGGCAGCAGCTGCGCGGTGGCTTGATCCATTGACCGAGGGGGGCGCTTCCTTGATCTTCCCGTTCGCTCTGATGCTGGTGCTGTTAATGATCCGCCCACAAGGCCTTTTTGGCTGGAAAACTCTGGAAAGGATTTAGTCGATGTATCGTGCATGTGGTTCATTTTCGGAAACTCATATCGATGATATGCGATTGCTTCGAACGCGTTGGCAGTGGCTCGCTCTTATCTCCTTTGGCGCTGTGCTGTTGCTGTTTCCCTCGCTGTTTTCATCAGCTTGGGTTCGGTTTGCTACGGTAACCGGAATCACGATTATCGCCGTATTGGGGCTTCAAATTCTTGTTGGAATTACCGGGCAGATCAGTGTCGGCCAATCGGCCTTTATGGGGGTGGGCGGCTATTGTGCCGCGGTCGCTGCAACGACGCTAAACCTTCCGTTCCCTTTGCCAATTTTTGTGGGGGCATTTTCGGCAGCCCTTGTCGGCTTGCTTTTTGGCTTGCCAGCCGCCCGCATCAAGGGGTTTTACCTGGCGCTGACCACATTGGCCGCACAGTTCATTTTTACCTTTGTAGTTGTTCGGTTGCCAAATGATTGGTTCGGCGGGGCCGCAGGTATTTCGGTGCCCGCCCCGGTGATATTCGGCCAGTCGATTGACACCACTGTGGGGTTCTATTTCCTTACTTTGCCATTCACTATTGCGGCGGTATTCTGTGCCCTTTTTCTTTTACGCAGCCGCGTTGGCCGCGCATTAATGGCCGTGCGCGATAACGATCTTGCCGCAGAAGTGACAGGGATTAACCTGACATATTATAAGGTGCTGGCTTTTGGCATAGCCTCATTTTTTGCCGGAACTGCCGGGGCGTTGCTCGCCTATGAAAACCATCTGGTTCATTTCGAACAGTTTACCCTGTTTGAATCTATCTGGTTTCTTGGAATGTTGATTGTAGGTGGGATGGGATCAATCCTGGGGGCCGTCTTGGGCACGATCGCATTGCGTCTTCTACAGGAATTCCTGACGATCATGGGCCCCAATTTGGTAGAGATTCTGCCAGGTGCGCGCTACGATATTGCCTTTCCGATGATCAATGTTGTGCTTGGCTCGACGATCATATTGTTTCTGATTTACCAACCAAATGGTTTGGCACATATCTACCGAAAACTTGAAAGGTTCTTTAGAATTTGGCCATTCCCGTATTGAAAGATTGCACGATGACGCGCCCAAGAAAGGCCAGACGGACAAAGACACTTGATGTCGAGATGATCGACGAAACCAAGTTGAGGTTCGAGCTGGGTTTGGAAGACAAAGGTTTTTCCGATGTAGGTGAGGAACCAATTCATTCGCTGGAAATTTTCGGTGAAATATCAGTGCCCGACTTGGAAATTTTGTCGATTGAAGCCAAAGCTATATTGCAACCCTATGATCTGTGTCGCGCAAGCATTGCACCAGTCAGTAAATTGGTTGGTGCCCGCATCGGGCCGGGCTTTCGTGCCCGTGTTCTAGAGGCGATGGGCCGAACGGCTGGCTGCACCCATTTTTTGACCATGCTTCTTGATTTAACAGCCGCCCATACGCTTTCTGTATTCTTGCGTATCAGCCAAAGAACTCGTTATGCGGACAGAAATTCGCCCGACCCCGATTGGACACGGGTTGGTCTGGATATTGAACCCCAATTGGTCAATGCATGTATTGCTCTGGGCGCGGACTCGCCGATCATACAAAAGGCAAAAGAAAAATCCGGAAAGTCATAGTCAGTCGGTGTCTTTTGGTGCGGAACGTAGAAACAGGAAGCCCCGCAGGGATTAATCTCAATCAACATAAATGTTGATTACTGCGGTGCGCTGAATTAAAGTTTAGGACAGGAGAGGCGCCGATGCCATTTTGGGTCAATTGCGAAATGGTTCCCCGGTTTCTTTAGCTCAAACTCCCGCCAAAAGGGGGGGGCAAAAGCCAGCCTTGCCCCGGAAGTTGACCTATATGGAGTTGCAAGATGAGTTCTACCACCGCGCCACAGTATAATGAGCTTGATAACCTTCTTTCAGATGAAGCGACCAATCGACCGGCCGCCTATTACAAAAAACTCCGCGACCTTGATCCGGTATATTGGAACGAGCGCTGGAACGGTTGGGTGGTGACAAGCTATGACGCGGTGATCGCGGGTTATCGGGATTCGGCGCGGTTATCTTCGGACCGGTTTGCTGGTCCATTTGGCGTGGAATTGCAAAGCTCCATTTCAAAATATCAGCAACTCATGAATTTCATGTCCCGCTTCTTTGTGTGGAAAGACGCACCTTTTCACACGCAGATGCGCCTTATTGTTAACAGCGCATTCACCCCAAAGAGTGTCGAAGTTTTTAGACCGCGCGTTCAGCAACTTGTGCGGGAAATTACGGATACCTTGGAGGGCAGGGACAGCGTTGATTTCATGACAGAGTTCGCTTTTACTTTGCCAGTGACGGTAATCACTGAATTCTTGGGCGTTCCATCCGAAGCAAGCCATGATGTGCGTCGGTGGTCAGAGGATCTGGCGGCCATAATTTTTTCCGCGGGTGATGTGGAAAACCGCCTGCAAAAGGGCGAGGAATCGATGAAAAAGATCGTTGATTTCATGCGCCCGATTGTTCGGGATCGTATGAAGAATCCACGTGAAGACCTGATATCACGCATGGTGCATGCCGAGGAAAATGGCATTCGTTTGTCAGAGGACGACGTGATTGCCAATGCCGTGCTGATGGTGTTCGCGGGCCATGACACAACGATGAACCTATTGGCTGGCGGCATGATTGCGTTTGCTGACTATCCGGATCAATGGCAACGTTTGCGGGGTGATCTATCACTGATCAAATCGGCTACTGAAGAGTTGCTTCGTTATGACGGCCCGGTTCGTTCTTTGGGCAGATGGGCCAAGGAACCGTTTGAGTTCTTTGGTAAGAACATCAAGGAAAATGATCGTCTGTTGTTGGTTCAATACGCCGCAAACCGTGATCCGGATACCTACGAAAACCCCGACAAACTGGACATCGGCCGTGTGCCAAATCGCCACATTGGATTTGGTCAGGGTGTGCATACCTGCCTTGGCGCGCCACTGGCACGACTAGAAGTGCAAGAGGCGTTAAGTTGCTTGTCCCAAAGATTCAGCAAGGTGGAAGTCCTGACTGAAGAGCTGAAATATGACTCCACTGTTGTCGCACGCAGCCTTCAGGGGCTCAATCTAAGGCTTCATAGCTGATGGGTGGCGCTGAAAATTCAAAAATTAGCATCGAAGTGTCGCATGATCTGTGTGCCGGTGTCGCAATGTGCATTCAGATGGCCCCGGGTGCGTTCTCGTTGGATGACCTTGGGCAATCAGTCTTTCAGCCGGACAGTGAGCGCACCATGAAAGAAATCCAACAAGCTGCGGATTCATGCCCGATGGGTGCAATCACGATTGTTGAAAGCGAATAGACAGATGTCGGTAATCAAAAGATCGTTGGCAACCAGGATTACTGTGGCCGTCGTTCATGGGGTTGGTTTCTATGCTGCCGAACAGCCGAAATTTGGTGTCCTGGGTATCGTTTCCGAGCGGTGCAATTGTCAACACTAACGTTGACGAGGTCGGGTAATTCAGGTTTAGTTGAAAGCGAAATTACATCAACCAAACAATAAAATGCGTCAAGAATCATGCAGGAAAGTTTAGGGATGAACAAAGCAAATATTGCTCCCGAGTCAGCGTTTCAAAATTGGGTTGAAACATTTGCAGCCGCGATCGAAAAAAAAGATGGCAAGCAATTGGCCCAGTTTTTTGCCGAAGAAAGCTACTGGAAGGATTTTCTGTCCTTAACGTGGGAAATGAAAACGCTTGCCGGACCTGGTGAAATTTCGTCAGCGTTAGAAACAACGATTGGCCCGATGGGTATCAAGAACTTTCGAGCCGCGCCGAACAGAACCGCCGCCAGGTTTGCACGCCGTTCCGGACGCAATTTGCTGGAAGGCTATTTCGAGTTTGATACTGCTATTGGCGTCGGTGTGGGATTTGCGCGGTTATCCTATGACGAGGGCGATCCTTCCAGCGTCAATATCTGGCAATTGCTGACAACTCTCGACCATATTCACGGCCTTGAAGAACATCTGGATGATAATCGTCCTACCGGCGAAAACTATTCCAAAATTATTTCTCCTTACAATTGGCAGCAGGATCGCGAAGGCGAACGGTCATATGCTGATCGTGATCCGGAAGTGGTTATCATCGGCGCCGGGCAAAGTGGCCTTATGCTTGCGGCGCGTTTGCGGCAAATGAATGTTGATGCATTGGTGATCGAAAAGACAAAAGAGATCGGGGATGTGTGGCGGGATCGATACAATAATTTGACGCTGCACAATGAATTGATGGCAAATCATTTCCCTTACATGCCCTATCCAACTAACTGGCCCCTTTGGCTACCAAAGGACCGGCTTGCAGGTTGGCTTGAGGCTTATGCCGATTTTCAGGACCTGAATGTGTGGACGGCGACCGAATTGGTCGCGTCCAGTTACGACGAAGAAGCCAAAGAATGGCAGATCAAATTGCGTCTGGCCGATGGCAGAGAGCGGGCTATGAAAACCAAACATGTGGTTGCCGCCGTTGGAATTTCCGGGGGGGCCGCGAAAAGGCCAAAGCTGCCAGGATTGGATAGTTTTGCGGGCTCAGTCATCCATTCCGGAGAATTTAAATCTGGCCTGGCCTGGAAAGATAAGCGCGCCATTGTCATTGGCACGGGAAATAGTGGCCACGACATTGCCCAGGATCTTTTTGTCAGCGGCGCAAAAAATGTATCGTTGATGCAGCGGGGGCCTACATGTGTGGTCAGCCTAGAGCCTAGCGCCGCCATCAGTTATTCCGTTTACGGACAGGGGCATCCGATTGAGGATGTGGATCTGATGGTTGCTACCATGCCGTATCCCGTGCTGATCGATACCTATAAAGAGATCACCAGGAAGACCAACGAACTGGACAAGGACCTTCTTGAAGGGTTGGAGGCCGCTGGCTTTAAGACCCATTCCGGCGAAGATGAAACCGGCTTTCAGTTGCTTTATCTACGCGGTGGCGGTGGCTATTACGTTGATGTTGGCTGTTCGGAGCTGATCATCAATGGTGATATCCCGGTCTTGCATGCAGAAGAGATGGATACGTTCCAAGCCGATGGTTTGCGGATGAAGGATGGCACGCTGGAGCCCTGCGACCTGATCGTATTGGCAACTGGCTTTGAGGGAATGCAGAGCATAATTCGCAAGGTTATGGGTGATGAAGTCGCAGACCGGGTTGGCCCGGTGTGGGGCTTTGATGAAGACAACAACTTGCGCAATATGTGGAAAAAGACCGCTCAGGATGGTTTTTGGATTATGGGTGGTGCTTTGGTCGAGGCCCGACTTTTTTCGAAGTATCTGGCATTGCAGATCAAATCTTCGCTAGACGGCCTCATGCCCGAGGATGATGCTTTGCCACTAAAGAAGGCGTCCTAAGCGGCGCACCTTTCGGGCACAATTGCAGACGTTTAGGGCGGATGTCAAAAAATGACATCCGCCGATAACAGGGCGTCGGGACACCTCCAGTCAGAAAATGCATATGGCTTGAGGTATTGATATCAATGCCTATTCGGCGTCATCGACCACTTCAAAATGGAAATCGGTTATACGGCCCTCGCGCATGTCTTTGAATATAGCCTTCACGCGTGGTTGCTTCAAAAGCACCTCAGCCGCTGCATCCAGATCGGAAAGATCGATGCCGGAAACATAATTCAAAACGGCCGTGTCGGCCCCGTCCAGGGTAACATAGCCAATAGCAAACGGTGGATCGGGCAGGCCGGGAAACTTTGCTCCGATAATCGAGAACACTTCGAGCTTTCCGCCTGGGCCGACCTCGACCCATTCTGTGGTCGGCACATAGTCTGCATCCGAAAAGGAACGCGCCGGCACCATGATTGTTCCCGATGTCGGGTTCTTCGTGCCCATGATGCGACGATTATCTTTCAGCTCTTTGAAAAACCGTGTGGCTGTATCCCCGGCGAAATAGCGATAGTCGAAATTCCAGTTTCCGGCAATTGTCAGCGGCTCGCTTTGTTGGTTGTCCATAGTATCCTCTTTATGGTTTGTCAGCGCCAAGAATTACGGCAGTGGAAAATTGAGTTGCGCCGCCCTGACCGGTAGAGATGGTCCGGCGAATGCCATCGAGCTGCCGTTCTCCGGCCTTGCCGCGGATTTGCAATGCTGCTTCTGTGATGCGGATCAACGCGGTTGCGCTGACTGGATTGGCGGCTTGTGGCCCACCAGATGGCTGGACAGCTATCGACGCTCTATTTTCAATGGCCCGCTCGGTGAATGCGATGCTGTCTTCTGGTTTGCAAAGCCCTAACGCCATATAGGCCATCACCTCGGAACTGGCGAATGGGGCTTGCATTTCGACCAGATCAAGTTGTCCAAGCGGATCGGTGATCCCGGCATCTTTATAGGCCGCTTTTGCCGAAAGGTCTAAGGTCAACAGATTTACCAGCGATCCTTCGGGGCGATGGAAACGGTCGCCAATTGCGTATGTGTCGCTAAGGCCCCGAGCGGCGTGAATCCAGGCTGCGTTTCTGTCGCCGACGATCGATTCATGGGCCAGAACAACGGCACAGGCCCCTTCGCTGGTGGGGCAGGCTTCCAGTCTGTGAATTGGCCAAGCCAAAACACCCGAGTCCTTGACCTGATCTGCAGTGAAAAACCGAGGGTTCTCCAGCGTCTCGTTTTTCATAGACGTGGCCGAGTTTCTGGCGGCCAATTGCGCCCAGTGCTCTTGCGAAAACCCATAATTCTGCATCAGCATTGTGGCGCGCAGAGCAACCATACTAATCGTGCTCATGCTGATGTCTTTTTCGTAAATCGGATCAAAAATCGAATTGAATACGATCGGGGCCGAAGTGGCATGGCCCATGCGCTCAACCGCGACTATTAGTACGGCTTTTGCCCGCCCCGCAGCAATCCAGCTTAACCCGGCCAACAGTGCCGAAGACCCGGTTGCGCCACCGGTATTTACCCTGAAATAGGGGATGCCCGGGCGGGCGATTGATGACATGTCGATATTGGAAATACCGGCCAAAGAGTCTGGCGCAACCCCGCCAATGATCAGGCCGATTTGGTCGAGGCCGATATCGGCATCCATTAGTGCAGCCATTGCTGCATCTCTGACAAGTTCTTCGGTATTCTTGTCGGAGTGTTTTCGACGGTATTTGGTCTGACCAACGCCGACGATTGCTACTGGATTTTTCATTTGGCCTCCAAGATTATTGCAGTGGAGGTTTGCCCACCACCTGCGCCTTGCCCGGTAACCAGGGCGAATTTTCGTTCGCCTGTCGGTTCCTTCGATTTGTCGCGCATTCGCAGGTAGGCTTCGCTCAATCGCACCAGCCCCATTGCAGGGTAACACCAACCTGCCTGCGAGCCGCCAGACAGATTTATGCGCGAATCTTGTGAAACTGACTTAAAGCCCTCGCCAGCCGAACAAAGACCAAGGGCTTCGATTGCGATTGCCTCATCGCTTAGTGTCATGCCGTCGACCTCGAAAATGCTTATGTCTTTCAAATCCAGATCAGCATCGCTCAGGGCAGACTTTGCCGCATCGCGAAGGGCAGGCATCGCTAAAAGATCCCTGTCGCCGACTTGTGTCATATCGGTTGAATGTCCGACACCAGTGACCCGGACGCCACTTGGTTTTTTGCCAATAATAACGGCGACAACAACATCGGCCCACTTCGGACCCTCATCTGCATGCACCGGGAAGCTGACTGGGTGCGCAACAGATTGTGCCGACAGGGCGTTTGGATTGGTTTTGGCCCGCTTCTTTTGCGCCTGAAGCGCGGCGGCCCGTGCGGGGGTGGCAACCCCGTGTTTGGTCATCCAGCGCGACAAGCGGAAAGCCGAGATATCCATTTCGCTCATCCCCAAAGGTTGCTGGGTGAAGGGATCCATCGCCACACGGGATGTCGCAAGGAAATCGCCCTCACTGGCGCGCCCCCACGCGGCGACGACGGAAACCTCGGATTCACCGGCTTCTACCCGCGCCGCGGCCAATGACATTGCGGCCAGACCATCCTCGGACAGGCGTATTTCATCGCGCAGGTATGCGCCTGCTGCCGGTGCTGTCACCATGCTCGAAAGCGATCGTCCATCAATCAGATCATGCGCCGAAAGCACAATTGAATCTGCCGCACTAATGGACATTCCGGCATCTTTAAGCGCTGCAGTCACGCCCTCAAATATGAGGTCTGTCAGGCTTAATGACGCGTCAGCCCACGATGCGCTGACGGCTGCGCCATAGATATAAGCAGAATTCGTTGCATCCGCATTATTTTGGTTGTCTTTACCCATTCAAACACCTTCCATAGACCTTTTAACAAGGTATCAGCATATCTCGACTCCATCAACATATCTGTTGATTAAATACGTCTTGTTTACTTTGGCCGTGCCTACTGGTTGCACGACTGATTTTCGGAGCGTTTTTTTGGGACAAAACTGTAAATATTGCCCTGATATATGTGTAAGCTAGGGGCACGAAAAATGGCTCTATTTGCTGATGGCAGTAAATCCACCGTCCACATAAATGGTCTGGCCGTTAACATAGGCCCCGGCATTGCTGGCCAGAAAAACGCTGACGTTGGCAATATCTTGTGGGGCGCCCCAGCGGCGGGCCGGAACGGCTGCCGAGACATAGGCATCGAAGGATTCGTTGTTGGTTTGGCTCATTTCCGATGTAATAAACCCCGGTGCAATGGCATTGACGTTGATATTGGTCCCGGCCAAATCGCCTGCCAAAGCGCGGGTTAACCCGTCAATTCCAGCCTTGGCAGCGATATAGGATGACAGGTGTTTGCGCGCTGTGCGCCCGACCATCGAACTCATGTTGATGATCGATCCGCCCTGTTTTTCGATCATGGGAACCGCTGCCTGCGCCACAAAAAAACAGGCGGTCAGGTTTGTGTCGATCACGCGCTGCCATTCTGCCCGAGATATAGCGGCCGGAGAATTGGTAGCCAGAATTGCTGCATTATTCACCACAATATCAAGGCGCCCGGCGTTTTTTTCGATGTGGGTGAACATGCGGGTGACATCCTTCTCAAGCGTGACATCCGCAATCAGCGCGCTCGCTTTGAAGCCTGCTTTGGTTATTTGCTCTGCCCTCTCCAGCACATTTTCATTGATGTCAGCCATTACGACGTTGGCCCCGGCGGCAGCCATTCCGCGTGCAATCCCAAGCCCAAGCCCCTGGGAACTTCCGGTCACAAGCGCTACTTTGCCGCTTAAATCAAATTGGTGGGAATGATCAGTCCAGGATGATGATTGGGTCATTTTTGTCCTTTGACGTCGGTGTCATGGGGGCATTGATCGTGTCGAGTGCTGACTATCTAAACTATTTTTTTCTGATTGTGCGGCCCACCTGTGCCCGACTCTTTTTCCATAGTCAACATATATGTTGATTACGGTCTTGACGTTAACGGTAGAATATCGGCAAGTTGGCTTTGTCGCATGGCCTTGCTAAATGGCGGATGCTGCGCGCCATGCATCGTTGCGGGTCGCCGACGAGATTTAGGCCAAAGGCTGCATCTGCCAATTACAAGGATTGCGAATTGATATGACTGATGGTGAAAAAAGCAAATGGGGTCCTGATGATGAGTCTGGCGCCCGAAACCTCATTGATGCTGCTGCAACTTTGCGGGGATTATCGAGCGTAAAAACCGGCGAGGTAATTGGGCTTGGAATAGAAATTAAGGGTGGCAGCCGTGGCCCGGCCGCGCCGATGCGTCCGGCAGCTCAGCACTTTATGACCCGTGACGGGGGCGATTATTCTGCCGGGCTGGAAGAAAAATTTGGCTTTGGGTTCTCGGATGACGTAATTCAGCTCGCCACCCACGGAACGACCCACATTGATGCACTTGCCCATGTTTGGCGGGATGGAATAATGTACAACGGTTTTTCGCCCAACGACGTCACCAGCGTTGGGGCAAAGCACCTGGGAATTGATAAGCTGGAGCCTATCGTGACGCGCGGTATTTTTGTCGATCTCGCATTGGACGAAGAAGAAGGGCAGGGACATCCGATTACCTGCCGCCAATTAAGCTGTGCGGTTGAAAAGGCCGGTGTCGTTCCGGCTGCCGGGGACGCCTTGTTGGTGCGCACTGGTTGGATGAGTGCGTGGCGAAACAAAAAGGCTGATTCCGAACGTTCGACGGGCTTGCACCACGATTGCTCTGATTGGATCATTAATTCGGGGTTTGCACTGGTCGCTGCCGATAATATCGCCGTAGAAGTGCTTCCTTCGTTGGATCCGTCTTCAGCCGTCCCGCTGCATATTTCTCTTATCCGGGATAACGGGATTTATTTGGCAGAATTGTTTGATCTGGAAGTTCTGGCGCAAAAACAGCGCAACACTTTTCTGTTTATGCTCTCTGCGCTTCGCATCAAAGGCGGCGTCGGAAGCCCGATCAATCCTGTGGTGGTTTTGTGAATTGTTTTGACGCCCTTTGTGAATTGTTTTGACGCCCATTGAAGGAACGGGGCCTTGGAATTGCCCAGCAGTTCGGTCCGTTAATTGACCGGAACCTTTTTGAATAGATTTCGTCGAACCGGTCAGTGAAAGACATCCATTTATGCTGCCCAAGGTTAAGAGGGGCTGGAAAAGTGGCAAAGCTCACCGGGTTTGTCGGCACATCCCATTCAGCAAAGTATTGGCGTAAACCTTACCAATATCTTCTGCGCTCTGCTTACCTTTTGGGTGGAGCCAGCGATGACACCAGTTGCACATTCCGATTATTCCGCTCGCCAGAATTTTGGCACTTCCGGAATCTGGAGTAATGGTTCCGTTGTCCAGCCCGTCCTGCACAATAGCCACCACAGCTGCGTCAAACCGGTCAGAAATGTTAATCATCTTTCGCGCCCACAGCGTGTCCAGGTTCGCAATCTTGGTCATGTCTTCCTGCACATACACATGCAGATACGGGTAATGCGTTTCGTAACCTTTTATTAAAGAAGTCACCAACTCTGTAATTTTTTCTTCTGTTGAATGGCTGTTATTCTTAACACTTTCGGCCATCAGTACGTTGGCTAAGGCGGCTTCATAAACCATTTCCTGAAACAGTTCTTCTTTGCCGGAAGTGTAATAATAGAGAGAAGCCCGGTCGATTTTTAGTTTTTCAGCTAAATCATTGACGCTTGTACTGCTGAAACCCTTTTCACGAAATAACTCACCCGCGGCTTTCAAAAGGTTTTTGCGGCGCTCCGAATAAGCTTTATCACCTGATATCTGCGCTTGCCGTCTACGTTGCGCTATGTTGCTGGTTTTTGGAGCCGCCGGTTTTGCCATTGTGTATCTTCTTGAATTTGGAAGTTAATATCCGCTTCCGGATCGCGACTAGATCGTTACGCCACTACCCGGTTTTATTCAACTAAAGAGTTGTTTGACACTGTCAGAGGAAACTAGCTTGAGCTGGGCAGGGCGGGAGTTTAGCGTCTCCGGATGACAAAACGCTCCCCATTTCGCTACTTCAAGACGTCTCCCGAAATCATCCGCTTGGCGGTTATGATG
>Ga0209344_10004662_pt1 | contig 12383 bp, 15 predicted proteins | sample Cruoilmetagenom6_FD_187293 | JGI IMG/M metagenome (GOLD analysis project Ga0209344, IMG submission 187293) | Oil polluted marine microbial communities from Coal Oil Point, Santa Barbara, California, USA - Santa Barbara Oil Seep Sample 6 (SPAdes)... | ecosystem: Environmental > Aquatic > Marine...
CCGACGTTGTTGAACTTTCAACATTTCACATCGGCTTGCAGGAACATATTGGCGAGTTCATCGCGGTGAAGGACCGCTTTGTGAAAGAGCCTTATCCGGCCTGGACGGCTGTCGGCACCACGGAGCTTGCGTTGCTAGGCGCCGTGGTTGAGATCAAAGCCGTTGTTTATCTCGGCAAATAACAAGACAAAAATTGGGAGACGTTAGACATGAGCCAGAAATTCGAAGCTGAAGTTGCCGGTAACAAAGTGGCCGGTGTGTGCGACCCAAAGTTTTCAGCGGTGGCTGATGCCTTCCTTGAAAACCTCAAATCCCGCGAAGAAGTTGGCGCCAATGTTTGTGTCACGATCGAGGGGGAAACGGTTGTCGACCTATGGGGCGGCAAAAAGGACAGCAGCGGTAGCGTGTGGGAAGAAGATACGGTTTCGATCGTCTTCTCATGCACCAAAGGCGCCACGGCGCTTTGCGCTCATATGTTGGTAGATCAAGGCAAGCTCGATCTGGATGCAAGGGTCGCCGATTATTGGCCTGAGTATGCGTGCAATGGCAAAGAAAATACGACTGTCGCTATGATGCTCGACCATTCGGCCGGTGTGCCGCATGTGCGGCCTAAGGTAAAAGACGGTGGCTATAACGACTATGAGTACATGGTTGGGCTCGTCGAGAATGAAGAGGCATTTTGGGTACCGGGCACACGTAACGGCTATCATGGTGTCACGTTTGCCTGGACCGTAGGTGAGCTGGTGCATCGCGCCTCTGGAAAACGACTGGGCCAATATTTCGCTGATGAAGTTGCGGGACCGCTCGGTCTTGATTTTTGGATTGGTACACCAGAAGAAATCGAGCCGCGCATCGCGTCGATGATCCCAACGATGCCAGATGCAAACGCGCCTCTAAGTCGTTTTACACAGGCTGTTCTGACGGACCCTAATTCAGCGGCTCACCTGTTTTTGATGAACGGCGGCAACTTTAATTTCAATGATCGTGCAGCCCATGCAGCGGAAATTGGTTCTGCAAACGGCATCACGAACGGACGCGGTCTGGCGGGCATGTATGCCCCCCTTGCCAATGGTGGCGCACTGAACGGTACGACGCTTGTAGGTGAAGATACGCTAGCCCGCATGGGGCGTGTGGCGATGGCAACTCATGATGATGCGACGTTGCTCGTGCCATCACGCTTTGCGCTTGGGTTTATGAAATCAATGGACAATCGTGCCGGGGGTGTTCCGGACTCTTCTGCAATCCTGTCAGACGCAGCCTTTGGTCATGTGGGCATGGGCGGCTCAATTGGATTTGCGGATCCAAGTACCGCCATGTCCTTTGGCTACAATATGAACCGCATGGGTGTTGGCATTCTTCTCAATGATCGTGGCCAAGCACTCATCGATGGTGCGTACACTTCTCTTGGTGCCACATCCAACGCGAGTGGCTGTTGGAACGTTTGATCACCATCGAATAAATTATCGGAAGGCTGTTGCTCAGCCTTTCGACAATTTGTAGGTGACGGTGGCATGAGCAACAGGGGTGTTGTTTTCGTCTGTTACATCAACACTGGCGACACAGATTGAGCCGCCCCGCCGGATGACCCGTGCATCAGCTTTCAATGTTTGGGCGCGACCCGCATCAAGATAATTTATGGAAAAGCCTATCGTGGTTCCGCGTGGATTTTGAGGCGGTTCTTCCAGCGCCCAAAAAGAAGCTGTTGCTGTAACGTCAACTAAAGACGCGATGGCCCCACCATGCACCATGTCTCCGATGGTTGTTAGATTTTCCTGAAATGGCATTGCAACGACTACGTGATCGACTTCAAGCAGCACAGGCTCCAGGCCAAGGTGCTTACCGAAAGGCGAAAGGATGATCATGTTTGACAACACGGCTTCTATTTCTTTGAGCATTTTATCCCTCTCTTTTGCTTCTGATATCTAAGTCTCTAGAGACGTTTTTCCAGAACCAATATGGGATGTATGCGAGAGCCAATTTGCATGGCGCGGGTCGGGCCCCTACATTCAGGTCATTGACCTAATCAGCCAGCTTCTGCGCTGGTGCATGAAAGAACATTGTGACTGAACAACCATTGACCGGCGCGCAGGCGCACCATGCGCGCTTTAACGCGCTGCCGCCAAATGTTCAGGGCGCTCTGTGGTTGTTGGCGTCTGCCTTTTTGTTCACGATCATGCAAACGATTGCCAAATATTTGGGTCAACGACTTGATCCGTTTCAAGTTTCGTTAGCACGCGCCTTCTTTGGCTTGCTTGTCATTATCCCGTTTTTGATGCGCGCGGGCTTTGGCGAAGGTGGCATCAAAACGAAAGTGTTGCCGCTGCAGTTGTTGCGTGGCGTGGTGGGCACAACTGCTATGTTCTGCGGTTTTTACGCGGTGACGTATATGCCCTTGGCGGACGCGCAATCTCTCAATTTCGCCAGGGGTCTTTTTCTGGTGCCGCTCGCGATCATCTTTCTAAAAGAACAAGTTGGTGGCAGGCGTATCGCTGCCATGGCAGTCGGGTTTCTAGGTGTTGTGATCATGTTGCGCCCGACCGGTGACATTGAAGCAGTGGCGCTCATTGCCTTGTTGGGTGCTGTCTTGGTGGCGTTCGCAACGGTGTTGGTAAAAATTGTATCTCGCCATGATGCGCCCGTTACCTTGATGTTTTACACAGGTTTTGTTGGAACATTTGTTGCCATCGTGCCTGCATGGTTCAACTGGGTGCCGCCTACACCGACGGAGTATCTTTTGCTGGTGCTTGTCGGTGTTTTGGGCGCAACCGCGCACAATTGTTTTATCCGCGGCTATGCAATTGGGGATGCGACAGCGGTGGCGCCGTTTGAATATACGTCGCTGATTTTTGCAGCGATTGCGGGCGTGGTAATTTTCTCTGATCTGCCAGATGTTTATACGATCTTGGGTGCTGTTATTATTGTCGGAGCCTCTCTTTACATCGTGCGCAGAGAGGCTCAAGCGAACAAAGCTGAAAACACGGAGACTTAGTTAGTTTCGGGGTCTGTTTCAGGCTCTGGTTCTGGCAACCCAAGCGCCTGCCTTGCGGCTTTCCCGTGCTGAGGTTTGATGTGGGCTTGAACGATGCTAAGTGCTGTTAGCAAAACTGTCGCGTCGTCCGTAAAACCGATGACGGCCAGAAAATCCGGCACCACGTCAGCCGGCATCACGAAGTAGGCAAGGGCCGCCAAAAGCGTGGCGCGCACCCGCATCGGGGTCTTGCGATCCACTGCACAAAAATAGGCGCTGGCTGCTTCTTCCGCAAAAGGAATGTGGGTCGCGACTTTCCGGAGTTTTTTCCAAAAGCTCAGGCGAACCCGTTTTTCATTGCGCTGGACCACCGCTGGAAGCTGTATTTCTTCCGAGCGAAAATCTGGAATGGTTGCGCTTTGTCCCCGTCTATCTGTCATGTCCCCCAAGATGGGGAGAAAATATGGCACATGCAAGGCAAGGCTGCCCCTGCGTTAGTCGGTATATGCGCATAGAATTTGGCTCGAAACAGCCTATAGGGCTCGCTTTTTGACACAAAAATCTGCTACATGGCCCTCAGATTTTGATGATTGGCGCACGGGCGAACCGGCGCGAAACAGGGAGATAAGCCCATGAAGCTCGATTCTGGAATTAGCGCCGTTGTCACAGGTGGTGCATCTGGACTAGGTGAAGCCACTGCACGCGCACTTGCTGCGGACGGTGTCAAAGTTGCCATCTTCGACATGAACGAAGAAAAAGGCGAAGCCGTTGCTAAGGAGCTTGGCGGCGTGTTCTGCAATGTGAACGTTACCGATGAAGCAACGGTCGACGCAGGCTTTGCAAAAGCGCGCGAAGTTATTGGCCAGGAACGCATTTTGATTAATTGTGCCGGTACAGGCAACGCGATCAAAACCGCAAGCCGGAACAAAGAAACGGGTGAGATCAAACACTTCCCGCTTGATGCGTTCAATCTCATCATCCAGATCAATCTGGTTGGTACGTTCCGTTGTATCGCAAAATCAGCTGCTGGCATGATGACCCTTGACCCGTTGGACGGCGGCGAACGCGGTGCCATCGTCAACACTGCTTCTGTGGCTGCTGAAGATGGTCAAATCGGCCAGGCTGCATACTCTGCTTCTAAGGGCGGCGTTGTTGGCATGACATTGCCAATCGCCCGTGACCTGAGCCGCGAAGGCATTCGGGTCAACACGATCCTGCCAGGTATTTTCAACACGCCACTTCTTGCTGCTGCTCCTGAGCAGGTTAAGCAGGCTCTCGGCATGCAGGTGCCATTCCCGCCACGTTTGGGTGATCCAACTGAATATGCCGCACTCGCCAAACTGATGGTCACGAACGGCTATATGAATGGCGAAGACGTGCGCCTGGATGGTTCCATTCGCATGGCGCCTCGTTGATTTTTTAACACGACCTCTAGTACGAGAAAAGCCCCGGTGTTTCGCCGGGGCTTTTTTATGCGATGTCTGCAAAGCGTGTTGGCAATATTGAACTGGCCGTAAGCAGCAGAGTTGATTGGCACTGGTTGAACAGTGTCAATCTGGAAACATAGAGGTTTGAGGAATCGTAATTATCCGCTTGCCCAACACCAGATCTGACATTCTTTAAACACGGGCTTGACTTAGTGCTTCGAACTTAACTTTGCGCTATAGCGGATTCACCGCTTGATGGTCTTTACGTGGGCCCTGATAGGACGAAAAGCGGTCAATCGCTACTCCCTGCGCCAAGGTCAGCTCTGCGGACAAACTTGCCGTCCGAGCAAAAGGGCTGAATGGCTGTTGTCGGGGGTTTTGAAATTTTCAAAATGGATCTGCGCGCAAAGAGCTAAGTTGGAAATTGATATAATTGACTTTATCAATTATTGACTATATCAAATAAAAATGAAAAGCGACCCTACACAATCGACAACCCGGTCAATCCATCAAAGCCTCGGCTATTGGACGTCTCTTGCTGCTCGGACAATGGAGGCGGAGTTTAACGAGCGTTTGGTGCGTTTTGGGATAACCCGTCTCGCTTGGGCGGTGCTTGGCGCGATTCATTACGACGAGAAATCAACACCATCTGAGTTGGCCAAATTTCTGAGTATCGACCCGGCGGCTATTACAAGATTGCTGGATAAGCTGGAAACACAGAATCTGATGACCCGTCGTCGGACTGCCGAAGATCGGCGCTCTGTATGCCTGCGGCTGACGCCCAAAGGCGAAGCGCTTTCTGTGGAACTTGCGCGAGAGTCGGAGACCGTCAACGCGCAATTCGCCGCCGGGCTCACCCCGAAGGATATCGACCAGTATATCGTAGCGGTCAGGAAAATGCTGGCAAACGGCAAAAAGGCTGTCACGGCCCTCTAACAATATTTATTGGAGACACTCATGAAACGCTTTTTGCACATACTTACCTTGCTTTTTTCGCTTGGCTTTACACAAACGGCGTTGGCCGAGATTGACTATCCGGTCGACACCCCAGTGGGCGGTGAGCCGTTCGGTCACAGCGTTACGCCCATTGGCGAAGGCATCTACGTTTTTCGTTGGTGGGTTTATCGCAACTTCTTCATCGTTACTGACGAGGGGGTGATCGTGACCGATCCAATGAATCCCAAGGCAGCGCAACTGCTGAAAGATGAGATCGCCATGATCACCGACAAGCCGATCCGCTACGTCATCTACAGCCACAACCACCATGATCACATCGGGGGTGGCGTCATGCTGGATGGTGAAGGCGTTGAGTTCATTGGGCATGAAAATGTCACAAAGGAACTGGGCGATCATCCCAATCCAACGATTCCCCTGCCAGACATTACTTTTGCAGATACCTATGTGGTGGAACTGGGCGGACGAACAGTTGAGCTTGAATACTACGGCCCCAATCACGGTGAAAGCCTGGTCGTGATGCGGTTGCCACAGGAAAAGATCATTTTCGTTGTCGATATTGTGACGCCGCGTCGGGTGGCATTCAGGATGATGCCGGATTTTTGGCCGGATGAGTGGGTTCGCACGCTGAGAGAGATCGAAGCGACCGATTACGATTATGTAATCTCTGGCCACGGTCCAGAGACCGAACCCGCAATCGAACCGGCGGCCGTTGTGGCGGAGCAACGTGAGTATGTTGAGGATCTAATGGCCGCTGTGAAAGCTGCAATGGATGCGGGAACGCACAATCCGGACGAGTTGCGGCAGACGGTTAAGCTTCCCAAATATGAAAACTGGCGCGCGTATGACGTTTGGCTGTCGATGAACATCGAACGTATCTGGGCATACTACCACATGGGTTGGTGATCTGCGCGTAGGGGCCAATTGAAGCCAAGCACAATCCAAGACATACTTTATTCAGAGTTTATGAGAACGGCTGGATGGCACGGATTTCCGCCGTTCGCCGCGCTTAGCATGAACTGCGAAGACGTGCGCCTGGATGGTTCCATTCGCATGCGCCTCGTTGATTTTTCAACACGACCTCTAAAACGAGAAAAGCCCCGGTGTTTTGCTGGGGCTTTTTTTGTTCATGCCACGTTAGGCGACTTCATCAACTTTGGTGCCCATTCCCTCAGGCGGTGCTTTTTGTGCTGCTTCCTGAATGGTCGCGACAACTTCTTCTTCTGCTTGATAGGCTTTTTTAAGCATCGTGGTGGACAGAGACATTTGTGTCTGAGCCTGGCTCACGCTGGCACTTGCAATGGAACTCATGGGGGGATTTACCTGTTGGTTGTGGGCACTGCTGTCAGGTTAAAGCGGCATGTCCTGCTAAACAGGCTCAAAAGCGGATGCAATTTGTCTTAAATCCACGGCTAGGCCGTAATGTCGATCGCTTTGCCGGTCCCTGCGGGCGGCGTGCTTTTGACGGCTTCCTGGATGACGGAGATCAGCTCCTGATCAGCCTCATGCGCTTTTTTAACCAGCAAATTGGCAATGGAAGTCTGTGTTTGTGTCTGCTGTGCGACGACTGCTGCGGTTGCGATACCTGAAACACTCATGTGACTTTGCCTCGTGATTTTCGCCTCTGGTTCCCGCGAGACAGAGTGAACAAAAAGCCTTTCAGAAGAGTTTAAGTTAGATTTTCTGCGGAAAACCGGTTCATAGCCGTCGCCATCTTGATGTCTAACTCGCTCACGCCATCTGCGTCATGGGTGGTGAGGACCACGTTGACTGTGCGGTAGACGTTTGACCATTCGGGGTGATGATCTATTTTTTCGGCCAGCATGGCGATGCGGCTCATCCAGCCGAATGCTTCATTGAAGTTCTTGAACTGGAACTGCTTTTCGATGGCGTTGCGGCCACGGACCTTCTTCCACCCTTTGAGTTTCGCGAGGGCTCCCCGGCGACCCGAATCCGATAATTTTTCTGCCATGCACTCAGCCTCTCATGTGGATAAGATGGTTGCAACATGTAACTAGGGGGAGGGGGCTTATGTCGAGCGAAAATAAGAATACAAATACTGAATTGGGACCTGACCTCTATTCCTATGAGTATCAGTGCGATCCTGTCCCCTATTTGCAGAAATTGCGTGCGGAAGACCCGGTCCATTGGTCTGCCCATGGTTTCTGGTTCCTGACACGCTATGACGATGTGCAGATGGTCTTGCGGGATGCCGCTGGGTTCTCCAGCGCTGGTGCCAGTTGGGGCAAGTCTAACCCTGTTGCAGACGATGCAAAAAAGGCAAAAGACCAAGGCGGAGACGTTGGCAAGATAGGCAACCTGTTGCGTCATTCTTTCAATCTTTCCGACCCGCCGGTGCACACGCGTCTTCGCGGGCTTGTTAATCAGGCGTTTTCCCGCAGGGCTGCCCAGCACAGGCATGAACGTATTGTCGAAGTGGTGAATGATCTTGTCGACAAAGCAAAGACCAAAGGCACGTTTGATTTGGTAACCGATCTTGGTTTTCCTTTACCGATTATCGTGGCGTCGGAGATTATTGGTATTCCCACAGAAGACGCGGATCGCTTCCGTCGCTCGTTTGAGGAAGCCAGTGTCTTGATGATGCCGATCAAAAACAAAGAGGTGCTTGATCGCGGCATTGCGGCCGCGCGGTGGCAGGGGCAATATTTGAAAGACTTGGTGGAAGCGCGTCGTGCCAATCCACAAGAAGACCTCATCTCGCATTTGATTGATGCAGAGGAAGATGGTGAAAAGCTGTCGGCACCTGAAATGATGGCTGCTATTGCCACTATCTTTACGGCGGCTGGCACAACAACGGAGCGCTTTATTTCCTCCGGTCTGTTTTTGCTTTTGTCGCACCCTGAACAATTCGCAGCTCTGAAAGCAGATCGCACGTTGATGGTTGGTGCCTTGGAAGAAATTTTGCGCTTCCATCATCCTGACCAGTCAACATCTACCAATAGGCGTGCGACACAGGATATGGAAATGCGGGGCAAGAACATTAAAGCCGGTGATAGCGTGCGCGTTTCATTGGGGGCGGCGAACCGTGACCCAGAACGCTTTCCCGATCCAGATACATTCGACATTCGCCGCACGGACAGCAAACACCTGTCGTTTGGCAATGGTATCCATTTTTGTTTGGGCTCAGCCCTTTCCCTTTCGGAAACGGAAGCCATGTTCAACGTCGTGTTGGATCAGATGCCTGACCTGACATTGATCACGACAGAGCCGATCAAAGATCCGCGCCGACCTGACAGGTATAAAGAAATTCTTGTGAGTTGTTGAGGCTATGACATCAATCCTGTTTGTCTGTCTTGGCAATATCTGCAGGTCCCCCACGGCGGAAGCGGTGTTTCGCGCACGGGCGGCGCAGGCGGGCTTGGTGGTGGAAATAGATTCTGCTGGCACTGGCGCATGGCATCTGGGTGCGAGGCCTGATGAGCGCGCCATGGCGGCGGGGCTTGCGCGTGGATATGATTTGTCAGTTATTCGCGCAAGGCAGGTGCTGGCGACTGACTATGACCGCTTTGATCTACTGCTCGCGATGGATCACGATAATCTGGAAACCCTGAAATCTCGCGCGCCCAAACCCCTTCACGACCGGATCAAACTCTTTCTCTCTTTTGATCCGCAGCAATCTTTGGCGGCTGTTCCTGATCCCTATTATGGCGGGGCCGACGGGTTTGATGAGGTGCTTGATCTGATCGAGGCAGCTAGCGATGGCTTAATCGCAAAGCTCAAGCTTGGTCCTGGTAGTTGACGTTATCATCACTCACACTGTCTGCAATTGTTTCATCTAGCGGATAAGTGCGTTCGACTACATAGGGACCACCGCCTTTGCTTGAGCGCGCGGAAAAAAGAACGACGCGCGAAACGTTAAACGGCTCTGAGGCAAATAGATTATTGTGCTCAATGTAGTGCATGACGTCGCTGGGACTGGTGGTGCGCTTGTTGAGGCGTGCCACTGTTACATGCGGTGTGTATTTGCGCGGTTCAGGGCGCAGGCCCAGCCGCTGTAATGCAATTTCCTGATGCACCTGCAAGGCTCGCAATGGCGCGCATTCTGCGACGCCCGCCCAAACGGCATGGGGTTTGTCATGGCCAAATTGGCCGATGCCCTGCAACTCCAGGTCAAAAGGGTCTTCGTGAATGTGCGAAAGGGCTTCGTCGATTTCAGAGGCTGTGTCTTCTGGCACGTCGCCGATAAACCGCAGCGTTATATGAAAATTGTCAGGGTCTATCCAGCGTGCGCCCTGCAGACCAGCTTGCAAGAGGCTCAGGCGTTGAGCGGCGGATGGGGGAATTTCGAGGCCGGTGAATAAGCGGATCATTGTCTGCTCTCCTCAAAATTTTGCGACTTTTCCAGAAGTTCGGAATTAGCTTCGTGAGAAGATTGGCCTGAAAAGAAACGGGCTGCAATCCCCTCACGAAAATATCACATAGCTTCTAGATCACGGACAAGGGCTTGGTTGATCGTGATGTACGGCGTCGATTTCCGCTTCCAATTCTTCGCTCCACGGCACATCAACGGATGTCACGGCGAGCTTCAATTGTTCCATTGTCGTTGCTCCAATAATATTTGAGGTGACGAACGGACGCGTGGTGGCAAATTGGTTGGCCATCTGTGAGGGGTCGAGCCCGTGCTTTTTGGCGATTGCCAAATATTTGTCGATGGCGTCCGCCGCACCAGGGCCTTCATACCGCTGCAAGCGATCAAAGAGTTGTTTGCGCGACCCTTTTGGCAGTGCGCCGTTTTGATATTTCCCCGAAAGAAAACCTTGAGCGAGCGGTGAGTAAGCCAGTAGGCCGACTTGTTCGCGTAAAGCTACTTCGGATTGGCTGACTTCAAATGTGCGGTTCAAGAGATTGTAAGCGTTCTGAATTGATTGCACGCGCGGCAGTCCACTGACATCAGCATGATGCAGGAACTTCATTGTGCCCCAGGCGCTTTCGTTAGAAAGGCCAATCCAACGCACTTTGCCACTCTTAACAATGTCGTCGAGGGCTTGCAGGATGTCACCGATTTGGTTGATTTCATCGCCTGCATGTTGATAGCTGCCGCCGGGTTTGCCACCGAACAATGCCATCGGCCGATCTGGCCAATGTAGCTGGTAGAGATCAATGTAATCCGTTTGTAGGCGTTTAAGGCTCGCGTCTACGGCTTCATTAAGCTGCGCTTTTGTGTGCTGCGTATGAGCGCCGTCTTCACGCATCCAGGTGAAAGGCGCGCGGCCCGCTGCCTTGGTGGCGAGAATGACTTTGTCACGGTTGCCACGTTCTTTGAACCAGGAGCCGATGATGCGCTCGGTAGAGCCTTGCGTTTCTGGCTTTGGCGGCACTGCGTACATTTCAGCTGTGTCGAAAAAATTGATGTCCATCGAAACGGCATAGTCCATTTGTTCATGGCCTTCCGCTTCAGTGTTCTGTTCGCCCCACGTCATAGTGCCGAGACAAATTTCACTTACTTCCTGACCGGTGCGGCCAAGTTGACGACGTTTCATAGTGATCCCCCTAGATGGATGTTTTCGTTTTTTGTTATTGATAGTGGATGGTTAGTTGATGGCAGCGGTTGTGGTGCGCGCCTGTGCAATGAGTTGTGCAACGCTGGGCATGATGTTTTCCACGATCACAGCAACACCCTCTTGCGTGGGGTGGATGCCGTCCGCGAGATTGAGTTCAGGTTGAGCTGCAACACCCTCGAGAAAGAAGGGGTAGAGTAGGGCCTCATATTTCTCGGCCAAGTTTGAAAAGATACTATTGAAGTCTGCGGCGTAATCATCGCCCATGTTTGGCGGCGCCTGCATGCCAGCGATGAGCACTTTTACGCCTCGCTCAGACATGCGGATTAAAATGGCTTCGAGATTGGCCCGGGTGACGTCTGGCTCTATGCCCCGCAGCGCGTCATTGGATCCGAGTTCGAGGATAATGGCATCTGTCATGGGCCCAACCGCCCAATCGAGGCGGGCCAGGCCGCCGGTGCTGGTATCGCCCGACACGCCAGCATTCATGATTTTGACGTGGGGGTCTTTGCTTTCAAGCGCGGTGGCTAATTGTTCAGGAAACCCGGTGTTGGGCGGCAGAAGGTAGCCTGCAGATAGGCTGTCTCCCAAAACGACGATTTCCACTGATGGGGGTTCTGGCTTTTCGTGCAGGGGCTGTGCCTGCAAAGGCAGGCTTGCGGCCAAAAAGGCGAACATCAGCCCAGAGGTGACCCGGAGTTTAGCTTGGGGTGTGATCTTCAAGAATTTCATACTTCTTCATATAGGCTTGTATGGCTCATAGAAAAGGCCATATCAGCTTGATATTTTGCTGTTTATGCTAGGGGCTGGAACAGCCTTAGCAATCCTCACTTGTCTCCAAGGATATTACCACACGTGCCAGATCCTATTATCCGACTTGATGACCTGAAACTGACACTGCCGAGTACTGCCGGTGAGGTCAATATTCTTCGTGGCCTCTCACTCAATGTTGAAGAGGGAGAAGCGGTGGGTCTCGTTGGCCCCTCTGGGTCAGGAAAAAGTACGCTTTTGATGGTTTTGGCCGGTTTGGAACAACCCACTAGCGGTGGTGTTTATGTGGCTGGACAAGATATGGGCACCATGAACGAAGATGGTTTGGCGCTTTTTCGGCGCGATCATGTGGGCATTGTTTTCCAATCCTTTCACTTGGTACCAACCATGACGGCGCTTGAAAACGTGGCTGTGCCGATGGAACTGGCTGGCCGGGCAGACGCTTTTCAGCGTGCCGAAGAAGAACTGAAAATGGTCGGGCTTTCGCATCGATTGACGCATTACCCCGGTCAATTGTCTGGCGGAGAACAGCAGAGAGTGGCTTTGGCACGCGCCGTTGCGGGCGACCCGCAGATCCTGCTGGCTGATGAACCGACCGGCAATTTGGACGGCACAACCGGCGATCAGATCATTGAGCTGATGTTTGACCTACACGACAAACGCGGCACGACACTTGTGCTGATTACCCATGACACCCACTTGGCGGAAGCTTGTGACCGGGTGGTCCGTTTGAAAGATGGGCTG
>Ga0209344_10004663_pt1 | contig 12381 bp, 14 predicted proteins | sample Cruoilmetagenom6_FD_187293 | JGI IMG/M metagenome (GOLD analysis project Ga0209344, IMG submission 187293) | Oil polluted marine microbial communities from Coal Oil Point, Santa Barbara, California, USA - Santa Barbara Oil Seep Sample 6 (SPAdes)... | ecosystem: Environmental > Aquatic > Marine...
TACCAGCCAGTTACGTTGTGCTCCGGTTGGAGCCGGTGGATGCTCTGGCGTCGGGCTGCATTCGCGGTTCGTCTCGGCAGGTTGTGAAGTGCTTTCCATAGCGTAGTCGCGGAACGTTTGACACGTTAACAGATCGTTGAAGTGACTGAAGCTTCGTCATCGGGGGTTGGCGCTCGACACAGCGGCAAACCGTGGACGAACTCGAACAGATGTCTAGTCATGGTGGGAAACGATTTCGGCGGGCATACAATCGACGCCTCAATTCCAAATCAGGCGGAGGCGCTGATGGTCGATGATGAAAAGAAACCGGAGAAGATCGAGGCGTTGAACCGGTACCTCCAGGACCAGCCTCGAACTTCCTGCGGCTGGTTGTCTCCGAGGAAACCGGTGCCAGGTCAGACGATTCAGACGATCTTGGTGCGGAGTTCTACGTAAAGCGGACACGCATTCGAGCGAAAGCGGACGCTTTGAAAAGAGGCCGGACCGACGAGACTCGCACCCGAGCTCGGCGTCGCAGCACGAGCACGAGGGTCGCGTAGCGAGCCTCGTCGCGAGAGCGCGGCGGTGAGTTTGGGACCGTGTGGCTTTCGGGCGCGCCGCGAAAAGAAACGAGCGCCCGATGAGGGCGCCCGTGGAATGAAGTGGCGGGGCCGACGAGACTCGAACTCGCGACCTCCGGCGTGACAGGCCGAAATGGCCCGAATTCGCCTCTCTGCTAGGCGAGGGATATCACAGTCCATCGTGGGCGACAGTGGGCGATTAACGTAATGTTTGTCAGGGAATTAACCAGACACTGAGAGGTTGGCGAGTCGGAGATGGTAACCCTCAGTGGCCGTTAATCACCCTGAGTCTCCTGTGGCCACCGTACCCACGATGTGGGCGAATTCGTGGCCACATTGTAAGTCAATGATCTAGGACGTTCACTCCCCTACGATGTGAAGTCACTGGGCCAACGAAGCAGTCATTTCCGTGCGACTCCTTTTCTGGTGGACAGAGAGGCTGAAAACGAAACCGGCTGAGAGGACGCAGGTTGGGCGTTGGCCTCCGTGCCAGGTCTACGAGTGGTATGATCAAACCAGCGACCCTATCAATGGAGCAGAGATGAGATTGCTTCGGCTTCTTGTAATCGTCTTGGCGGTGTCATCCACCCCGGCCGAGTCTGCGTGTTTCGACTTGCCAGGGAACTGGGTTCCTGCATGTGGTTTTGAATCACCCGGTGAAGTTGCGCAATGGAACATCGATGCAGGAACAGGCGTGTTTACACCAAATCCGGTGCGTTCAGGCGTTGGCGCTGTCAGGGTTACATCTGAAGACCTAGGCGGCTCTCACGTCTCGCAGGTGGGTTCCGATTGCTTCCCAATGGAGACCTACACCGAACACGGATGGGGGGTATATGTGTATGTGGAGTCGAACACTCTGAGCGTGAACTGTAGCGTTTCAACGACACGTTGTGAAGTCCCGGACTGCGCATCGACATGCGCGACTTCGTTTCAGGTTCCGTTGGAGGTTCAGCCGCTGATATGGACCAACGTATGGTCGGGGGATCTTTTTCCCAGTCAGGGCGAGATCAGCGCAACGATCACGTTTCGGTGCGAGTCTGCGGCGTCTTTCCAGGTTGTCTTCGACGATGCCTTTCTCGGTGATGAGCTTGTCCCGGTTACTCTGCAGTCATTCGTGGTTCAATGATCATGCGGAGGAGACCCAGGATAGTGCCGGGTCTTGTGGCCGAATTCGTATCGGTGGGTTTCTGGAGGGTACCGGTTCAAGAAATGAGGTGAAGTCTATTGAGGATCATTTCATCCGTTTTACTTGCCCTACTTCTCGTTGTACTTCCTGTTGGTAATGCCGCGGCGCAGGTTCCGGAGACAGAACGGGAAGCCCTCATTTCGCTGTACGAAAGTACAGATGGTGCCAATTGGATCAACAGATCTAACTGGCGAAATGCCAGTGACACTGATTTCAATATTCCGGGGACCGAGTGTATTTGGTATGGCGTGACCTGCAGCGAAGGAAGAGTCATACGTCTCGACCAGTTGAACAACAATCTTGATGGCAGTATCCCGCCCGAACTGGGGAACCTTGACGGCCTCCTATACCTCCAGCTGACGAACAATCAGCTTAGCGGTAGCATCCCATCTGAGTTGGGCAACCTCGGGAACCTTGTGGCGCTCTACTTATCCTCCAACCAGCTCAGCGGTGACATTCCTCCCCAGCTTGGGGATCTCGCCAACCTCGAGCGGATATACATTTGGTCCAACCGGCTGACTGGTGGGATTCCGTCGGAAATGGGCAGACTCAGCAACCTTCTGGATCTCTACCTGCACACCAACCAACTGAGCGGCAGTGTTCCACCCGAATTGGGCGACCTTGCGGATTTGAGGCGGCTCAATCTACACAACAATTTGCTTACCGGCAGCATCCCGTCTGAGCTGTGCAATCTCGGCAATCTGGAGGTTTTGGACCTTAGCTACAACCAATTTACTGGGAGCATCCCACCACAGCTCGTTGACCTCGGCAGTTTGCAGCACCTACTCCTCGGGGCTAACCAGATCAGTGGCCCCATCCCATCGGAACTGGGCGAGCTGACCAACCTGCGGAATTTGGTCCTAACCTCGAACCGGTTGGAAGGGGGGATTCCCGCGTCTTTGGGGAACCTCAGCGACCTGGTTGGTCTTCACCTCCGGTCCAATCAACTGACCGGTGAAATCCCACCTCAGATGGCGAACCTTGACAGCCTCCTTGGTCTTGACCTTTCACATAATGCCCTGTGGACGGAGGACTCGGTTCTTCGGGCGTTTCTTGACTCCTACGAGCCGGACTGGAGCGAGACCCAGACCGTGGCACCGGATGGATTGGGTGGCACCTCCAGCACAAGCTCTACAATTACACTGAGCTGGATTCCAATCGTCTACTCGGAAGACAGTGGCGGATACCGGGTATTTGTCGCGACCAACCCAGGCGGTCCATACTCGCTCGTCGAAACTACACCCGAAAAGACCACTAGCATGACCACGGTTGGGGGGCTGTCACCCTCGACTACGTATGCTTTCATCATAGAGACTCAGACAGACCCACATGCCTTCAATCAGAATACGGTCATCAGCGATCCGACCGCCGAGATTCTCGTCATCAGCCTGAACGCCAGCCCTATTCCGACCCTGACCCGCGGTGGCTGGATTCTACTAGTCCTGGCTCTTGCTGGGATAGGATTCTCGATGGTGCGGTCAGGGTTGAATCGATAGGTGGGAAGGCGCCTCGCTCCAGGGAGGTGTGGACGGCGGGAATGCGTGGCCTATGGAGCGAAGTAGCGAGATTTGGGATCGAGAGATTGCCTTCGCGAGGAATCTGAAGGTCTGGCAGGCGAAGGCCCACGAGCTACACCTCGTCGCCGAGTTGATTTGTGATTCGTACGATGAAACACGCCCAGTTTGGATCCACAGTGTCGTCAGGATGCTTCGGGCCTTCGTGCTGGAGAACTACGCCAAGGGTCTGATCCTCCACAAGTACCCCGACAAGTTCATCAAGGACCGGAGGCTCAAGTTCGAGAGCAACGGCCATAACCTCGTCTTCCTGCTCCGGAAGGCTGGCCTCCGCATGACTGACGAGCAGGAAGGGGTCCTGGCTCTCTACTCGGTGTCGGGCGAGTGGCGAGGACGGTACCCGCTTCCGCTGAGTGCGCAGAAGGTACTACCGGAGCGCCCGTCCTTTTCCAACCAGCGGCGAAGGCTGGAGAAGACGAGGGATGGCGACTTTCAGGTGACATCGCACGACACCCTGCATGGTGGTATCACGCGGCAAGAGGATGAGGTCTACTTCGAGTACCTCCGCCGCTTACGACGGGCGTACAATCGACGCCTCAATACCAAATCAGGTGGAGGCGCTGATGGTCGATGATGAGAAGAAACCGGAGAAGATCGAGGCGTTGAACCAGTATCTCCAGGGTCGATTCCCTGACCTCGAAGTTAGGTATCACCATAACTTACGACCACATGGCAGAAGTCTTCACCATCATCAAAGGCCCGTCAACGAACTTCCTTCGGCTGATGGTGAGCGAGGATTACATCGACGACCATACCGAGGCCGAACTGATCGAGGCGATGCACAACCACGACATCGGTCGGAAGCTAGAGGGCTGTGCCGGGAAGGTCCTGCACCTAGGTAATTCCGGCCTGGCTGTGTTGGATCGAGATTGACGGTTGAGGATGAAAATGAAAGCCCCACCCGAAGGTGGGGCCGAACCGGGCGACTGTTGCGCCTCGCCGATCAATGGCCAGTAGCGGCGCTGCGGGTCGTTGCATATGCAACCATCCCGTCCCTCAGTTCAACAAAAAGGTGCCACCGGTTTGCAGAACTAGTTAACCGCTCAACCGCTGAACCGACCGTTCAACCGCTCCAGGCCCCGCTTAACCGCTGAAACGACCGGACGCCGTACACTGGATTAGTGACCAGTTACACATGCGACGCGTCCGCCATGGCCGATCTGGTCACCGAGACCGTTGAAGGGGTGATTGAGTCAGCCGGAGGAACCGGAGCAGCAGAATTCGAGTTTGAGGAGGGCATCGAGGGCGGCGGCAACAGGATCATTGACCCCAACACGATGAGGATCTACTCCGAGCGGATGGGGCGTACGATGACCATCCAAGTGGACCAACCGGGGATGGACCCCTTCCCGATGACTATGACCGAGGTTCGAGAGTACGAGTTCAGGTACCCAGAGGAGTATGGCGGCGTGGGCGCGGAGGGAGCGGACTGGATACCTTGATCCGGATTGACTGGAAACCAATTGTCCTGCACGGTGGCGGGATTGGCGCTCTACTGGCGCTGTGGGTCGGTTTGTGGGCAATGGGCTTTCTGGTGTGTTGGGACAACGGATGGCTCTTCCCGGGTGTTGAGATCTCCGATAGGTGGGCCGAGAGTATTCACTACTCAACCGAAGAGGTTCTGGGTTTTCTCGGGGAGTCGTTGGGTCTCGACCTCCCAACCAAAATCCCGATCTTTCTACTTCTGATGATGGCCGTTGGCTGGGTCGTGGGAGCATTCATAGCCAGCGTCGCCTGCCTGACATCTCTTGATCCGGGGGACGTTGGTCGTCGAACGTTTGGTTGGAGCCTTCGGGCAATGGTCAGCCGGAACGCGGTACCCATGTGGGTTTTGACGATCATCGCTGCGGTCATCCCGATCAGTTCCGGAATCGACAATCTGGTGTTTGTTCCCCCGTTGGTGTTCGTGATTTGGCTGGCATTTGCCCCCATGCTTGTGTGGAGGCCCGTTGTAGCCAATGGGTCGTCACTCGGACATTGGTGGACCCCATGGTGGCCCGGGTGGAAGATCGCCGGGTTATTCCTTCTCATCGAAATACTGGTGTTGTTCCCGGAAGTGCTCTTTTCGTGGATACCTGATGGTGTCTATTCTGTTCCGGGCGTCCAACTCATCACGTGGCCGGTGCAGCTCGTCTGGTGGGGATTCTCAGTCACCGCCCCACTCTTGCTCTGCAGTCTGCTGATGGCAGTCGCCGTGTCGACCGTTTGGCGATGGCGATGGATCTTCACGTGGCGAACACTCGGACCTTGGGCTGCCCTCCACCTGTGGTGGCTCACCATCCCAATCGCTCTCGGCCCACCGTTCTTGGTGATCTACGTTTGGTTTTGGAAGTTCGTGCCGGTACTTGCATCCGCTGTGGAGGGTCAAGGTGAGTTCTTGCCGTACGAGTATCATCTCGTCCTTGCCGCAATCGGGTTCGTCGGCAACTTCTGGTGGATGATGGTTCTGATACCAGCGACGTTCTTCTACTGGCTTGGAGTCGCGAGGTTCGTTTCGTGTACCGATAAGGGGTGTTCATCGTGCTGACTACAGGTTGCCGCTTCCGGGTGCAGAGTGGGGAAGGCTAGGATTCTCGCATGAGGACGGCAATAGGATTCTTGCTCCTTCCGGTGGTCTCGATACTGAGTGGTCTCCCAATCGTAGCTGCTGCGCTGGAGGTTGACGATTTCTGGTCTTCGGTGGAGGGAGACATCCGGGTTGTTGAAGGAAGGGTGTACAAGGGCGATAGTCTGACTCGTGTTTCGATATTGGTGTTCACGACCACGGGGCAGACAACTTGCGGTGAAAACGACTGCATCGGATATTCCATGAGAAGTCGACCTGCCGACTCAACGGATACTGATGACGAACAGCATGTGTTCATCTATCAGGTGTTGACTCGTGAGTACACCTGCTCGTGGGGTGTGGGATGGGAACCCGATGAGAGAATACCGCTCGGGTGTACCTATCGCGATCTAGAAGGCCCGGTCAACAAGGGGAAGCGGTGGTCGTTCTCGGATTCACTTCCAATCCACGAGCAGCAGTTCCGGCCTCCTCCTGCAGTTACGTACGTGTCGGAGATTGTCGAAGCGGGTGTCCAAACCCAAGTCGGTGACGAGGTCCACGACGGATGCATCAAAGTCGTGACCACGGGAACCGCCGAACCTTCTCAACCCATTGTTTGTCATGATGGCCAATCGTCTTTGGTGGTTTCCAAGATAGTCAAAGACAGGGTTCTTTGCCCCAATATTGGGTCCGTACTCGAAAACATCACCGAGACTCACCGGAAGGCGACAGACAGATCCTCGGTCTGCACCTCCTTTGCGTCTGAGCATCGCGCTACAGACTTCCGGCGCAGCGACGGAGGCTGATCGCGTGCGCCAGTGGTTTATCGGGTTTGGGCTACCAGCAACCTGTACGGTGCGGCACAATAGGATCTGCGGCACCTTCTAAGCCGGTCGGATTCTGCGAATGAGGTGAGGAGGACAAGCACGTGTTCTGTCCGAACAAAGAATGTCGTGACTACCAGCTCACCGGATTTCATGCGGATTTTGTGGATGGAGTCACGGTGTGTCCGACCTGCGGAGCGGCGTTGGTCGAGTTCCCAGATCCCGACGACCAGGCGCTCGAGGTGGATGATGACTACGAATCCGGAATCGATGAACCACCGGGTTTGCCCATCGATGTCGAACCCGTGATCGAAACACCCAACAGTGCCGAGGTCCCTCAAATCAGATCGCTTCTGGATGCTTCGTGGATTCCACACATCGTTCTTGAAGCGGATCAGTTGGACCGATTGATGGCCTCTCGCCCGACGTTCATCTATGAAGCTCTTGAGGGAGCGTTTGTGTTCCTGGTGCCGACTCGGTTGGCGGAGGAGGCCAGGGATGTTCTCGCAGCCATCGAAGATCCGGAGTGAGAAGCGGGCCAGAATCCATGGAAGAACCGGTGGCTGTCCTCGCCTGCTCGTCTCGACACGACGCCGAGCTGACGAAATCATTCCTCAACGCATATGGTCTCGATGTCTTCTTTAGGGGGGACGATTTTGGCGGGCAACATCCGCCGCTGACCTTTGTTCACGAAGTGGTCCTCGAGGTCCGGTCGTCTGATCAGAATAAGGCTGACGTCCTTCTCGACTCGATTGAAAGAGACTGCCCCGAAGCGACCCGCGACACGCGGGAGATCGATGAGCTTCGTAAGGAGCTTCGGAAAGCCGTTCGGGCGGTGGTCGTTGGCCTGTTTATCTGGATGCTGCAGCCATTTGCCCTCGTCCGAGCCGTCCAGGTCCTGAGGATGATCCATCGCTGTCCGGAAGCCACCAGGGTCATGCGGAACCAGATTCGCACTGTCGTCGCGATGTCTGGCTTCGCCAATGTGGTCATCGTTTTTCAAATAGCGATGATGATTGCCAATGAGTATTGGTTGTGAGCGGTGTTGGTGAACCGCTTCCAAGGCTCGCTGCTCGCCGCCAAATGTCGAACTTCAGTCTCGCGAAGAAACCACGTGGCCCAAGTGGCCGGGTGGCATCGTGGAGCACGAGTGCCCACCGCCTGGAATTCAGAGCGGGCGTCCGTAGCTCAGCTGGGCAGGGTTGATTTTCATGCGCGAAGTCCACGGATACCGGGAGCACCAAGCTTGGAGACGAGTACGCTAGTTAACGGACAGCCGGTGGAGTATGTGGGTTCTGCGGAAGAGTCCGCAAAGATGGAGGCGATGTGATTCTTCAGCCCACGGTTCGAAGCGGGGCAAAGCCAGAAATTCGATCTGTGGCCCTGCTGATTTTCCTGTTCTTCCTGTGCCTCTACCTTTTGACTTTCAAGGGGATCTGCACGGGTGACAACCTGCTCCACTACGACCTCGTCATGAACGCAATCACAACGGGTCAGCCCACACTTCCTGATGACCTGTACGATCTGAATAAGCAAAGATACCTCAAACCGTATGCCTCGGAGGGCCTTGATGGGCGGTTGTACCTCACCCTTCCACCGGGGTTGGCACTGGCGTCAGTTCCCACTGGCGCATTGGGTGTGGCGATTGAAAATCTGACCGAGACACCCGAGGTCGCCGACGAGTTACCAGCCCGGAGGAACATGGCGGAGGTTCGCACCAAACCTTCGGCGTTCTTCACCGGGTTGGTCAATCCTCTCGTATCCGCGCTGCTGATTGCGATGTTCTTCCGGATGGTGAGCGGGATCGCGGTCTCACGTGAGTGGGCGACTGTGCTGAGCCTCATGCTGGGGTTGAGCACGATCATTTGGCCCTATTCGAGCACATACTGGACGCAACCGGTGGCCACCGTGGCAGTCTTCGGTTCGTTCGTCTTTTTGGTTCAAGGAGTCGAGGCAAATCGACTCCGCCTGGCTGCACTATCGGGGTTACTGGCAGGGTTTTCGTTCCTCACGCGATTCGAACTGCTCTTTGTTCTCCCGTGGTTGGTGCTGTACGTGGTCTTGGGGAGCTTCCCGTCGGTTCGGAGACGAGGCAAGTTCCTGCTTGGGTTCCTGGGTTTCTTTTCTATCGCGGTAGTTTTGTTGATGGCATGGAATCACTATCGGTTCGGGTCAATCTTCGACGCGGGTGCGTTCCATCAGAAGAGGCTCGGCCCGTCGTTTGGGGCCGACCTTGCGCTGAGTCTGCCCGCCAATCTGATCAGCCTCAGCAACAGCATATTTGTTTTCTCCCCACCATTGATCCTCGTGTTCTTCGGCATCTATGCCTTCTTCAAACGCGAGCGGTTGATGGCGGTGACGACTGTTGGCATCGCAGTGACGGGTCTGATCGTGTACAGCAAGTTTACGCATTGGGACGCTACTGGGAGCTGGGGGCCACGCTTCCTGGTGGTGCTGACGCCTTTTCTTCTTCTCCCGGCGTCGGCTTTCCGTCCAAACCGCCGGTGGCGGCGGGCGCTGGTGCTCTGTCTCCTGGTGATCGGTTTCGGGGTTCAGCTGGTACCGGCGCTTGTTCCATACCAGCACGCCGCAGTTGCACGCCACTTCGCCGATCTTCCATCGCCCCTGCGCTACTTCACGACGACTGAGATAGTCCCCCACTTCCAGGAGTTGGCTGCCGGGGGGATCGAACTCTGGTGGTTACGAAGCCCCCGCCTCGGGGCCGTTGGCGTGTGCTTGATTCTGTTTCAGGTGTACGTCGCTCGACGATTGGTCAAGACCATGAGATCACCTTCGGGGTGACGCCCATCAGTACTCCAGCGTGCGCTCGTAGCTCAGTTGGGTTGGGAGTCCTCGTCGTTGGTGGGGTAGTGATTCGGCCTCCATGAATCGCAGAACGGTCTGTTAATGGCTGCTTCGATCATTTCATCCGTGATTTCATCGGGTTGGGCCGAGGCCAATATGTATGAAGCTTCCATGGTTGTGAATCGACCCTTCTCGTAGGTCGCACAATTCCACCAGTGGATCTCCTGTGCGTGAGTCGCCGCGTGTTGATCAATCACGGAGCGAACCGCTGATGTGATCCCCGACCTCAGATCGTCGCACATCGTCTTCTTCCCGCGGGTGCAGTGGAGTCTGAGGAGGGTCAACACCATGGTCCTGAAACTCTCATCCTCTTTGAGCCTGTTTCCAAGGGTGGCATCTCCTTGTGTGATGATTCGTCTCGCTGCGTCTTCCCGCTGATCCCATCCAGATCCGGGACCTTGAAGAAAGGCGTGGACTGTCATCAGCCATTCGCGAGATGTCTGACCCACTATCGTGGAGTCCGCGTTTCGAATGTCGGCCTCCAAGTCTGGAATTCCATCCCATGTGGCGGTGCCCATGCATGCGGAAGCTGGGAGGATCGTGCCCATCCACAGTTCAGTGGTGCCGTCGCGCATACAGTCACGGAGGATCCTGCGTTTGTCGTCTTCCTCCCGGAAGAACAACCTCGACCTGTCGAGGGTTTGCGCGATGAACTGGTATTGCGTGTCGTCCATCGGCGAGTCGGTTGTGCACAGGGCGATGCCAGAGAGATCCACCGTTTCCACGAATTTTGGAAGAGTCGCGAGAACGATTCCACGGATTTTGGGATCGTCGTTTGATATATGCTGGCAGACTAGGGCAATAGCTGCGTCTCGCAAAGATTCTGCCTCTGCAGAATCCGTCGTTGTACGGACTGCATTGAAGGCGGACTCTGGGGAGCGGCCAGCGAGCGCGGCTTCGCCTTCGATCAGAGCTTTCGGGATGGGCATGGTCGCCAGTCCAGGCGAAGCACCCAGGATCAACATCGCGATCACGAGGGTCAGCTTCCACATCGTGCTCTCCTCCTCAGGGTATTAGACACGGTGGATCTGATTTCTCTCCCTGTTGATTGTAGACGCTTCGCGGCGCCCGTAGCTCAGCTGGATCGAGAGAGAACTCGTCAATCTGCCTGGGTTGCATTGATGCCAGTTCCTCAGTTCCGTAGTTGTGCGCCGTAGTTTCAGAACTCCGGACCTGAGGCCTGAATGTTGATCGGGTGTGTCAAAGTCGTAGCCATCGGTTCGCCTACAGTCGATGGTGTCGAGTTGCAAAACTTGAGCTGAATGATTATCATTCAAGATGTGAATAATAATCTCAAACCAAGATTCTGCGGTGCGAGTCTTGTCGAGCGGCTCGCGGTGATGCCGGCCGTGGTCGTCACAGGAGCGCGACAGACCGGCAAGAGCACGCTTGTCCAGGACCTGCTGCCTGGCGAGAGGCGGTTTTTTACGCTTGACGACCTTGATGTCGTTGATCTCGCCCGCAACGATCCGGGGGCGCTGCTCGAGGGTTCCGGACCCGTGACTCTGGACGAGGTTCAGAGAGAACCGTCACTGCTTCTTGCGGTGAAGCGAGCCATTGACCGCGAGCGGAGACCGGGACAGTTCGTCATGACGGGCTCAGCCAATCTGCTGCTGATGCGGCAGGTTTCGGAGTCTCTGGCCGGCCGAGCCAGCTATCTGACCTTGTGGCCGATGACCCGCCGGGAACAGCGCGGCGAGGGCCGATGTGGGATCTGGGAGGCGCTGGTTTCGACCCCCGATGGAGATTGGTTGGACCTCGTTACCGATCAGCCCTACACCCATGAAGACTGGCGCGCCCTCGCCCGTCGCGGCGGTTTCCCGACACCGGCTCTGCAGCTGGAAAACGCAGACCAAAGGGCGATCTGGTTTGATGGATACATCCGCACGTATCTCGAGCGGGATCTGCAGGCGCTGTCGGCCATTGCAGGACTTCCGGACTTCCGCCGACTGATGAAGGCGGCGTGCTTCCGGCTCGGGCAGGTTGTCAACCAGACCGAGCTCGGCCGGGATGTGGCTCTGTCGCAGCCGACCGTCCACCGATACCTGAATCTGCTGGAAACATCGCACATGTTGACCAGGCTTCCGGCCTATTCGGTGAACCGTACGAAACGCCTCATCAAATCTCCAAAGATCTTTTGGACCGACACCGGCCTTGCCATGTACCTCTCCGGGGAGGAACAGCCCACCGGTGCCCATCTGGAGAACCTCGTCCACCACGACCTGGCTGCGTGGCGTGACGCGCGCATCGACCGCGCCGAGATCTTCTACTGGAGGACGACGACCGGCGATGAGGTGGATTTTGTCGTTGAAGCCGGTGGCCGACTCCTCCCCATCGAGATAAAATCGACGACTCGACCTCGCTTGAGAGACGCAGCACACCTGAGGACCTTTCGCTCCGAGTACGGCGAAGCGTCGCGAAACGGCCTACTGCTTCACGACGGGGATGAAGTGGAGTGGCTCACCCAGGGTGTTCTCGCCGCCCCTTGGTGGCGGGTACTCTGAGGTCGCGAAGCGAGCCCTTGGGTGCGAGTTTCCGAAGATTGGCAGGCTGGAAGCCCACTCCACAATCGCTCCCGATTGTCGCGGACCCCATTCGATTCCGATAGCGATACCGATACCGATTTTGAACGCTCTTCGGGTTCGGGCATGGAAGCGGAAACAAAAAACAGCCGCCCGAAAAGGGCGGCTGTGAGATGAAGTGGCGGGGCCGACGAGACTCGAACTCGCGACCTCCGGCGTGACAGGCCGGCGTTCTAACCAGCTGAACTACGACCCCGCACTCTCAAATCAGGGGCTTTGGTGGGAGGTGGGGGATTTGAACCCAC
>Ga0209344_10004664_pt1 | contig 12377 bp, 10 predicted proteins | sample Cruoilmetagenom6_FD_187293 | JGI IMG/M metagenome (GOLD analysis project Ga0209344, IMG submission 187293) | Oil polluted marine microbial communities from Coal Oil Point, Santa Barbara, California, USA - Santa Barbara Oil Seep Sample 6 (SPAdes)... | ecosystem: Environmental > Aquatic > Marine...
GGTTCCGTCAGTGTTGCCATGACTACAAACGTAGAAGAACCCGGCAGTGCTCGATGCGACGCCTGGTTCTTCTTAGGTAGTTCTTTGGGTGAGTGAGATGTAGATGGCGACGTATAGGCGCTTTTAGCGAATGAAGCGAGTGATAGTGGCAAGTGCCACACCGGGCAAAAAGGCAACATCTACATAGTGTCCGCCGATTTGCGCGGGCTGCCCGTCACACTGGTGTAGCCGATGAACCCGCCCAGTAACTAGGTTTGTCAGCGCGGTCGAGACCGCGAATTCCCTGCGAACAGGAGCGTCATGGCGCAGACAATGCCCAACCTTCGGGATCCAAAGCCAATCAGGACCCGAAAGAAGCCTCTCCCCTTTCCATTGAACATCTGGCAATCAGCTGTTGGACGGAAGTGGATCATGGCCATTACCGGTGCGGGACTCCTCGGTTTCGTCATCGCTCACATGATCGGCAACCTTCATGTGTACGAAGGCCCAGTTGAGCTTCATGAGTACGCCGAAGCACTTCGTGACCTCGGCGGAGACATCATTCCTCGGGGAACACTCCTGTGGGTCATGCGCCTCGGGCTGATCGCCATGTTCGGCCTCCACATCGCTGCGGCCTACACGACCAAAGAACTCAGCCGGCACGCCAGCCAAGACGCCAACTGGATCGACGGGCAAAAAAGTTACCCCGGCGGGCGCGACTACGTCGCTGCCAACTACGCCAGTCGCACCATGCGCTGGACGGGTCCAATCATCATGTTGTACCTGGTCTTCCACCTCGCCGACCTCACCTGGGGCGTCCTGCCGCACACCGACTATGTGCGCGGCGATCCGTACCACAACCTCTCGACGAGCCTGTCCAACCTTCCGGTCGCAATCATCTACATCGTTGCAAACGTGGCATTGGCCATTCACATCTTCCACGGAACCTGGTCACTGTTCCAGAGCCTGGGTCTCAGCAACCCACGGTTCAACAACGCACGCAAGCTTCTTGCAACCGGTATCGCTGGCCTCATTCTTGTCGGCAACCTGACATTCCCGATCCTCACCCAAGCAGGCGTCATCGACCCAGAGGACAACCCATGTGAAGGTTCGAACAACGAGGCAGCTGCCCTCACCTGTTTCGAACATGAGATCGAAAAGGCCGAAGCGTAATGACTGCAACCATGAACTCCCGAACAACAAGTCCAGCGCTCAACTCGTTGGTCCCCGACGGGGACATTGCCACGAAGTGGGAGAACCACAAGTTCTCCATGAAGCTGGTGAACCCGAGCAACAAGCGCAAGTTCACCGTCATCGTCGTGGGCACCGGGCTCGCCGGCTCATCGGCCGCATCAACACTTGCCGAACTCGGCTACAAGGTGAAAGCGTTCACCTTCCACGACAGCCCCCGGCGAGCACACTCCATCGCAGCTCAAGGCGGAATCAACGCAGCCAAGAACTATCCGAACGATGGAGACTCAGTTCACCGGCTCTTCTATGACACGGTCAAGGGCGGCGACTATCGCAGTCGCGAAGCAAACGTCCACCGCCTCGCCGAGGTCTCGGTCAACATCATCGACCAGGCCACAGCGCAAGGGGTCCCCTTCGCTCGCGACTACGGCGGTCTCCTCGACAACCGTTCATTTGGCGGCGCCCAAGTTTCTCGCACGTTCTACGCGCGTGGCCAAACGGGACAACAGCTCCTCCTCGGCGCCTACTCCGGGCTCAACCGCCAGATCGAATCTGGTGCGGTCGAGATGCACAATCGCAAAGAAATGCTCGACGTCGTCATCAAAGACGGTGAGACCTGCGGAATCGTCACTCGGGATCTTCTCACCGGCGAAGTCGAATCACATTCAGCACACGCTGTTGTGCTAGCCACCGGTGGTTACGGCAACGTCTACTACTTGTCGACCAACGCAATGATGTCGAATGTGACTGCTGCATGGCGGGCACACCGCAAGGGTGCCTTCTTCGCCAACCCGTGTTACACGCAGATTCACCCAACATGCATTCCGGCCTCCGATGATCATCAGTCCAAGCTCACGCTGATGTCTGAGTCGCTACGCAACGATGGACGAATCTGGGTACCAACGGCATTCGATGAAGCCCGCCTCGCAGATGGCATCCCCGAAGGCGAACGTGACTACTACTTGGAACGTAAGTACCCAGCTTTTGGCAACTTGGTCCCTCGCGATGTTGCTTCCCGCAACGCTAAGACCGTGGTCGACGAGGGCCGCGGTGTTGGGCCGCTGAAGAACGGCGTCTTCCTCGACTTTGCCGATGCGATTGCTCGTGACGGCATCGAGACGATCAAGGCCAAGTACGGAAACTTGTTCGATATGTACGCGAACATCACCGGTGAGAACCCCTACGAGCGCCCGATGCGCATCTACCCAGCAACGCACTACACGATGGGTGGGCTTTGGGTCGACTACCACCTGATGACCACGGTGCCAGGCACCTACGCCATTGGCGAAGCCAACTTCTCCGATCACGGTGCAAACCGTCTCGGGGCGTCAGCGCTGATGCAAGGTTTGGCCGACGGCTACTTCGTTCTGCCATACACGATTGGCGACTACCTGGCCGGCAAACTCGGCGAATCCGTTGTCCCAACGAACGATCCAGTCTTCAAGAACGCTGAGGCCGAGGTCGCCGACCAGACCCACATGTGGCTCTCGGTCAACGGCACGAAGTCGCCAGATCACTATCACCGTGAACTTGGCAAGATCGTCTGGGATCGCATCGGCATGGCCCGCGACAAGACCGGCCTCGAAAAGGCAGGCGACGAGATCGCCACGCTCGAAGAGGAGTTCAAGAAGAACGTACGGGTCAAGGGCGACAGCGAGTCGATGAACACTGAGATCGAAAAGGTCGGCCGAATCGCCGACTTCTTCGAACTTGCCAAGCTCAAGGCCCGAGACGCACTGGTGCGCGAGGAGTCCTGCGGCGGCCACTTCCGAGTCGAGTCACAAACCGAAGAAGGCGAAGCCCTTCGTGATGACGACAACTTCAGCCATGTGGCTGCATGGGAATGGAACGGCACAGATGCCGAACAAACCAAACACGAAGAACAACTCGAGTTCGAACATGTCGCGCTGAGCCAGCGCAGCTACAAATAAGTCAGGTTGGGTACAGAACCATGAGCGACGACAGCAACAACATCAACCTCACTCTCGAGGTGTGGCGTCAAACCAGCCCGGTCGACAAGGGCCGCTTCGAGACCTACGAGGCCAAGGGCATCAGCCCCGATTCGAGTTTCCTCGAGATGCTCGATGTCGTGAACGAACGCCTGATTCACGATGACAAGAATCCAATCACGTTCGAGAGCGACTGCCGCGAAGGTATTTGTGGCACCTGTTCACTGATGATCAATGGCCAGGCGCACGGCCCCAACAAGGGTCAAGCCACGTGCCAGCTCCACATGCGCACGTTCGCCGACGGCGATCACATCACGATCGAACCATTCCGGGCAGCATCATTCCCGGTGATCAAGGACCTCGCAGTAAGCCGTGCGGCCATGGATAAAATCCAACAGGCTGGCGGTTACATCTCGGTTTCGACCGGCAGTGCACCCGACGCCAACATGATCCCCGTGCCCAAAGAGGCCGCCGATCTCGCAATGGACGCCGCAGCGTGCATTGGTTGCGGCGCATGTGTTGCCGCTTGCCCGAACTCTGCTGCACAACTCTTCACCTCAGCCAAGGTTCAGCAGTTCAGCCTGCTGCCGCAGGGGCAGCCAGAACGCTGGCAACGCACCGAGGCCATGGTCGACACGATGGAAGACTTCTTCGGCACGTGCACGAACCACGGCGAGTGTTACGAGGCCTGTCCCAAGGAGATCAGCCTCGACTTCATCGCGTTCATGAACCGCGACTATGTCAAGGCCAAGGTCAAAAACCGCAGTCTCAGCGGCCAAACCCACTAGATACCCCAGGACGCCTCGCGGTTGCTCAGCTTTCACAGCTGAGGAATTCGTCGATCGCTGCGGCGGCACGACGACCCGCCCCCATGGCCAAGATGACCGTGGCGCCTCCGGTGACGATGTCGCCGCCCGCGAAGACCCCGGGCTTCGACGTTCGACCCGACTCGTCGGCGACAACCGTGCCTCGCTCGGACCGGTCAAGATCTGGGGTTGCTCGCAACAACAAAGGGTTGGGAGTGTTGCCGATCGCGATGATCGCCACGTCGGCTGGGATCTCGCGGGTCTGACCCTCAACCCGTACCGGGGAACGGCGGCCATCGGGACCGGGCTCGCCAGATCGCATCACCTGCAAGAGAACTGACGTGAGGCGAGCTTCGCTGTCGCCACGCAGCTCCACGGGCCCGACCAGTGTGTGGAACTCGACACCCTCGGCCTCGGCATGTTCGATCTCCGCGGCCCGGGCCGGCATCTCGTGCCGGGTCCGACGATAGGCGATCGACACCGATGCGGCGCCGAGGCGGAGCGCTGTCCTGGCCGCATCCATTGCAGTATTGCCAGCCCCGAACACGACCACAGACCTGTCCTCGACCTCGATCAGGCATGTATCGCTGTCTTGGGCGTAGGCGCGCATCAAGTTGACGCGGGTGAGGAACTCGCTGGCCGAGAACACTCCGATCAGGTTTTCGCCGGGGACCTCGAGGAATCGCGGCAGCCCCGCGCCCACGCCGATGAAGACGGCGTCGAACCCCTCGACTGTGAGCAGATCATCGACGGTATCGACCGCGCCGATCACCGCATTCGTTTCGAACCGAACACCACGTCGTCGCAGACGGTCGATCTCGGCCGCCACAATGTGTTTCGGCAACCGGAACTCGGGAATACCGTAGGCCAAAACGCCGCCCACCTCGTGCAGCGCTTCGAACACAATGACGTCATGCCCGAGATTCACGAGGTCTCCGGCACAAGCAATCCCCGACGGGCCGCTGCCGACCACGGCAACCCGTCGCCCGGACCGAACCTGCATTGGAGCGGGCGCCTCATCGTGCGTACGGGCATGATCTGCGACGAACCGCTCCAGGTGGCCGATGTGGATCGCCTTGCCCTTCTTGGCAAGTACACAGGCACCCTCACATTGGATCTCTTGAGGGCACACGCGCCCACAGACAGCGGGGAGCGAATTGTCGATCCCGATCACCGCAGCAGCCTCGTCGAAGTCACCGGCCTCGACCCGGTGGACGAATTCGACGATGTCCACACCAACGGGGCAACCTTCGACGCAGGTCGGGCGTGCACAATACAGGCAGCGTTCTGCCTCGGCGATGGCCAGCTCGGGGGTATAACCATCGTTCACCTCGCCGAAGTCGGTGGCCCGTTCGGTGGGCTCTCGCTCGGGCATGGGCACGGGTGTGCGACGCATACGTTCGCGGCGACTCAGCTCGCTCATGACGTCAGCCCCCTCATAACCTCAGCTCTTTCCCTCTGCCAACTCGCTCGAGACTCGCTCAGCGGCACACCGATGGAAAGCATCGAGGCATCTCGCCTCGGAGTCGGCGTACGCCAGGTTCCGTTGCGCTAGCAATGAGAAATCGACGAGGTGTGCGTCGAAGTCAGGCCCATCGAGGCAGGCGAAATAGTTCACACCTCCCACCAACACGCGACAACCTCCGCACATCCCAGTTCCATCGACCATGATTGGATTGAGGCTCGCGACGGTGGGTATGCCATGGGGGCGGGTTGTCTCGGCTACGGCCTCCATCATGACCACCGGACCGGCACAGAACACGCGGTCAACCACGTGGGTCGCAAGAATATCGGCCAGGGCATCGGTGACTAGACCGCGACGCCCGTAGGACCCATCGTTAGTGCACACGTGGAGCTCAGCACTCACCGCCCGAAGCTCTTCTTGATAGAACAGATGTGCCTCGCTCCGAGCGCCGATGATGGATATGACCTTGTTCCCAGCTGCGTGGAAGGCCAAGGCTGTCGGGTGCGCGACTGCGGTTCCGACTCCTCCGCCTATCAAGACGGTTGTGCCATAGTCCGCGACCTCCGTCGGCATGCCGAGAGGACCTGCGAGATCGAGGATCTCATCGCCAACATCGAGGGCGGTCAACAGCTCGGTGGTCTTGCCCACTGCCTGCACCACGATCGCGATCGTGCCAGCGTCGGGGTCGGCATCTGCGATCGTCAGCGGGATCCGCTCGCCGTTGCTGGCAACGCGCACCATCACGAACTGGCCAGCGCGCTGCTTGCACGCGATCTTGGGTGCCTCTATCCAAAGCTGAGTGACCTCACAAGCAAGCGGTCGCGCTTCAACGATTCTGCTCATGCTCACATTCTTGCCAGAACCGGCAATGGGGCAAAGGGCCGGAGGTCCTCGCAGCTGTACTGAGCCGCGGTACTGAACCTGTGACCACGAGAACCAGCCTTCGATGAGATTCAGCCATGGCGCCTAGGTGAAGTGAAGGTTCCAGCGCGCACGTTTGTGCCGCGCGAGCCAGCAGCGGGACGAGACTAGTTTTTTGGGCGGAGAGATTGTCCACCACGACATAGTTCACCGATCACAGCGTCTACGATCACTGTTGGCCGAGCGACGAATCGTTTGGCGCGCCGCTGAGGAGCACGCATGAGCGATATCACCGACACCCAGAGCAACTGGCTCTCCGACGACGAAATTGCGACCATGCGCGCGAAGATGCCCATCATCTACATCAACGCGATCCCAGTGATCACCGATGACCTCGGCATCGTCACCCACATCGGGCTGTTGCTCCGCCTCGGGGCCGATGGTGGCGTGAACCGCGAGGTTGTTGCGGGGCGGATCTTGTATGGAGAACGAGTTCGCGACGCACTGCTTCGACATCTCGAGAACGATCTCGGCCCCCTGGCACTGCCCCAGATTCCTGCGTCGCCGCAGCCTTTCACCGTCATTGAGTACTTCCCGAACCCCGACATCACCGGCTTCCACGATCCTCGTCAGCACGCGGTCAGCCTGGCCTACGTGGTGCCCGTCGAAGGTGACTGCGAACCAAGCCAAGATGCCCTCGACCTGGTGTGGCTGCGACCCGACGAGGTCACCAGCCCAACCGTCGCAGCAGAACTGTCACCAGGTCACGAGAAACTCGTTCGCCGGGCGCTCGCTCACGTCGGCCGACTGCCCTAGTTCCGCGCTCGGCTGGGTCTGGCCCCAATCGTCGCGGTTACCAGTCGAGTAGCTCTGCTCGAAGTCCGTGCTCTGTGAGTGCGTCGAGCACACGATCGGCGTGGTCACTGTCGAGCGTATCGATTCGTAGCTCGAGCACGGTACTTCGCGCACCCGTCGACCCAAGACCGTCGTGGTCGACCTGCACGACGTTCGCCGCAGCACTGGCGATGACTTCGGAGACCAATGACAAACGCCCGGGCGTGTCATCGAGTTCGACTCGGATTCGGCTGAGGCGCCCCTGATTGGCGAGCCCTCGTAGCGTCACGATTGCGAGTGTCCGCGGATCGATGTTGCCACCGGACAAAACCACACCAACCTTCTTGCCAGCAAACACGTCGGGGTACTCCATCAGCGCTGCGAGCCCAGCCGCGCCAGCACCCTCGACCACCGTCTTTTCGATCTCGAGCAACATGGCTATCGCCTGTTCGATGGCGGCTTCGCTCACGACCAACATCTCGACGCCATGTTCGGCGAGGATTGCACTAGTGATCTCGCCGGGTTCTGAGACCGCAATACCGTCTGCGATGGTCGAACCACCAATCGCAGTCGACGGACGCGATTCAAGCCGATCAGCCATCGACGGATACCGCTCGGTCTGCACACCGATAACGTGCACGTCGGTGCCGTGAGCGGCTGCCACGACGGCGGCACCGGCTGCGAGGCCACCACCACCTACGGCGACAAGAATGATGTCGAGATCGGGCTCGGCCTCGAGCATCTCGACGAAGATCGTTCCCTGACCACTGATCACCGCAGGGTCATCAAAGGGATGAATGAACTCGAGATCACGTTCGGCTGCGAGTTCGCGAGCACGAACCGCCGACTCCATCACATCGGCGCCCACCAACTCGACGTTGGCACCGAGGTCACGAGTTCTGGCGACCTTTACAAACGGCGTGTTTGCCGGCATGACGATCGTCGTTTCGAGCCCGAGTAATGCGCCGTGGTGAGCAACCCCTTGAGCGTGATTCCCAGCCGACATGGCGATCACCCCACGACCGTTCTCAACATCGAGCAACCGGTTCCGCGCGCCGCGTCCCTTGAAGGAGCCCGTGTATTGCAGGTTCTCGAACTTCAAGAACAGATCGGCACCAACAATCGATGAAAGCGTGATCGACTGTGCGAACGGGGTGCACGGCAGCGAGTCCTCGATGCGGGAACGAGCATCTCGGATGGTGTCGATCGAGACGTTGTGCCCGTCAGTTGGCAGCGGTTGCATCCTCGGACACTATCGTCGTCGACTCGCGCAGTTGCTTGTGCACCCGCACCTTGATGCGGGCAACGTCGAGGAGGGCGGTGAAGTACGCACCTGGCTTCACTCGTGAGTCCTCACGATGCTCCCACGTCACCGGTACTTCGAGAATGTGGTAACCGAGGCCCTGGGCGAGAGCGAGTGCCTCCACGTCAAAGGCCCAACCATTGCTTGTACAGCGTCGAAAGACGGCGTCGCTGGATTCACCGGTGAATACCTTGAAACCGCGTTGTGTGTCCTCTATCCCGGGAAGTACCAGACGTTGGATGATCCTGTTGCCAAGACGACCCAAGGTTGCTCGGATGCCTGGCTGCCGTACTGACACGACCGATCCATTGACGGCCACTGAACCAATAACCACGGCGGGTTCGATCGGCTCGCGAGCAGCAGCAGACATGAGCCGGTCGAACTCGCGAACATTGGTCGAGTTGTCCGCGTCGAGGAACAACCGCTGCCGGCCGGTTCCGGTGAGCATTCCCTTACGCACGGCGTGGCCTTTGCCGAGATTTCGTGTGGATTCGAGGACGATGAGGCGTCGGAACTGTGGCCGATACGACTCCACCACCGAGATCGTGTCATCTGATGATCCGTCGTCAACAACGATCACCTCATCATCGAGGTTCCGTTCGATGAGGAAGGCCGAGATCGACTCGAGCGTCTCGCCGATTCGTTCTGCTTCATTAAACGCCGGAATGATGATCGACAAGTCACGCATTGGACAGCTCCAGGTCGGAATGAGGCTCAGAAGAGTTCGCCACTCGATAGAAGAAGGCAACAAAACAGGCGAAGACGACCAGTGCTAGCGGGGTTGCTCCAATTCCGTCGCCCAAAATGTGCAACAGAGCAGCGAACCAAACAAGAGCGACGACTCTCACCGCCGCAGAACGGCCACTAGCGCTCCCAGCTCCGTGCAGCAATGCAATCCCAGCGAGCAACAAAAGGCCCGCGTCGTAGAACATTGTGTGCGGACTGATCAGGGTCACCCCAATAGCCAGCGCGCCCATTCGATCGGCGATCGAGAATCGACCAGGGTTTGCCCACAACCACATCATGGCGACGATCACGAGTGCAGCTCCGAGTGAACCTGCCACAACGGCTGGGCGGGACTCAGCCCCCCACGATGCTTGCATGAACCCAAGAATCGAGATGGAGTTGGACGCGTTGACCTCGGCATCTCGTTCGATGAAGGGAATGATCTCGTCGAACCAGACGAGGACCCAACCAGCCCCGAGTGCCGCTGCTGTGGCCGCCCAGGTGAGCAGACCCGTGACCGTCGCCCACGCCACCGCACGGCCCTGCCGCGACAACAACAACAGCCCAATGACTGCAAGCGCGTATTGGGGTCGATAGAACAACAACCCTGCGGCAACACCGGTCAGACCTGCCCGGTCGTCGTACAGTCCCCGCCACACGAGGGCCAACAACAACATGGTCAGCGGGGCATTCTGTCCGCCTCCCACAGCGGTGAACATCGGGTAGAAACTCAGGCCTGCGGCGAGAAGCGGCCACCTCCACCTTCCCAGGATCGCCACGGGCCCCGACAGCACCATCACCGCCCCAAAGACTGCTGCGGCCATGAACAGTGTGTGCAGGGCGTAGGAGAACTGAAAGTCGAGGGCGCTCAAAGGAGCGTAGACGGCGGCCACGTGTGGCGGGTATGCGAATGCCAAATAGCCGTCCAGACCGAGGTCGGTCTGTTCCTGTTTTTGCCGAGCGGGATCATAGAGCTGATCGATGTCTCCTGCCCGTACGATTCCACCTGCGCCATAGAATGCAGGAAAGTCGCCTCCGAGTCGGCCGCCAGACGGCGCCTGGTCATCACCGATGCCGGCGCCAGCGATGCTCGCTACCGCAACAGCAATTCCGAGGGCGAACAAGAGCGCCCGAGAGAAACGAGCAATCCGCATTTCGATATCGGTGAGCGGTCGCTGGGCGTCCACCTGTGCAGCAGTCTTTGGCTGCACAACCGCGTACGGGTCCGCGACAACAGTGGTGGCCGGATTCTCCATTAGAGAACAGATCGGCGAATGGGTCGGACCGCCTAGGGGCCAGATGGCCCTTCTCGCGTCGGGGCGTCAGCGGTCCGCTAGGTCGATGATCTGTTGTGCCCGCCCGATGATCGGAGCGTCGACCATGGTGCCTTCATAGGAGAAGACACCAAGACCTTTCGCTTCTGCGTCTGCGGCGACCTGCAAGATTTCCCTCGCACGGGCAAGTTCTGCTTCCGACGGCGAAAACGCTTCAACGGCCAACGAAACCTGCGCTGGGTGAATGCATAGTTTCCCCTGGAATCCCATGGATCGGGCCGTACTCGCCTCAGCTCGGAACCGGTCGTCATCGCCGTAGTCGACAACGATCTGGTCGAGCGCCGGAATCCCCGACATTCGGGCTGCGAGCACTACTCTCGAACGAGCGTACAGAACTTCGAGATTGCCTTCAGTACGCACACCACCCATATCGGAGATGAAATCTTCGGCGCCGAAATACACCATGTCCGCTCCAGCCCCAGCAACTTCAATCGCCCGGTAGACGCCAGCGGCCGATTCGATGCCGGCGCACAGCTGACCATCTGTCATCCCCGCTGATTCCATCTCACGGCGAACGTCGGCGACTTCGCGGTCGGTCTCGAGCTTGGGCACCACAATTCCATCGGCCCTTGCCTCGACGGCGGCGGCAAGGTCGGCTGCGAAGTGTGGCGAACCCAGTGAATTCGTCCGGACGAACAAGCGCGTCGAACCAAGATCAGCATCACCAGGTCTTGCCTCGATGATCGCCTCGCGAGCTTTGCCCTTCATTGCCTCGGGAGTCGCATCCTCGAGATCGAGGACGCCAATATCAGCCCCGGCCGCAACGAACTTGGCGACGAAGTCGACGCGCTGAGCAGGCCCGAACAACATGCTGCGTGTATTCATCGCACAACCGTAGTGCCTTCGCCGGTCGCTCGTTGGCGCAACACGTCGAGTGCCCCACGATCTTCGAGCACGTGGGTCACCGGCGAAATCACCCGCTTTTGGGAGTATTCCTTCAGCTGCTCCTCGATCGTCTTTCGGGCTCGCCGGCCGCGCCGTCGGGCACCCACCGAAAGGGGTATTCCCACTAGGAAGCCAACCAATTGGCCCAGCAGCACACCTCCAACAAGCAACGCCGACGGAAGCGGCATCCATTCGGCTTCGGGGGTTGCTGGAAGTAATGGTTCGGTCGCGAACTGAAAGAACCCACCGAGCACTGCGACCACGAGCAGCCATGACAATCCGCCAACAGCGGTGATTGCAAGGATGCGCTGGAGCCACGCGACCGACGTCCACCACCGCGGCCTTTCTCCGGCCCTGACTGTCTCGCGCCCGACGACCCGCCGGAGGTCATCGAGTAACTCGTCACGTTGGCCCTCGGCGGCAGCCCGCAATGCTGTGGGCCAAGGGGCCACGGCATCGCCAGCGACTTGTTCGGCGTAGTCGCGTAGCGCCAGATCGGCCCGAGGTGCAGCGGCACCGGCGCGTCCTGGCCCCCCAAGATCGGCGAGCGGCTTGCGGGCGAGGCGGCGAAGGAACCGAGTGAACGGCCAGCCCATCACCAGAGTGCCCTGGCGTCGATGATGCCGCTCGGCAACGTCTGCTGCTTCATTAGAACCAGCGGCCTCGGAGAGCCCTTCGATCAGGCCGCTCTTTGCGCTCTTGGTCTCACCCACCGAACCCTCGGTGGTGAACACGAGCCCGGCTTCTACAAGGTCGGCGTCGGCGTGAACCAACAACGCGGTACGAGCCTCGACAGCCTCAGCGAGTGTCTCCACCAAAACGTCGAACCCTGCGCCGGTCAAGGCCGAGATCGACATCACAGAGACACCCGGGATTCCGTCCTCGGTGAGCAGTCGCTCGAGGTCGGCAGAGACTTGCACTCCCCCGTCATCGAGGCGGTCGACCTGGTTGAGTGCAAACCGAAGCATCCCGGCATGGCTGGCGAGCGGTTGAATGTACCCAAGATGCAGCGCTGCGTCGGCATATTTTTGTGGATCGGTGACC
>Ga0209344_10004665_pt1 | contig 12376 bp, 9 predicted proteins | sample Cruoilmetagenom6_FD_187293 | JGI IMG/M metagenome (GOLD analysis project Ga0209344, IMG submission 187293) | Oil polluted marine microbial communities from Coal Oil Point, Santa Barbara, California, USA - Santa Barbara Oil Seep Sample 6 (SPAdes)... | ecosystem: Environmental > Aquatic > Marine >...
GATCACCGCCGGCCGGCTTGCCGGGTCGACCAGCGCGATCAGGGGCGATGTTGCGGTTTCCTCCGGCGCTACCGTTGAATACAGCCAATCCTCTGACGCGACGTTGGGCAACGTGGTCAGCGGCGCAGGCGCGCTGGCCAAATCCGGCGCTGGTACGCTGACATTGACCGGCGCCAACACCTATACTGGCGGCACGGCGATCACCGCCGGGCGGCTTGCCGGATCGACCAGCGCGATCAGGGGCGATGTTGCGGTTTCCTCCGGCGCTACCGTTGAATACAGCCAAACCTCCGACGCGACGTTGAGCGACGTGATCAGCGGCGCAGGCGCGCTGGCCAAATCCGGTGCGGGTACGCTGACGCTGACCGGCGCCAACACCTATACTGGCGGCACGGCGATCACCGCCGGGCGGCTTGCCGGATCGACCAGCGCGATCAGGGGCGATGTTGCAGTGTCTTCGGGGGCTGCGGTTGAGTTCAATCAGACGTCCGACGCAACCACCAGCGGCGGGATCACTGGTGCCGGCTCGCTGACCAAATCCGGCGCCGGCACGTTGACGCTGGGTGCCGCTGCCACGCATACCGGTGGCACAACCGTCAAGGGCGGCCGCCTGATCGCCAACACGGCCACCATTTCGGGAGATATTCTTATCGATACCGGCGCAACCATGCGCTTTGACCAGGCGGTGAACGCAAGTTACGCCGGTGCGATCTCAGGCGTCGGTGATCTGGAGAAGGACGGTGCCGGCATCCTGACCCTGACTGGAAATTTCAGCCTTACCGGCAAGACCTCGGTCTACAATGGCGAGCTGATTGTGGCTGCCTCGAAGCTTGGACCATCTGCCTCCTTTGATCTTAGTGGCGGCGAACTGACTGTTTCGGGCAGCTCGAATGCGACGATATCCACCTTGCAGATGGGCTCGAATGACGGCACGCTGAAGCTGACAGGCGGCAGTCTGTCTGTTTCCAATGCCGTTACCAGTACACGGGGCCTCGCTCTGACCGGTGCGGGAACGCTCAATCTCGATGCAGCCGGCAACAGCATTGGCGGCGGCGTAACGCTCACCAATGGCGCGCTCATCGTCGGCTCCTCTTCCTCCAGGAGTTCCGCTGCTCTCGCCGGCGACGTGGCCGTGGGGACGGGGGCGACACTGGGTGGTCACGGCACCATCACGGGAACGGTGACCAACGCGGGCAAGCTGGCTCCGGGCAACTCGATCGGCACGCTGACGATTGCCGGCAACTATGCCGGAAGCGGCAAATTGGAGATTGAAGTCAACGGTGATAGCTCCGGCACGCCGACCGCCGACAAGCTCATCGTCAACGGCACGGTGGATGTCAGCGGCACCGATCTGGATCTGGTCCTCACCCCTGCATCGGCTTCCAGCTGGGCCTACGCGCCAACCGGGCCTTTTACCATCGTTGAGAATGACGGCACCGACACCATCACCGGCACCTTCGCCTCGGTCACCGACAATCTGCTGTTTCTTGATCCATCACTGAATTACACGGCCGGCACAGGCAATGACATCGCCCTGACACTTCAGCGCAATGATGTCGACTTCGCTTCAAAGGCCGCGACCTTCAACCAGACCAGCACAGCAGCGTCGATTGAAGGGCTCGGATTTTCGAATCCGATCTATCTGAGCGTTGTCTCTGCGGTCACCAGTGACGCGCTGGCGCAGGCGGCTTTTGACAGCCTGTCGGGTGAGATCAATGCAAGCCTCCGTTCGGTCCTGATCGCAGACAGTCGCCTGTCGCGTGGCGCGGTGCTCTCTCATCTGGCCTCCGCCGAAGCGGGGTCTCCGGTATGGGGCCAGGCGATCGGCAATTGGAGCAGTTTCGGCGGCGATGGCAATGTCGCGGCCGCCGAAAGCGCCACCGGCGGCTTTGTCTACGGCTTTGACCACGCCTATTCGGACGCCATTACCGTCGGCCTCATGGGGGGCTACACCAAAACCGGCATGTCGGTCGGCGCGCGGGCTTCCAATGCTGACATGGAAACGCTGCAGGCCGGCCTCTATCTGGGCGGAGTGCAGGGCGCATGGAGCTACAAGGCGGGCCTTCTGGGTGCTTACAACATGGTCGAGACCGATCGTACGGCAGCCGTCTCCGGCGGCTTCTCCCAGTCTTTGGAATCAGTTCAGGAAATTGTGAGTGCCCAGGCATTCGTCGAGACAGGCTATGCCTTCAATCTCAAGGGTGCCAAGCTGGAACCGTTCGCCGGCTTGGCCCAGGTGCACCTGCGCAATGCTGGTTTCAGTGAACAAGGCGGCTCGGCGGCCCTGACAGCTGCGGCCCAGGGCAACAACGTCACCTTCTCATGGATAGGTCTGCGGGTCGAGACGGCGGTGTCGCTGCTCGACCTCGAGGCGACGGCGAATGCCAGCGTTGCGTGGCAACACGCCAGCGCGAAGTCCGCGAGCTTCTCTCATGGCTTTGCCGGTGGCAGCCCGTTCACGATCAATGGCACCTCGTTTGCCCGCGATATGGCGTTGATCGAAACCGGCATCGCCATCCAGTTTGATGGTGGCGCCGCGCTGGATCTGAACTATCAGGGCCAGTTTGCCAGCAATGCGAAGAGCCACGGCTTCAGCGCGCGGCTGTCCGCCAAGTTCTAACGGTCGGGCGCAGGTGGCCACCCGGGCCCATTGCCTGCCGCAGCCGAGACCGTTGCAAGTTCCGGGGCAGGGGTGGACATGTTCCAGACCCTGAAGCCATGATGGCTGTGAAAATGCTGCCCGCCCGTGTACAGGTGGACGGCATTTTCACCCCGGCGATGGATACCCTGATGATTCCCTGGAAACGGCTCGACGCGGTTCAGCTTGAAGACGGCGTCGAGCTCAAGCTTATGCGCCGCGGAGCCGAGTTCTCCATCATGCTCGGCACGAACGAACTGATGAACAGCCGGCTGAGTGGCTCGGAGGAGGCCCTGGCCAACCTCGCGGCTGAAAAGCTTGCGGACAGGGCAGGCTCCCGCATGCTGATCGGCGGGCTCGGCATGGGGTTCACCTTGCGTGCAGCCCTGGCGGCATTGTCAGCGGACGCCCGTGTCACCGTCGCCGAACTGGTGCCGGACGTGATCGCCTGGGCGAGAGGCCCGATGGCCGAAGTCTTTGCCGGATCCTTGGAGGATACCCGAGTGCGTTTGCACGAGGGAGATGTCGGCGAGCTGATCCGCAATGCCCGCGGAGACTGGGACGCCATTCTGCTTGATGTCGACAACGGTCCCGACGGCCTGACCCGGCAGGGCAATGACGCGCTCTATTCCGCAGCCGGGCTGGCCGCGGCGCAAAGGGCACTGACGCCCGGCGGTGTTTTCTCCGTCTGGTCGTCCGCGCCCGATCCGGCCTTCACACGGCGGTTGAAGCAGGCGAATTTCAAGGTCACCGAGGTGCCGACCCGCGCCAGCACAAAGAAGCGCGGCGCGCGTCACATGATCTGGCTGGCCGTCAAGCCCGGTTGAAAATCCGTGTTTTGAAACCGCAGGAAGGTGGGGCAAGCGGATCTGCCGACCTCTTCAGGCAAAAGCGTTTGACCCCGGGTGTCGCGCCGCATCCGGGCAGTACAACAATTTGAGTTTATTGGTTATCCATTGGTTAGAGATCGCGATCTATGGATGGTTTCGAGATCATGAAAATCTTGTTGCAGCCCTGACAACAGCACATGTTGATGCGCCCTCTCAAGGTCCAGTATCGGGTATTGCTTCAATGAATGAGACGTCCAGACAGAGCCAGCTCTCTGAAAAACTCGCCTTCGTCGGCATGGACAAGGCGCAAAGGGAGAGGCTCACGGCCCTCAAGCCATTGATTGAGCAATCTGTCGGACCGGCACTTGATCGGTTCTATGCTCAGGCCAGATCCAATCCGGAAACTGCAAGACACTTCCGCGATGCCGCCCATATCCAGCACGCCAAGCAAAAACAGGTTGCGCATTGGGGCGCAATTGCCACCGGAAAATACGACAATGATTACATTAATGGTGTGACCCGGATCGGCAAGGTCCACGCCAAACTCGGGCTTGAGCCGAAATGGTACATCGGCGGCTATTCTCTGATCCTCGAAGAACTCATCACCCGCATCATTGCGTCGGAGTTGAAAGGCTTCGGCACCGGCAAGAAAGCCGAGAGGGCCGGCAAGGGTGTGGCTGCCGTGGTCAAGGCGGCGATGATCGACATGGATTACGCGATCTCCGTCTACCTCGACGAATTGAGCGAGGAACGCGCCAGGGTTGAAACTGAACGCCAACAGCTCAAAGCTGAACAGGACCGGGCGTTGTCGGCGCTCGACAGCGCGTTGACCACTTTGGCCAAAGGCGATTTGCGTACCTCGATCTCCCAGGACCTCAGCTCGGATTTTCACGCGCTGAAAAGCAAGTTCAACACCGCCGTTTCGAAGCTGAACGATGCATTTCTGGACATTTCCTCGGCAATCACCCAGTCAGCCTCTGATACCCGCGAGCTTTCCGGTGCCACCGATGACATGGCTCGCCGCACCGAGCAGCAGGCCGCAGCGCTTGAAGAAACCGCAGCTGCTATCGAGCAGATCACCACCATTTCACGGCAATCGTCCGAGCACACCAGGGAAGCCCGTGAGGTGGTCAGCCGCACTTCTGAGCAAGCCACACAATCGGGTCAGACAGTAACCCAGGCCATTGCAGCAATGGGCAAGATCGAGGAATCATCGAAGAAGATCACCCAGATCATCACGGTGATTGACGAGATCTCTTTCCAGACCAATTTGCTGGCGCTCAACGCCGGTGTTGAAGCCGCCCGTGCGGGTGAGGCGGGCAGGGGGTTTGCCGTTGTCGCACAGGAAGTCCGCGAACTGGCGCAACGTTCCGCATCCGCCGCACGGGAAATCAAGGAGCTGATCGAGGCATCCTTCAGTGACGTTCTCACCGGCGTCGAGCTGGTCAACAAGACCGGCGAAGCGCTCGGCAGTATCGGCAGCCAGGTGCAGATCATCAGCGAGCATTTTGTCACCATCTCCCAGGCTGCCCAGGAGCAGAGCACAGGAATATCCGAGATCAACAGCTCGGTGAACGCCATGGATCAGATCACCCAGCAGAACGCGGCAATGGTGGAGCAGACCAATGCCGCCACCCAGAACCTGCTGGGCATCAACCAGACGCTTGCCGAACTGGCATCGCGCTTCTCGGTCTCGACCCGGGCCACGCAGAGGCTTGTCCAGTCGCGGCTCCCCAAGGTCGCCTGATACACGGCGCTGCAAGCAACGCTCCCGGTCGAGACACACGGTTTCAACCGGGCCGCTGCCCATTTGCTCGATTTTAGTCTTGTTCTAAGGCGAGCTTGCGGGTGCGGGCGTCGACCTGTGCCCGGATGCTGGCCAGCAGGGGGTGCCGGTCGGTCGCCTCAACGCCGTAGTTCAGATTGAATCCATAGTCGAAATCTGCAGGATTGCTGCCGGTCGAGTGGGTCAACATGGTTTCGATCTTGTCGAGGCCTTTTGCCATGATGGCTTCCGGTGTCCGGGTTTCAGCGTACTCATCCCAGAGCGCGATCATTTCTGTCCTCAGATCCTCGGGCAGGGGAGCGCACAGCGTCATCAGATCGGCCCGCTCCCGGGCGGCGCGGTTATCACCGGCACGCTGGTCGGTTGCCGGCACATCCCCTGAGATCGCCTCGCCGAGATCGTGCACGATGCAGATCTTGATCAGCCGGAGCAGGTCGATGTCTTCAAGCGTGTCGCCGAGCAGGATGGCAAGCAGACAGAGCCGCCAGCTGTGTTCGGCGGTGCTTTCCTGCCGTCCTTGCGGCGTGCGGCCACTGCGCAGCGTGTCTTTCAGCCGGTTGGCCTCGTCGAGAAAGCTCAGGATTGAGGCAATCCGGCCGGGGTCGGACGGCACGCTCATTCCGCAGCTGTCTGTGTCGGATTATCCGGGGCAGGCCAGCGTGCCTGGTAGTCTGCGGCCCGTGACGGATCAAGATTGGTCTTGGTCAGATCGCCCCCGGCCCAGGTCAGCACTTTCTGGTCCATCACCCGGAACCATAGCGATGGAAAAGACGCCAGCAGGAAGGTGCCGGGATAGCCTGATGGCAAGGTCGGCAGGTCGTCAAACGAGCGCAGGGCCTGGTAGGGCCGGAGCGGATTGGCATGATGATCGGAATGCCGCTGCAGATGAAACAGCATCAGATTGGAAATGATGTGATTGGTGTTCCAGGAATGCCGCGGCTCGCACGGTGCATAACGTCCGTCAGGCTTGAGGTCGCGTTTGAGCCCGTAATGCTCGATGTAATTGGCGGTGGTCAGGTGGAACCAGGCGATCAGGTTGTGCAACAGTACGAAAGCCAGCATGGTCCAGCCGAAAGCGGCGATCAGCAGCACGTCGGCCACCAGCGTGATCGTGTAGCCCTGCAGGATGTCGTTGCGCCAGTGCCAGAACGGCAGGCCCTTGCGTGCAAGCCGCGCCCGCTCCATCTGCCAGCCGCGCCGCGCCGTGCCGGGGATTTCCCTCAGGGAAAACCGCCACAGGCTCTCGCCCAGCCGGGCCGAGGCCGGATCCTCCGGTGTCGCGACATGCACGTGGTGACCGCGATTGTGCTCGATGCAGAAATGCCCATAGCCGGACACTGCATTGGCGAATTTTGCGCCCCATTGGTCAAGCCGGTTGGGCTTGTGGCCCAGCTCGTGCCCGACGGTGATGGCGGTACCCGAACTGACGCCTGCGGCAACCACGAGTCCGAACCAGCCCCAGACCGGCGTGTCCGGCTGGCCCGCCGCAATTGCGCAGGCCAGGAACGAAAACCAGAACACTGGTACCGAAAGAAACAGCAGAACCCTGTAATATTGGTCCGACGCCATCGCCTCGACCACTTCTTCCGGCGGATTGTTCGGATCGGTTCCGACCAGATGATCGCCGACAATGTAGACACCGTAGTAGAAGGCCAGCGGCGCGAGCGTCCACCATGCGTTGTTCGTCAGAAGGTAAACCAGCGCCGCAAGCCCGGGCAGCGACGGCGACAGCACGGACAGCACCCAGAGCCATCGCTTGCGGTCGCGGTACTCGATCTTGTCGCCGGTCCGTGTGGTGCTGATGAAGATCATCGCTCGCCTCCTCCCCGCATGTCTCCCGTCCGGACTTTCGACCGCCTGCGGAAAACAGCTGTGCAGGTGAATGCGGCAGCGCTCACCTACAATTTGCAAAGCAGGGTATGCCGCATATTCGTCACAGACAAGGCTGGTGGCAGAGCCTGCGGCAGCGGCGTTCGGCTTGAGCGATCGGGGTGCTTGCTAGGCGGCCTTGACCGTAAATCGGTCACGGCCGGCTTCCTTGGCCTCGTAAAGCGCCAGGTCTGCGCGCCGCAGCAAGGTGCTCAAATCATCGTCAGCCGTCAGCACCGCAACACCAAGGCTGACAGTCACCGTCAGCAGCTGGCCTTCGAATGCGAAAGGCAGCTCGGAAATCACCATGCGAAGCTGTTCGGCCACGGTACTGGCGCCTTCAAGACCGGTGCCTGGCAGCAGCACACAGAATTCCTCTCCGCCGATGCGGCCAATCAATTCATGTGATCGCAAAACGTTCTGCCACCGCTCGACAAGACCCTTGAGGATTGCGTCGCCGGCGGCGTGGCCATCGCGGTCATTGACCTGTTTGAAGTGATCAGCATCGAGAAGCAGAAGGCTTGCCTTGCTCTCTTCGCGCCCTGCGCGATCTATCTCGAGGCCGGCGAGTTCCATGAACCGGTGCCTGTTCAGGCAACCGGTGAGGCTGTCGGTCCAGGCCAGCCGAGCCAGTTCCTGTTCCTGCCGTTTCATTGGAGTAATGTCGTAAGTGAAGCCCACATAGCCGGTTTCGCTGGTGCGGCGTTCCTGCAGCCCGATCCACTTGTCATCGGGCAAACGCAATTCAAGGCGCTCGCCGGGAGCCTGGTGGTTCTCTAGGAATTGGGCAATCCAGCTTTCCTCATTGCCAATGGCTTCGGGAAACTGTCCCTGTGCGACGCCTTCACGAAGGATCTCCTCAAAGCTGGCGCCAGAGACGATGAACTCGGCGATGTTGGGAAACATGGCCCGATAATTCCCGTTGCATGCGATTAGCCGGTCGTCAGGGTCATACATGGAGAAACCCATTGGAAGGCATTCCATCGCATCAATGAACCTTTGTTTCGCTCGTTCTTCACGGTCGATCACCATACGGCATTCGAGCGCCTCGATCACGATCGCCGCCAGATGTTCCAGCGTTTGTTTCTGCGCATCGGTGATGGTTCGTGCTTCGGTGTCGAGCACGCAAATGGTGCCCATGTTCAGCCCGGCGCTGGTTTGAAGCGGGGCGCCGGCATAAAATCTGAGTCCAGGTTCTCCGGTGACGAACGGATTGTCATAAAACCTCTCGTCCCTGGTGGCGTCCTCGACGACAAAAACATCATTCTGACAGATCGCGTGGGCGCAGAAAGTGACCTCGCGCGGAATTTCCTGTGCGTCAAAACCAAGCCGTGACTTGATCCATTGCCGGTCTTCATCAATCAGGGAAACCGCGGCAAGTGGGGCACCAAGGATGCTGGCCGCGAGCTTTGTGACCCGTTCGTAGGTCTCTTCCGGCAGGCTGTCGAGCACCGCATATTCGCGCAGCTTGGCCATCCGCTCGGTTTCGCGCTCAGGCTGTGGGTAGATGCTCATCCGCTGTTCCGTCTGATTTGGCGCGGCGTGCACTCCCGGTGCTGAGCTACGGGAACGGCGAACCGCATTGATGTTGCATCCGCGCAGAAGAAAGGGGGCGTCATTCTCTACCTGCCGCATCGTATACGTGCCCGCTTACAATGCCCAAAGAGAAGCTAATAAAGCGCTACCTGATGCAGGATTTGTGATTTTTCGTAACAGCATTCGCGATCAATAGGCGGTTTCTTAACGGTGTCAGGCTAGGAAAGATGTTCGTACCTTGCACAAGGATCAACCCGATGCGTTATCTGACCGTTCCTGCAACCCTGATCGCCAGTCTGCTGGTGTCAGTCCCCGCCCACGCTTTCGACTTCAAGAGTGCACTGGTCCAGATGTTTGGCTCCTCGGATCCGAAGGATCTAGGCGCGCCGATCTTTGTCCTCATCGGCCTGTTTGCATTGTTGTTTTTCTGGGGTGCCCTCAGAATCGGCAAGAAGCGTCAGCGCCGGATGATTGAAGACTACAATGCCGATATCAAGGAGTACTCGACACGGCTGCGGCGCGGTAAATCCTGAGTTGACGGGATGGGACAGCTCTTGCTGTCGGGGACACTGCGGGGTGACCCCCGGTCTTCGCCGTAACAGCGGCGATTGATCGAATTCGCGAATGCAGGCTTTCCCGAAATTCATTTTTACATCCAAGACAGATGCTTTAGGAAATCTCTGAGGGCCTGTGGCTCGTCAGATCGTTCATGTCCAGGGGGGCTTCATGCCTGCTCAACTCTCCGTCAATCTCAATGCTGTCGCCATGCTGCGCAACCGCCGCGATCTGCCATGGCCCAGTGTCACCGGCCTGGGGCGCATCGCGCTGCAAAACGGTGCCCACGGCCTGACCGTGCACCCGCGTCCCGACCAGCGCCATATCCGCTTTTCCGACCTTCCCGAGATCCGGGCCTTGATTGATGACGAATTCCCGCAGGCCGAGTTCAACATGGAAGGTTATCCAACCGAGGAGTTCCTTGAGCTGGTCGAGGCCAATGCGCCCGAGCAGGTGACCCTGGTCCCCGACGATCCATCGCAGGCAACTTCCGATCATGGCTGGGATTTCGAGGGCAAGGGAAATGTCCTGCGCTCGGTGGTCCAGCGCCTGAAGAAGGGCGGCGCACGGGTCTCGCTGTTTTGTGATCCCGATGCCAGCCGTCCAGCCCTGGAAGCCGCCAAAGCCACCGGCGCCGACCGGGTGGAGTTCTACACCGGCCCTTATGGCGGAACCTATGATGATCCGGCCCGTGCGGCTGAGGAGTTGAAGAAGCTCGAAATCTCGGGAAGCATCGCCGCCGAGCTGGGTCTTGGCGTCAATGCCGGCCACGACCTCACGGTCGACAATCTGCCGGCTCTCGCCCGCGCCATCCCGAATCTTCTGGAAGTCTCCATCGGCCACGGCCTGACCGCGGACGCACTGGAATTCGGCATGGCCGAAACCGTCCGTCGTTTTGTCAGGGCCTGCGGCTAAGTTTCTCTGTAACCTCCCTCCATCGCCAATGGACAGAGGGAGGCGAGCGTCATGGCAGGAGATCAATACCATGACGCAAGCTTGGGTGGGCGTGCGCAGCCCGTCAATGTCGAGTTTAACTGTCAGCCCAGCAGCGCCGGCTTCACTGCGTTCAGGAAGTCGGCTAGCGATGTCAGCTCGCTGCCCGAAAGCACGGTCGTGTCATCCGTTACGATGTCGACCTTGCCTTCACGCGTGTTGGTGTCAAACGAGACAAATGTCGGAATGAACGGAGCCGGTACGCCGGCGCCTTCCATACCCTGCGCCAGCTGCGCGTCGGTGACATGGACAACGGCAAGCGGCTTGCCGGTTACCTCTGACACCAGGGCTGCGATCTCGTCTGTCGTGCGGGCGACCGGGCCGGTCAGCGTGTAGACAGCGTTTTCGGATGCGCGCTTTGCCAGGCTTGCCGCAATCGCGCGGGCCACGTCTTCGCGGGCAATATGGGCAAGTTTACCGGCGCCTGCCGAGGTGAACCACTGACCCGTGGCGAGCGCCTGCGGCAGCGTCATCATCAGGTTTTCCATGTACCAGCTGTTGCGGAAAATGGTGTAGCCGAGGCCCGATGCCATGATGGCGTCTTCGGTCCCGTTGTGATCAGGCGCAAAAATGACCTTGGCGTCGCCCGGGTTCGGCATTGATGTGTAGGAGATATGGCTGACACCGGCTGCCTTCGCGGCGGCGACGGCGGCCAACTGCTGGCGCAGCCGGGTGCCTTCGGCATCCAGCGCGTCGGTGGAGATGATCAGGATCCGGTCCACACCCGCAAAACTCTCTGCAAGCGACGCATCATCGAAATCAACCGCCCGGGTCTCCACACCACGGGCAGCAAGATCGCTGAGTTTTGCCGTGTCACGCGAGCCGGCGATGAGCGATGAGGCCGGTACATTGTAGGTATCCAGCAGGTGTTGCATCACCGCTGCGCCGAGCTTGCCGGAAGCGCCCGTTACAAGAAGTTTGCCTGTCATGTCATTTTCCTTTCCTGTGAGACGTCTCGGAACGACTGTCTCAGAAATTAAGCTGCTCTCATATTGAGAGTTGCTTCACATATGGTATGTAAAGGACATGCGAAAGAAGGCAGTTTTGCTGCTGATAGTTACCTCGAAGGAACCACCATGGACGCGCATATCTCGTTTTCCGACCGGTTGAAGATGATGCCGGAAGACCACAAGCTGGAGAATTGTCCGGTGCGCCAGGTCATGCAGGGCATCTTCGGCAAGTGGAGCACGTTGCTGATACTGGCGCTGAGCGAAAAGCCATACCGGTTCGGCGAGCTGCGCCGGCTGGTGCCCGACATCTCACAGCGCATGCTGACCCAGACCCTGCGCGATCTGGAGCGGGATGGCTATGTCTACCGCAAGGTCTACGCCACCAAGCCGCCAAGCGTCGAATACGGCCTGACCGAGCTCGGCACCTCGATGCTGACCCCGATCAACGATCTGGTGGTCTGGGCCGGCGACAATTTTGCCAAGGTCGATGCGGCAAGAAAGCAATATGACGCGGACGGCAAGGCCTGACATTCAGGGGCTGTGGCTGCACTCATCCTTTCCTGCCCTCAGAGCCATACCCAGGCATCCCTGAGGATGCGGATGCCGGTTCTTGTCCGTTTTCTCGGCGGTTGCGATAAAAATCCTGCCCGAAAAGAGCTGCGGCAGCGCGATGACGCGATAAATCTCTGCAAACTGAACTTGAAAACGGCAGATTGCTCGGCCAGAAAGCGACAACGCTTCAACGGGGGCCTTATGAGTCGCATCAAGTTCACATTCGCCATTTTGGCACTGGCGCTGTCAGGCTGTGTTGCACCGCCACCGCCGTCGGCGAAAAAGCCTGTGGTCAATCTCGAGGCAGTGCTGCCGCCGGAAAGCCTGTTGCGCGAGGACACGCTGACCGCGCTGAACCATGACCGCCGCCAAAGCCGGCTTGCCTATGTCGGCGTCTGGGCCACCGATGGTGACAAATGCGCGATGATGGATCAGACCGCGTTTCAGGGCTTTGCCGTCATCACCCCCGACAGCATGCGCCGTTCAGCCGAAACCTGCAGCTTCGAGCAAGGCCAGCCCGGTTCGCCATTGGCCCGTTTGGACGCGACCTGCAAGGCACGGGGAAACAAGACCACCAGGCGGACCATCGGTATCCAGATGCTGTCGAGCCGCCAGCTCAATCTCACCACCGCGCCCGGCAACCCGCCCACCACCATGATCCGCTGCC
>Ga0209344_10004668_pt1 | contig 12376 bp, 12 predicted proteins | sample Cruoilmetagenom6_FD_187293 | JGI IMG/M metagenome (GOLD analysis project Ga0209344, IMG submission 187293) | Oil polluted marine microbial communities from Coal Oil Point, Santa Barbara, California, USA - Santa Barbara Oil Seep Sample 6 (SPAdes)... | ecosystem: Environmental > Aquatic > Marine...
CCTCCCTGGGCCCATGAGGTGTTGGTGGTGTTGATCTCATCTTTGGTGCAGACGATGACTTCATTTGAGTCTGATCCAGAGCCCGCGGCGGTAATTGCGGCGCGGAGTCCGGCGACACCAGAACCCAGAACCAGAGTGTCGCAGAAGATCTGAGGGAGGAGCCCGGTCCGGAAGGGGATGAGGTATCGTCGTGTTTCAAAGAGGGTGCTCAAGAGCGGCTCCGGGGTAGGTTGGCTAGATTGTAGCTTTGATGGCGGGCATTGCGGGACGATGTAAGGCCCTGATGGGGTGAAACAGGGGGGTGAGGGCTCTACAGTGGATGCATGAGTAGAGGACCGAGCAAGCTTGAGAGTGTACTAACCCAGGCAAAGGCGGCTTTGGCGAGGGAGAATCTGGGGTCGGCGTTGGTCTTGTACCGCAAGGCGTTGTCGATGGACAAGAACAATCCTCGGCTGATGCTCCGGCTGGGTCAGGTGCTCGTGGTGACCGGGTTTGCTGATGAGGCGATTGAGGTACTCAAAAAGGCGGCTAAGAAGCGGGCCAATCATCCCGAAACGATGGTGGTGCTTGCTCAGGCGTACCTGACTGTGGGGGATGTGCCCGCGATGCACGCGGCGCTCGAGCGGGCGTTGCTACAGAATCCCGGGCACGGGGCTGCGATCATGGCGATGGTGAAGTCGCATATTGATTCGGGGTCTATAGAACTCGCTGAGGAGTTTTTGGAGCGGGTGGGTGAGATTGAGAACCCGGATGTTCTGGTGCTGATGGCTCACGGGAAGGTGGCGCGGGAACTCAAAGATTTTGATCGCGCGATCGGGTACTTTGATTCGATCCTTGAGAACCCTGATTTCATCGAGCGGTTCAAGAGGTCCGCTCGCTTTGAGATGGGGGCGGTGCACGATTCGCTCGAAGATTACGATCGGGCGTTTGAGTTTTATGCGCAGGCCAATGGCGGGCATATCCACGGGCATGTGGCTCACCCCGCATCGATACAGAGCATGTGGTCGGGCGAGGTGCTCGATGGGATTCCAAGATCCACCATCGATGATGATCGGCCTGTGGTTATCGCGGGGATGCCACGATCGGGGACGACGCTTACTGAGCAGATTATCAATGCACACCCGCTCGGCGGGACGGTCGGGGAGTGCCCACTATTAATGCAGATGGTGTCGCGGACACTGGCGGCGAATCTTGATCAGGACCGGATTGATTCGTACGCGACCGAGTATCTTGGGCAACTCGATCGGCAGGCGGGCACGGGTCCTCGGCGGGTGATTGATAAGCATATGGGGACAGAGAAATCGATGGGATTGATTTCGCGGGTGCTTCCTGGGGTGCGTGTGATCCATGCATTGCGTGATCCGCGTGATTGTTGCTTGAGCGCGTTTTTTCAGAACTTCGGGACCAATGTGCATTACTCGCGGGACCTGACGCAACTCGGCGAGCAGTATGTGGCGCACCGGGCGATGATGGAGTACTGGATGGAGACGCTGGATGTGCCGGTGTTTACCAATGTGTACGAAGAGTTTGTGAGTGATGCCGAAAAGCACACGCGATCGATGATCGGGTTCCTTGGGCTTGAGTTTGATGACGCGTGCCTGAAGTTTCATGAATCGAAGGATCATGTGCATACTGCGAGTGCTACTCAGGTCCGGAAACCGGTATATCAGTCCCGGCGGCAGCGTTGGAAGAACTATGAGGTGCATATTGGGGCGTTGCTTGAGGCGCTTGGGCCATATGCCGATGGGGTGCTTGCGGAACAGTCTGTTTGGAGTGCAGAATAATGAGTACATTTGATAGCCCGCATTCGAGTTCTGCGGGCATGATTCAGCGGGTCCGTTCTTTGTTGGCAGCGGCAGAATACAATACGGCGATTGTGCTTTTGCGCGAGGCGCTTGAGCGGACGCCGAAAGATCCAGAGATTTTGCGGATGCTCGGGTATGCGTTGATGCTGTTTGATCACAGCGCCGAGGCGGTTCGGCATCTGGAGTTTTCGGCAAAGCTCAACCCGGGGGATCACGACACGCTGTGTGATCTGGCGATGGTGTACCGGCGGCTAGATCGGCTGGGCGATGCACATAAGGTCCTCGACCAAGTGCTCAAGGTGAACCCGTGTAATGGCCGGGCCGTAACACTTAAGGCGAGGGTGCTGCAAGCGCGTGGTCAGTCGGCCAAGGCGATGGAGATTGTTGAGCGGGCGCTCAAGACCTCTAAGGATCCTTCGATCGTGATGATCTATGGCACGCTGGCTGTTGAACTCAAAAAGCAGGGGGAATCGATTGATCTGATCCGGGAAACTCTCGAGAACCCGTCGCTTGAGCGGGTCCGCCGGAGTGAGTTGTTGTTTACATTTGGGCAACTACTCGATTCTGTCGGGGAGTATGACGACGCATTCGGTGCGTTTGATGCTGCCAATAAGATGACTGATCGAGGGGCGGCGACGGACTTTGATACGCATCTTGGGAACTGGAGCAAAGATGCGGTTGAGGGGTTTGCGGTTCAGCCTATTGATGCGTCGCGGAGCGTGCTGGTGGTGGGGATGCCCCGCTCTGGGACAACGCTGACCGAGCAGGTGATCGGCGCCCACCCTCAGGCGGGCGGGGTTGGGGAGAGCCCTGTGATTAATGAAATTCTTGGTTCAAAGGCGCCTGGTGATCTGTGTGACGAGGACTTTGCATCTGGTGGTGTTCGGTATCTGGAGTCGCTTCAAGAATCGTTTCCGGATCGGAAGATCATTCGTGTGGTTGACAAGATGCCTGAGAACTATCTGTTTCTTGGGCCGATCTCGCGGATGCTTCCTGGGGCGAGCATTGTGCACTGCCGGCGCGATGCGCGGGACACTTGCTTGTCGATCTATTTCCAGCGGTTCGGTCCTGGTCTGCAGTATGCGCATGATCTGGGGACCTGCGCCCAGCAGTATCTGGGATATCTGCGGACGATAAAGCATTGGTCGGAGATGCTTGAGGTGCCGATCTTTGAGTCTCGGTACGAGGAGTTGACCGCGGATCCTGAGCCTCGGGTGCGGGCGATGCTTGACCATATTGGGCTTGAGTTCAACAAGTCGTGTTTGGAGCATCACAAGAATAAATCTTCGGTGCATACAGCCAGCGCGGGGCAGATCCGCAAGCCGTTGTATAAGACGAGCAGGCAACGGTGGAAGAACTATGAAAAACACCTCGGGCCGATGCTCGAGGTGCTTGGTGATGTTGAATAGTTGTCTTGTTTTTGCTAAATCAGTCGTCTGAACCTGGCTGAGCATCATCCGTTGATGCTTCATCTTTGGAAGCTTCGAGTGCTGCCTGGATCGCGGCTTGCTGTGCGGCGGCGGCTTCTTCGATTGCTTTCTGTTCTGCTTCGATCTCTGCGGTGATCTCTTCCATCGTTGGGAGCCCGAGGTGCACGCGGATCGCGTCGGTCAGGTCAACCGCTTCGGGTGGTGTGACGAGCGGGCGAGCGAGGATTTCTTGGGTCACGCCGGTCAGGGTCGTGGTCTGGACGAGGTCCGCTCCGCGGCGGGTCGCGAGTACGAAGGTGTAGCCTTGGTCGGCGGATACCTCATTGGTTGCAGCGTGGATTACTTTGTAGGCGTTTGCGATCTGAGTGGCCAGCAAGGTCTGGTAGTCGCCGTTGATCTTGTTGGTTGTTTGCTGGATCGCTTGGTTGATCTGCTGGTACTGGTTGTAGAGGGTCGCGGCTTGTGGATCGTCCTGGCTCATGGTGGACATCTGGGCCTGGATCGCTCCGAGTTGCTGCTCGTAGGTGGAGATCTCGGCGCTGCTGGCGGCTTCGAATGCGCTGCGCTCATCGCTTGCTTCGTCGGACATGATGTAGATGTCAACAAGGTTGTAGATATCGACGACACCGATCTCGCCTTGGCCTGTTGAGAGGGTCTTGGTGCCCATCGCGGGGCGGGTCCAGATGGAGCCCGCGATGACAAAGGCGGCCAGCAGGATGGCGATAGAGAGTGAGCGGGGTGATGATTGGGGGGACATGGTTTGGCTCCGTTTGGAGGGTTTTTGTGTATGGTTATTTGAGGGCTACTGTACGCAAGCCGAACCGGATGGTTCGCTTGTGTATACCCTTGATTTCTTGACAGGATTCGCCCGTACCGCCCTCATTTAGAAGGAACCGCCATGCGTGACCAGAGACTCGATAAGCTCGCCGATGTGATTGTTAGATATTCGACCAAGATCAAGAAGGGCGATCTGGTGGCGATTAACTCCGATCCGATCGCTATGCCGATGATCGAGGCGACCTTTGAGGCGGTTCTTCGGGCCGGGGGGCATCCGTTCTGGCAGCCCCGTGGCGATTCGCTCGCGGATATATTTCTCGAGAACGCGACCGACGAGCAGCTCGATTTTCTCAACCCGATCACCATGAACACGGTCGAGACGATCGATGTGCAGATCGGGTTCTGGGCGGATGTGAACACCAAATCACTCTCGCGGGTCGATCCCAAGAAGGTCTCGCGTCAGCGGGTGGCTCAGGGGCCCCGGATGAAGGAGTTCATGAAACGGGCCGCCGATGGCGATCTCCGCTGGTGCGGGACGCTGTACCCGACACTGGCATCCGCGCAGGACGCGGAGATGTCGCTGACGCAGTACGAAAAATTTGTGTTCGAAGCGGGCCTCTTGCACCTTCCCGATCCCGTCGCGGCGTGGGAAGCGATCCATGCCAAGCAGCAGGGCGTGTGCGATTTCTTGCAGACCAAAGACGAGCTGCATTTCAAAGCTGATGCTCGCGACGGACACGACGGCACAAATCTAGTCGTTGATGTCGATAAATCCAAGTCAATCTGGATCAACTGCTCAGGCGGCGAGAACTTCCCCGACGGCGAGGTCTTCTGCGGCCCGCAGTCCGCAAACGGTCATGTCAACTACACCTTCCCGGCGGTCTACAACGGACGCGAGGTCGAAGGCGTGCGCCTGGAGTTCAAGGACAACCGCGTCGTCAACGCGAGCGCCAAGAAGAACGAAGAGTTCCTCTTTGCGATGCTCGACCAAGACGAGGGCGCGCGGAACATGGGCGAGATCGCGATCGGGACAAACTACTCGATCAAAGAGTTCTCAAAGAACACCCTCTTCGACGAGAAGATCGGCGGCACCTTCCATGCGGCTTGTGGCATGGGGTACCCGGAGTCCGGATCGACCAGCGAATCGGCGTTGCACTGGGATATGGTCTGCGACCTGCGTCAGGGCGGGACGATCAGTGCTGATGGCGAGGTGTTTCATAAGGATGGGAAGTTCTTGAATCCGGATTGGCCGGGGAATGAGTGAGCATGGGTTTGGAGTTTGTCTACATCCGGGGAGTTCTTGAATATTTTGTGAAGTTGCCATTTGATGGGACTAACTATTACTGTCCTGTATGTGGATATTGCACTGGTGAGTGGGCGTTTTATGGAACGGACGGGTTTGCTGAAGAAGATTCCTGCTGTGTTTGCGGAACATTCTTTGGTCAAGACGATGTTCCTAGTCAGGATGAAGATGGGGTTTGGAACGATCACGAGTTGGTCATTCAAGGGCTTCGCCGAAGTTGGTTGGAAACGGAGGGTTATAGCGAGAGTCCCCGCCATCAACTTCGTGATAATCTAGGCATTTTCGTTGAAATACCATCACATCGACCTGGTTCGGGAGAGTTCGATGCTGGACCAATGATTGTTCGGTGGAAACAAAGGACTGAGGAATATCCATGTAGTTCCGGTATGATTGGTGTGTGGGAAAAGCACATGCTGAATCGGGAGACTGGTTTATACATTGTTAAGATTGCATCAGGACTGAAAGCAGGCAATCCAATCGCAGGGGGCACGCTTGAGGGTGATCATTTAGAGGATCTTGTTTCTGCGATGCTGTATGAACTGAGTGTGTATCTTGCTGATCCTCCGGATGAGGTCGTTTGGCGTTAATCGCCGGGTGCCCCGACTCGTCGTCTTGGGCGCGTCGGGATCTGGAATCAATCGACAACCCAAAGACCCGATGCGGATAAGAATCCGGATCGGGGCACCCTTGAAATCTACGCCTGCTTTCGTTTCAATGAGTCTTGTTTGAACGCGCCCATGCCGCCGGTATCGGGAAGATCCAGATCCGGAACGGTTGTAAACGGGATCCGGCGTGGGGCGGCGTCTTTGGCGGCGTGCATCGCGCCGTAGTAGATCGAGGCGTGGCCGTGCTTGCGGTTGATTTTGTCCATGGTGTGGGCGAGGGTGGTGTTTTTGCGGTCTTGTTCAAATAAGGGTTGTTCGATCTGGGCATCTTTGACGAGCCCGCCCAGCGTGACACCAACACAAAAGATAAACGCATGCGGCTGGGGTTTCCAGAGCTGGTCGAGGTGGTGGAGCAATCGCACGGTGTCTTGGCAGGGTTCGAGGTTGACATACGCGGCCCACGACGGGGCCTCGACGGGTTTGATGTTGAGGGTGAGTTTGGTGCACCAGAATCCCTCGTAGCGCATGCGAGCGGCGGCCTTGTGGAGCAGACGGATCGCGACCGATCGCGCTTTCTCGGCCTCTCTCAGTTCAGGGGCGAGGACATGTTGGTGGCCGCAGTTGCGGCGTTTGGTCGTCGCGATGTGCGGTTCATCGCCCCGAAGCCAGTGCCACCAGATTTCGCCGAGGACTCCGCCCCAGGCACGCTTGAGCGTTGGTTTGCTCGCGCGGCAGAGCTGGTAGGTTGTGTGGATCCCGTAGCGGTGGAGTCGGTTGCGGATGCCGTCGGCGATTCCCGGGAAGTCGGTGATGTCGAGGGCGTGGAGTCTTTCGGGGATGTCCTTGCGTTCGATGACGACGAGCCCGTCGGGTTTCATCATGTTGGATGCGGTCTTGGCGAGCATGCGGTTGGGTGCGATACCGATCGAGCAGCGGAGATACTCGCCGGCGATGTCGCGGATGGCTTGTTTGAGCCGCATCGCGATCTCGCGGGCGCGGCTCACTGGCTGGTCGGGCCCGGTGAGGTTGAAGCTCATCTCATCGACGGAGTAGACCCCATGGACCGGATAGACGGTGTCCACGGCTTCAAGGATCTTGTGGTGCGCCTTGATGTACTCGTCTGGGCGTGCGAGTACGAGGGTGATCCCGGGGCATTTTTCGTGTGCTTCGCGGACGCCGCAACCGGTCTTGATCCCAAAATGCTTTGCTTCGTAACTTGCTGCAATGCAACAGGTTGAGTTGCAATCGTTGGGGATGATCCCGACAGGGCGCCCTCGGAGATGGGGCTGGAGCTGCTGCTCGACAGAAGCGAAGAACGAGTTGAGGTCAAGGAAGAGGATCACAGCCTAATATATACCGAACAAAAGAGGCTGTGTCAAGGGGTATATCAAAAGGGTTTACGGGCAACCGGCTGAGAAGGCGGTGAGGAAGGCGCTGATGTCGAAGAAATCAAATGTGCCGTCGTTGGTGAAGTCCGCGACGGGGTCTTGGTTACTGAACGCAGTGAGGAATGCGGAGATATCGAAGAAATCAAGAACGCCGTCATCGGTGAGGTCCGCGGGGCAGGTGTTGCAAACAGCTTCGACCATAACAAGTCGGTCTTCTTCGAGGGGGAGTTGGTGGGTTGAGCCGTCGGCGGAGTGGAAGAACCATTCGGTGAGCCCATCGATGGTGGGGGTGCCAGAGAAGCCGTCGGTGAACTGGACGGCTGCGGACCATGAACCTGAGAGTGGTCCGGCGGCCCAGCCATCGGTGTTGGGTGCGCTCCAGATGTGTCGGGTTTCGAGGAAGTTGGTGCCGCTCCCCCGATAGCTGTCGTTTGGATCATCTCTGAATGCGTACTCCGGGGTTGCGCCGGTGAAGAGGACGTTCATTTCGGCGCGTCCTCCGGTGTTTGGATCTGCTGAATCGTGAACGACGACGAGGGATTGTCCTCCGGGTGCGATGGTCATGAACATGTGCGAGCGGTCGAGTTGGAGTGCGGGCTCGATGCCGTGGTAGTATTGTTCGTTACTCTCCCAGCCGTAGATGGTTGTGATGTTCTCTTCAAAGATGTAGGGGACGATGTCGGTGGCGATGGTGGTGAACACGCCGCTGCCTGGTGCGGTCTCGACTTTGAGTGCCCATGATAGGGGGAGCGTGCTGTCAAGGGTGATTGTGTTGGTGATTGCCTGGCGCATGAGTGCGTCGGTGACAATCGCGCGGTATGAGACTTCGTCGGCGCGTGCGGGGGCGATGAGGGTCTGGTAGGTTTCGTCTTGGATATCGGTGAAGGTTCCCAGGGGTGGTGCTTGCTGCCATTGGTAGCGGAATCCGGGGAGGCCTTGATCGGGGAGTGCGGTGAGGGTGATGGCGTCGCCGATGCAGGGGGTGTCGATCTCTGCTGAGGCTGTGGCGGTTGGTGGTGGGGGGAATGTTGTGGGGGTGAAGTTGTCGAACGCGAGCCCGATGGTGGACGCGTTGCCTGTATGTCGAATGAGGATGAAGTGGATGTCGGCGGTGGGGTGATCGAATTGGAATCCCATGGCGCGGGCGTCTCCGGAGCCGTTGGACCCGCCGCACTCGCTGGCGCCAAGTGGTGCGGTGAGGATCACGGTGTCAATCACGCTCATGGAGGCGTCGAGCGCTTCGACGTTCCATCTTTCGAATCTGCCGCTGGAACGCCGGTCAACATCAAGTATTACGCCAGCCGCTTGGTTAACGGGGTCGGTGTAGGTGAGCAAGAGGGTTCCGGCTTCGTTTGTGATGACGCTGTCGTCGGTGAGGAAGGATGAACCAACACCTTCGCCATCAAGCGGTGTGTCGGGGCCACACCCCTCAAATGCGGTTTGGGGGGCACCGACCTTTGCGATCAAGGGCGAGCCGATCGATTCGAGGGTGATGGGATCAACGAGATCGAAGCGGACCCCGTGATCTGCTACGTATTCGTCAGAGATGAGTTGTTGATCGACGGTCGAGGCGCCGCCTGGGAGGGTTTCGAAGTCGATCGCTTGTGCGGCTGCGAGGGTTGCGGGGAGGAGCAAGGCGAGTGTTACGCTGGTAATGAAATGGGTTGGCATGGCGTTCTCTTCTGGTTGGAATGGATCATGTTCGGGCCGATAACCTGCACGGACATGACCATCGTCCCAGATAGAGAAGTTGATGTCAAACGAAAACCGAATGCCCTGAGGATTAGTATCTCACGGCACAAGGTACTGGTGGCATGGGTTGCCCAAAGAAGCGCCAACCAGCGGGGGTGAAGTCCGCGTCATGAAGAAACTTCCAGACGATACGCCGCTACGGGCAACCGGCTGAGAAGGCGGTGAGGAAAGCGCTGATGTCGAAGAAATCGAATGTGCCGTCGTTGGTGAAGTCCGCGACGGGGTCGTTTGCTCCAAATGCGGTAAGGAATGCGGAGATGTCGAAGAAATCGAGGACATCGTCGCCGGTGAGGTCGGCGGGGCAAGGATTAGCTGTGATGCACAGATTAAGCATCACGCTGATGTCATCGGTGAACTCGTTGGACACGGCCATGTCCAGATCGCCGTCGCCGTCAACATCACCGAGTGCAACACCCACCGACCCGCCGCCTGTGATGTAGTTCGCCGGGGGTTCGAACGAACCTCCGCCGAAGTTGAGGAGCATGCTTGCACTGCCTCCGCCGTTGGCGGTCGCGATGTCTAGATCGCCATCGTTGTCGACATCGCCGAGTGTGATACCTCTGGGCGAGACACCGGCGGGGTATAGGGAGTTGGCTAAGAATGTGCCATCGCCAAAGTTGAGGAGCACGCTGACATTGTTCGGGGCTTGGTTTGCGACGACCATGTCGAGGTCGGTGTCGCCGTCGACATCGCCGAGAGTGATGCGTCGTGGCTGAACCCCCACGGCGTAGCGTGTTTCAGTTGCGAATGTGCCATCGCCGTTGTTGAGCAGCACGCTTGTGTCGTTGCTTCCGAAGTTTGCAACGACCATATCGAGGTGGGTGTCGGCGTTCACATCACCAAGCATTAAGCTTGTCGGGCGATTGCCTGCGCCGTATTGGATTTGAGTTGCGAAAGTGCCATCGCCGTTGTTGATTAGCACACTGGTTCCCGTGCCTATGTCATTTGCCACGGCCATATCTAGGTGGGTGTCGCCGTCAAGGTCACCCAGTTTGACACTCCGAGGTGAGAATCCAGTGGTGTAGCGAACCTCTGCTGCAAATGTGCCGTCGCCATTATTGAGCAGCACGCTCGAGTCATGGCCTAGGGCGTTTACGACAACCATATCCAAATCGGTGTCCCCATCAACATCACCGAGCGTCATGCCAATCGGGCCGTCGCCCGTGGCGTAGAGGAACTGGGCTGCGAATGTGCCGTCTCCATTGTTGAACAACACGCTCGTATTGTCGTCTTGATAATTAACCACGACCATATCCAAATCGGAGTCCCCATCAACATCACCGAGCGTGACACTCCGCGTCGAGTTGCCCGCGTCATAACGGGTCTCAAGATCGAATATGGCATCACATGTCTGGCCGGAAGCAATCGGCGCGAGCATGCCCATCAAGACAGCCGTCGTCAGGGCGGGGCGGAGGAAATGAGTTATGTGAAGTGCAGATAAATTTTTCTGTTTCAATCGGTGCCAGAGGGGGTCGACATGACGCATGGATCAGTCCTTTGTTGAAGTGGAGTGGTATTTTACTTGGATGTAGATTCAGACACAAGAAGAAATCGAAAAATGACAAAATTCAGACCCGTATAGGGTATAAACGGCCTAAACGCGGAAAGCGCCGGGCAATACGAATGGGGTGAGGCTTGTGTTACCTACCAGCCGGCTGGCGTGTAGTCGGGATCGTGAAGAAGCTTCCAGACGGCGTGGAGGAGCTCGTCGGTGCCCTGTCCTGTCGCAGCCGAGATCGCGAAGACCTCTTGTTTGGCGTCGAGTTGGAGGGCAATGCGGAGATTGGCAATGTGCTCGGCGTGCTCTTCTTCGGGGATGAGATCGAGCTTGTTGAGCGCGATGATCTCGGGCTTCTCGGCGAGCATATTGGAGTAGTCCACCAGCTCCTGGCGGATCGCTGTGTAGTGCTCGGCGGGTGTCACATCGTCGTCTGGGAAGGCGTCGAGGACATGGATAATGACGGTGGTGCGTTCGATGTGACGCAAGAAATCATGACCGAGCCCGGCGCCCTCAGCAGCGCCTTCGATCAAACCCGGGATGTCGGCGATGACGATGCGTCGTGAAAGGTCGAGCATCGCGATGCCGAGTTGTGGGGATAGTGTTGTGAAGGGGTAGTTGGCAATCTTGGGTTCAGCGCGGGTGACGGATTTGAGGAGGGTGGACTTACCGGCGTTTGGCAGTCCGACGAGCCCGACCTCGGCGATGACTTTGAGTTCGAGGACGAGTTGTTTCATCTCGCCTGCTGCGCCGGGGGTCGCGGATCTGGGTGCTTGGTTGACGGAGTTTTTGAAGTGTTCGTTGCCGAAGCCGCCTCGGCCGCCGCTTGCGATGACGAAGGAATCACCTGGTCCGAGGTCGACAATGATTTCGCCGGAGTGTTCGTCGTGGACGACGGTGCCGGCGGGGACGCGGATGGTCCGGTCGTCGGCATCGGCGCCGGTGCACTGCTTTGAACCGCCCATGTTGCCGGGTTCGGCTTTCCATTCATAGATGCCCCGGAAGTCGATGAGGGTGTTGAGTCCTTCGTCGACTGTGAGGATGATGTCGCCGCCTTTGCCTCCGTTGCCGCCGTCGGGTCCGCCCTTGGGCATACCTTTGGCTCGTTTGAAGGAGACTTTGCCGTTACCGCCGTCGCCGGCGGTGACCTGAATTCTTGCGCGATCTATAAACATGGGGAGGAAGGGTATGAGCGTTCGGAGCCCTGAGCGCGATTCAGGGCGAGGTCCGGGTGATTATAAGGAGAATCTGTGATTACAAAGGCGAAGAGAATCAAGCGGAGGGGGATGCGGGCCGATAAGAGCATCTAGATAGCACCAAAAAGGAGCCCGAATGATGGTCAACAACTCGATTAACCGCCGCAACCACGAACGATTCCAGCTTACTCCTGGGTACACCGGGATGGCTCTTCGTAGGCATCCAGACGAGACCACATTCGATCTTGAGGGGCATGTCTACGACATCTCTGAGGGCGGGGTGTGCTTTGAGCTCGATCGTCCGATCGATCCGGGTCAGACCGTTTCATTGCGGATCGACCTCCCGATGACCGGACGGGACCACGGGCCAGGGCGAGCGATCTTCATCACCGGCAATGTCGTGTGGTGCGATCTCGAAGAGCCGGGCGCGAGCAAGATGGCGATGGTCATCACACGGTTTGACCGCGAAGGCGACCGCGAACGGTTGATCCAGTCGCTGACGACCGGGCATCACCTCCGCGTGGCGTGAGCTGAGAACTACAGTTTGAATGAACAAACCGCGACCGTGAGGGAGCGGTTTTTATTTTATAGGCGTGAGAAGGACAAGCCATTCGGGGTTGCC
>Ga0209344_10004670_pt1 | contig 12372 bp, 12 predicted proteins | sample Cruoilmetagenom6_FD_187293 | JGI IMG/M metagenome (GOLD analysis project Ga0209344, IMG submission 187293) | Oil polluted marine microbial communities from Coal Oil Point, Santa Barbara, California, USA - Santa Barbara Oil Seep Sample 6 (SPAdes)... | ecosystem: Environmental > Aquatic > Marine...
TTGCAAACGATCAGAGCGCAAGGACTTGGTGCAGATCGCCTGAGAGAATCGCTCACCTTAGGGTCTATACGATGGGTGCCGCGACTCGTCGTATACTGTCCCGGGAGGTGCGCGGTGTTCGGACCCCTCGGGATGCCCGAGATCATCATGATCTTCGTTGTCGGTCTGCTTCTTTTCGGACCGAGGAAGATGCCCCAGCTCGGTCGATCCATCGGCAGGGCCTTAGGTGAGTTCCGTCGCGCCTCCAACGAGTTCAAGAGAACGGTTGAGGACGAGGTCGCTGCCGAGGAAATTCGTTCCGTCGAGAAAGACCTTCGCGAAATCAAAGACACCGGCACTGACGCGGTCAAGAGTGTCATCGACAAAGCCACGGCGGAGCCTGGCGAGCCACCGGAGCAGAGCGAATCGTGACCGACGTCAATCCGGAGCTTCCGGACGAGTTCGAAGAGGGGTCGGAAGATCTCCCGCGGATGACCCTGCTCGACCATTTGGACGAGCTGAGAAAACGCTTGTTTGCGAGTGCTCTCGCCATTTTCGTTGCATTCATGGGCTGCTGGTACTTCTCGCCGCCGATCTTCCACTGGCTCCAGAAACCCATCCTCGATGTGCTGCCGGCGGACGACAAACTCGCGTTCACCGATCTTGCCGGTCCGTTCATGCTCTATATCAAGGTCGCCCTACTGTCGGCGATATTCGTTGCCTCGCCATTCTTGTTGCTCCAGCTCTGGCTCTTTCTCAGACCCGGGCTCTATACGAGTGAGCGCCGGCTCGCGGTGCCGTTCATCATCTTCACCACGTTGTTTTTTGTCGCCGGCGGTCTCTTTGGCTACTACGTGGCGTTTCCCATGGTGGTCAACTTCCTCCTCGGCGTGGGTGAGGACTTCAAACAGGTCGTGACCATTCAGGCGTATTTCGGCATGATGTCCAAGATCTTGCTCGGGCTCGGGCTGGTCTTCGAAATGCCCATGCTGATGTTCTTCCTCGCACGCCTCGGAGTGGTCAACGCGCGGCAGCTCATCAAGGGCTTCCGCTGGGCGGTCCTCGGGATCTTCGTGACCGCCGCCATCATCACGCCGACACCGGACATCGCGACCCAAACGGTCTTCGCGGTGCCCATGATCCTGCTCTACCTCCTAGGGGTGCTGGTCGCCGCGATCTTCGGACGCAAACGAGAGGCGGCGGAGTGATCCAGACCGACAGGACAACGAACGGATCCGAGCCGAAGACCACAACGGACTCGAAATGAAGGAGAAGGGCATGGCGACCTGGAACACCGGCTGGGAGATCGAGTTTCCCGCATCAAACGCGGACGAGATCCAAATCTCCCTGGTGGTACGAGATCTGATTCACGGGGCCTCCTATGATGTCGAGTCCGAAGACACCGGGGCGGAATTCGCCGTTGACTATACGGCCGGGGATGAAATCGAAGACGACTGCTACCGCCTCTTGCTGGTTGCGGAGATCGAGGGCGCCGAGGACGCCGCCCTCGTTCAGGCCTTCACAGAACAGGCGCTCGAAGAAGTGCTCGGCGAGGCCGAAGCGTTGTTGGCGCAACGGACAGCCATTGCCGAAGCACCGCTGTCGGGCATCCGCTTCGAGGTCGTGCCCGAAGATGAAGAGCGCTGGGATCTCATCGCACCCGACTGGCTCGCCCCCGACGGCGCAGAGGTTCCGTTTGGTTTCCGAGCTTTCGATTCGGGAAGCGGAGTCCCGTTCCCGGACGACGCCACCCTGGACGCCCACGGGCGCGTGATAGCCTTTGATTTCGACGACAAGCTCGTGCTGGTGGGCATCCCTGCGCCCATCGAGCATCACGACACCGTCGAAGAAGGCTAGCCCGTAAATTCGTGAGGGCAAGCCGCTTGCCCGAGCGAATAAATGGTGTATACTCCGCGTCCGCGAGGGTCCGAAGAAGGTCCCTCGTTTCCCCTTGGAGGCTAGTTCGATGGACCTCATCAGAGAAGTTACACAGGAATATCTCAAGACCGACATCCCGGACTTTCGGGCCGGTGACAACCTCAAAGTCCACGTGCGACTCAAAGAGGGCGGCAAAGAACGCATCCAGGTCTTTGAAGGCCTGGTGATCGCGCGCAAACACGGTGGCGTGTCCGAGACCTTCACCGTGAGGAAAATGTCCTCGGGGATCGGTGTCGAGCGGACTTTCCCGCTCCATTCGCCGTCCATCGCCAAGGTCGAAGTCACGCGCCGTGGACGTGTTCGTCGCGCGAAGCTCTACTACATCCGTGGGCTCCGTGGAAAAGCGGCTCGAATCCGGGAGCGTTCCCAGGTTCGCTGACCTCGTTCGCGCATTCGATGATCACGAAAAAGAGACGAAAGACCCACCCGGAGACCCTGGGCAAGAAGGATCGCGTCTATCTCGAGCGTGCCAGGGCCGTGATCGGTGTCGACGAGGTCGGTCGGGGCTCTCTTGCAGGTCCGGTAGTGATCTGTGCTGCGCTTTTCGATCACATTCCCCGATCACCCAGGGTTCAAGACTCAAAAAAGCTGACTGCCAAACAACGACGAGAGGCCGCGGCGTGGATCCGCACGATCTGCCCGGCCTGGGTGATCGTGGAGGTCTGGCAGGAAGTCATCGATAAAGTCAATATCCTCGAGGCGACCCGTCTCGCCATGCGATCCGGCGTCATCGCGCTGGCTGACGCTGAGATCGAGGTGATCGTCGACCACGTCGATCTTGGTGACGTGGGGATTCCGGTTCACTCGTTCAAGCGAGCGGATTCTTCCTATTTTTCGGTTGCGGCGGCGTCGATTCTCGCCAAGGTCCATCGTGACGAGATCATGGTCAATCTCGGCACCGAAGACGGTCGTTGGGAATGGGCATCAAACAAGGGATACGGCACACTTGCGCACCGTTGCGCAATTGGCACTTATGGCCGCAGCTACCTGCATCGTCAGAGTTTCCAGGTGTCGCCTGTGTTACCATTAATGCCTCGGACCAAGAACGCTAGGGGATAGATTCAACGGATGGCCATCAAACGGGACAAAATCCTGAAAACTGCCGAGAAGCTTGTCCAAAAGGGTAGGCTCGAGCAGGCCATCAAGGAGTACGAAAAACTCCGCCAAGCAAGCCCCGATGACACCAACACCATCAACCGTCTCGGCGATCTCTACGGCAGGGTCGGTGAGATCGAGCAGGCGGTTGAGCTCTATGGTCTCGTCGCCGAAAAGTTCTCCGAGCAGGGTTTTCTCCCCAAAGCCATCGCCATGTACAAGAAGATCAACCGTCTCGCACCGCAACGGTTGGACATTTTCGAGCGTCTTGGAGACCTCTACGTCGAGCAGGGCCTCATGGTCGAGGCCAAGAGCCAGTTCCAGATGCTCGCCGAGCACTACGGCAAAAACGACGACAGGGAAAGCGCCATTCGCGTCAACCAACGGTTGACGGATATTGATCCCGAGGATGCTGCGACCCGACTGAAGTTCGCCGACCTTCTGCTCGAATCCGGCAACGCTGAACAGGCCATGGAAGCCTATGGTGAGCTTGGTCAGACCTTGATTCAGCGGGAACAGATCGACGAGGCCGAGCGTCTCTTTCGCCGCCTCCTCGATCATGAGATTCCCGATGGCGAGATCATGGTGCCGATCTGCGATCGCCTGCTCGATGCCGGGCGAGTGACTTCGGCGCAGGAACTCCTCACAGTAGGTTTGGGCGTCTCTCCGGAGAGCGTCGGCCTGCGGACCTTGCAGGTCCGAGCCCACATGTCCCTGGGCGAGTCCGATGAGGCGGTCGAGTTGGCCCACAAGGTCCTCGAAATCGATCCCGATAACTCGGATGTTCGCCGGATCGTGGGCAACGCCATGCTCGAGGACGGCGATCAGGAAGAAGCGGCCGAGATGATGATCCCGGCCGCCGAGGCTCTGCTCGAGAAGGCCGACTACTCGAGGGCGCAGAAGATGCTGCGCGAGCTCGTCGAGATCGCCCCGACCGACGAACGGATTCTGCGGCTGGCCATTCGAGCATTCCGTCCATCGGGTGATCAGGAGATGCTGACCCGCCTCACCTCGTCGTTGGCTGATGTCTGTTTCTCGTCCGGTCAGGAAGACCAGGCCAAGCGTTTCTATCTCGAGTTGGTCGCCGGCGATCCCACCAACCAACTGTATCGGGAGAGACTCGCGCAGCTCGATGGAGCGGTTGTCGAGGTCCCTGAGGATCTCGCGGACACGGCCGGTCTGAGTGGCGAGCCTCCGTCGGAGATCAGCTTTTCGCTCGATGAGGATGGCGCCGGCGCCACGGGAATCCCCGCGGAGACATCCGCGGAGCCGGGACCGTTGAGCTTCGATCCGACAGAGCGCATCAACGAAGCCGCGGTCTTTGCGAAATACGGACTCAACGACAAAGCAGTCAAACACCTCAAGGGTGTGATCGAACGCGTGCCGGACCACGCCGAAGCCCGGGAGGCGCTGGCCGCGCTCTATCTCACCACCGGTGAACGGGACAATGCGGCCGCGACCATCAAGCCGGTCATCGAAGCCTGCCGCGCGGCGGGTGACTCCAAGCAGGCCGACAAGCTCGGGGAACGGTTCGGCCAAGTCTCCGACGTCGGTGTGGACGATGACGATGATGAGATCATCATCGTCGAGATCGATGGCGATGAAGTCTCCGATGCGGCGTTTGGCGAAGAGCTCGCGGAGCTCGACGATGTTATCGAGGTCGTCGATGATGCCGATGTCATCGAAATCGAAGTTGCTGATGACGCTGATGTCATTGAAGTCGCTGATGTCGTTGATGTAGGTGACGTCAACATCGAAGAGATGATCGCCGACAGCGTCGGATTGGGGAGCGACTCCTCGGCCGAATCGATCGCTGACGAACCCCTAGTTTCGCAGCCCGTGGAGAGCGACGAGATCATCATCGAGACCGAGATGGTCGAGGAAGAACTGGTCGAGCTCAGCGCCGGAGCGGATGGCCCGTCGTTCAACGATCTGGCCCAGCTCGATCTCTTCATCGATCAGGAACTCTATGAAGACGCGATCGTGATTCTCGAGCGGCTCGAGGCCGACTTTCCCGGTGATTCCGATCTCTCGGATCGCCGAGCGAGTTTGGTTCAAGCCGGATTCCTGGCCCAGTCTCCGGTTGACGCCGTTCCCGCTGAGGAATCCATCGAACAGGCGCCTCCGATCCAGCCGATCGAGGTTGAACCGGTTGCCGAGGCCGTTGAGTTTGACGAGCCCGAGGCCGCGTCCGAGCCGACCGGGCACGCCGAAGAGATCTTCGACGACGAGCAGCCGGTGGAGTACATCGATCTCGCGAAGGAGCTCGAAGAAGAGCTTGCCGAGGAAGAGGCCATGGTCGAGGAGGCCACAGGGCGTGGCAAGGGTGAGGCCTTGCTCGACGAGGTCTTCAAGGAATTCCAGAAGGGCGTCGCCGAGCAGTTGTCCGACGAGGATTCGGACACTCACTTCAATCTCGGTATCGCCTACAAGGAGATGGGGCTCTTGGAAGAGGCAATCGCGGAATTTCGGGTTGCATCTCACGATCCGACCTTCTTTGTCGAAGCGTGTTCGATGATCGGTGTTTGCGCCAACGAACTCGGCCACTTTGATGAGGCGGCGGAGTGGTATCAAAAGGCGCTTGTCGCACCCGATCTGACCGCCGATGCCCGCACTGCCCTGCGTTATGAACTTGCCATGGCCTTCGAGAACATCGGAAAGCTCGAGCAGGCGTTGGGCCTGTTCCAGCAGATCCGAGATCACGATCCCGCCTACCGCGATGTCGGAGCACGGTATGCCGCGCTCAGCGAGCAGCAGCAGGCGAACTAGACGGTCGCTCAGCGTACAATCTTTGAGTGAGCCAACAAGAAGAACCCCGGTCCTCATCGAAGTGGGCGCTCCGGATCGTGACGATCCGCGGGATCCCCATCGAGATCCACGCGAGTTTCTTGCTGCTGATGGCGCTCCTCGGGTGGCGCACCGTCGTCAGCTCCGGCATTCAGGTCGCGCTTATCGAGCAGCTGTTCATTCTGGCGGTCTTTGGTTGTGTCGCTCTCCACGAGCTCGGCCATGCAGCGGCTGCGGTTCGAAATGGCGTCCCCATCAGCGGCATCACGCTCTATCCCTTTGGTGGGGTCGCCCGCATGGCCAGGCGTCCCCCGCAGGGGATGGTCGAGGTGGTCATCGCATCCGCGGGGCCCGCCGTCAACATCGGGATCGCTGGAGTCATCTTCGCCCTCAGTGCGGGGGCGGTCGTCGATCCCGGTGACAACTTCTGGATGCGGATGCTCGGCATGCTGTTCTGGGCCAATCTGATCCTTGCGGTTTTCAACCTGATGCCGGCCTTCCCCCTCGACGGGGGCCGAATCCTCCGCGGATTGCTGACGATACGGTTTGGTTGGGTCCGCGCCACTGTCTGGGCGGCGTCGGTCGGCCAGGTAGCCGCGGTACTGCTGATTGTCGTTGGGATCATGCAGGACTTCTGGCTCGTGATGGCAGGACTCCTGGTGCTGCCGGCCGCCAATGCCGAGCTCCGTTATGCCCTGGCCGTCAAGCAGTTCGCGAATCGCAAGGTGGGTGAGCTCGTTCGCGGGGAGACCATCGCCATCGATGTCGGGACCACGGTCTCGGATGCAGCCGAGCTTTCGGTCGAGACGCCGATTGCCGATTTTCTCGTGACTGAGTTCGGTCGGCCGGTGGCCTATCTGTCGGCGCCACGACTCTGGGCGATGGTGCGATCCGATGAGCCCGGGACCGTGCCAGCCGCCGCCGCCGCCGAACCTTTGGCGGAACCGATCCCGGCAGATGTGGCCGTCGAAGAGGCGATCGGTCGCTTCGATCCGCACGGCCCGGGTGTCGCCCTTGTGGTTGACGCGCACGGCAGAATCCTCGGCGTTGCCCTCGTTGGTGACCTGATGCGGGCCGCCCAGCTCGCCCGGCACGCCACATCGAAGTAGCGAGTTGCAGAGTCGCAAAGCCCTTAGCCCTTAGCTTTTAGCTCTTAGCTATTAGCTCCATCGCAGGGTTGACATGCTCAAGGCAGGATGTGACGTTCTAACAGCTAACAGCTAACAGCTAACAGCTAACAGCTAACAGCTAACAGCTAACAGCTAACAGCTAACAGCTAACAGCTAACGGCTAACAGCTAACAGCTAACAGCTCAGCCTCTTGCAGAACTCATCGTTCGCGCAAGGGCGGGTATAAAACCCGCCCCTACGTATTTCCTCAACCTATTGTAGGGGAGGGTTTTACACCCTCCCGACCAGACTGTCGAGATCGCCTATCCGAAGATCCGCCGATTTTTGCTAGAGGCTCAGCTAACAGCTAATAGCTAAAAGCTCTTGTGATGTCTTGGCGGTTCCTGCTACCGATGCCGGGTGACATCGATCCGGGGACACAGATCGTCGAGGGGACAGGTGCTGCACCTCGGCGATGTGGGGTGGCACTGGTTTTGGCCGAAGGTCACCAACAGATCATTGATGTCGATCCAGAGATCCTCGGGCAACACCGGCTGGAGCGCCTTCTCGGTGGCGTCCGGGTTCTTGGTCTCGACGAGTCCGAGCCGGTTGGAGATCCGGTGTACGTGGGTGTCGACGCAGATGGCCGGGATCCCGAACCCCACTCCGAGTACGAGATTTGCGGTCTTGCGTCCGACCCCAGGGAGCTCGAGCAGGGCTCCTTCGTTTCCCGGTACCACGCCGCCGTGGTCGGTTTCGAGGATGAGGCCGATTTTGCGGAGCTGGCCGGCCTTTGTTCGGTAGAAGCCTGCCGGGTAGATGGCCTCGGCAATGGTCTCCTCATCGAGAGCGGCGAGTTCGGCGGGAGTGTTCGCCAACTGATAGAGGCTCTTGCTCGCTTCGTGGGTGACTTCGTCCTTGGTTCGCAACGAGATCACGCACGATACCAACAGATGAAACGGCGATCGAGTGGAGACCTGAACCTCGGTCAGCGTGGTGACCCTGCAGCGTTTGCGAAAGGCGATCAATCGAGCTTCGAGCTCTCTGATTCTCTCGAGCTGCCAGGTCGTTTCCATGGGTTTCTGTTCTTTTCTCGCCATGAGCCGATGATGCGTGGTGGCCGGGACCGAGTCAAGCTTCAAAGAAAGCGATAGAGTCTCATTGACCGTGAACCGTCAGACTGCTAGGGTTGACCCCCAATTTTGGAGGATAAATGGCACCCAACGGTACGCACGTATTTACATCGGAATCAGTGACAGAAGGTCACCCCGACAAGATCGCCGATCAGATTTCCGACGCAGTCCTCGACGCGGTCCTCGCCGAGGACCCAAAGGGTCGTGTCGCCTGCGAGACCATGGTCACCACCGGTCTCGCGTTCATCGCGGGCGAGATCACAACCGATGTCTATGTCGAGTTCCCAACGCTTGTTCGAGAAACCATCCGGGAGATCGGTTATACCCGCGCCAAGTTCGGTTTCGACTGCGAGACCTGTGCGGTGATCTCATCCATCGATCCACAGTCACCCGACATCCAGCAGGGTGTGGACACCGGGGGCGCCGGCGACCAGGGTCTGATGTTCGGCTATGCCACCAACGAGACCGATGCGCTCATGCCGATGCCCATTCTTCTGGCCCACAAGCTGACCCAGAAACTGAGCTCCACGCGCAGGTCGGGCGAGCTTGACTGGCTCCGCCCCGACGGCAAGAGCCAGGTCACGGTGGAGTACGACGGCACGACTCCCAAACGGATTGACGCGGTCGTGGTCTCGACGCAGCACTCCGAGAATATCTCCACCGAGGATTTACGGGCCCAGGTCGTCAAGAAAGTGATCCGGCCGACCCTCCCCGCCGAGATGCTCGACGATCAGACAAAGATCTACATCAATCCCACCGGGAGATTCGTCACCGGCGGCCCGCAGGCCGACTGCGGTCTTACCGGGCGCAAGATCATCGTCGATACCTATGGCGGCGTCGGTTCTCACGGCGGTGGGGCCTTCTCCGGCAAGGACCCCTCAAAGGTCGACCGGTCGGCCTCGTACATGGCGCGCCATGTGGCCAAGAACATCGTTGCGGCTGGTCTTGCCGACCGGGTCGAGGTTCAGTTCGCCTACGCCATCGGTGTGGTTGATCCGGTGTCGGTCATGGTCGACTGCTTTGGTACCGAGAAGGTGCCTGTCGATCGCATCACCGCCGCGATTCGCCAAGTCTTCGATCTGACCCCCAAGGGCATTATCAAAAACCTCGATCTGTTGCGGCCGATCTACAGAAAGACGGCAGCGTTCGGGCACTTCGGTCGCAACGACCCAGACTTCACTTGGGAGAACACGAACCGGGTAGAGGATCTGCGAACGGCGTGCGGCATCTGAACAGACGCTCCGCACGGATTGGCACACGTTCTGCATGGTGAAATCCACGGGGCATCGGATTCGACCCGGAGGGGCGTTCTGATCCGTCGATAGGAGTTGTGAACGTCAGGATGGCGCGATACGAAGACATCTTCGGCACGAAGGGATCGCTGCAGCGGCACTACGCGACCGCGACCGCGGTGTTCCTGGTGTTGGTGCTGGGGATCATCTTCCTCTTCGGCCACTTGATCTCCCGGTCGCTTTCCCAACGCTATATCGAAGATCTGCTGATCAGCGGCCGCGACGATGCGCGCCGCATCGCCGACGACCTTGACGAACAGGTTGACGCGCAGGATCTCCAGGTCCTCGAGCGGCGGCGCGAACAGATCTACCGCAGCTTCGAGGGCATCTTGCGGCGCCAGGTCTACGAGTCCATCGTCGTCACGGATCGCGAGGGCCGTGTCGTTGGGCGCTTTGAAAACAAATCGTTGGAGGATCTGCCCGATGGCATGCAGGACGGTATCGAGATGGGGGCGGCCCTCCCCGACGAGGAGATCACCGAGACCGAAACCCCCTACCGCATCATGGTTCCGCTCGGCGACGATGTGGGCGAAATCGTGCTGAATGTGAGCAGGGCGAGGGTCAACCAGAGGGTCGGCAAGCTCCAGCGCGAGCTGCTGACCCAGACGATCGCGGTGGCTGTTCTTACTCTCGCCACGCTGGTGGTGGCCTTTGTGCTGGTGTGGCTCCTGGTGCAGCGAACGCGCAGGCTCGAGGCCCAGCAGCACGACGCCGAAGAACTCGCCGCCCTCGGAACCCTGGCGGCAAACCTCGCGCACGAAATCAGAAACCCGCTCAACTCGATCAATCTCAACCTCGAGTTGCTCGATGAGGACCTCGCCGATCAGGAGACTGACGCACGATCCTCCCTGGCGGTGACTCGTCGCGAAGTCGGTCGACTCGCCAAACTCGTGAGCGATTTTCTCACCTACGCCCGACCCACCGATCCGAAGGCGGAGGCCATCGGTGTTCAGGTATTGCTCAAGGACGTCTGCGATTTTCTCCACGCCGAGGCCACTTCCATGGGCGTCCACCTCAAGCTCGCCACCGAGATCCCAGATGTCGCAATGGAGGCCGATGAAGGCCAACTCCGACAGGTGATCCTGAACCTGGTGCTCAATGCGATCCAGGCGGTGTCGGTCCTCGATGCGGACCGACGCGTGGTCAAGCTCGGAGCCACCTCGGAAGATTCCGAGATCATCCTCACCGTGACCGATCGGGGTGACGGAATCGCGGATGCCGATCTCGGGCGGGTGCGCGAGGCCTTCTTTACAAAACGGCGGGGCGGTTCGGGTCTCGGTCTGGCAATTGCCGAGCGTTTTGTCGAGGTTCACAGCGGTCGGGTCGAGCTCGAGAATCTCGATCCCCACGGATTCCAAGCACGAATCGTCTTGCCCCTTGGCGGCGGCGCTGGCAAGATGAGCGGGTGACCGGCGGTAACCGCCGTCGGCAAGGAGGCATTTTGATGGATCGACGAATCATGATTGGGGCTGCGTTGCTGATGTTGATGGCAGCGGGTCCGGTCTTTGCAGGGTTCGGGGCCGCGGATCTTATCTATGTTCCGGCGGCCGCACACTCTCCGGGCGCCGTCGGGTCGAACTGGCGAACCGATTTCAACGTCCTGAATGTATCGGACACGGCGATCGATGTTGCCATCGCCTATCTTCCATCCGGGTTGAGCAACAATGGGTTTGTTTTTCAGAGCAGGGACACCTGGCTCGGGGGACGCGATGACGAAGGTTGGGGTACGGTCAACGAGGATCTTGCCGACATTCCGCCAAACGGAACTCTGGTCATCGCCGATATTGTGGGTGAGTACTGGGCAGGCATGTTAGGGGCGAGCGGAATCGGGGCGTTGGTTGTCATGTCCTATGAAGCGGGGACGTTGGAAGACGATGGGAGCAAGGTCAGTAAAGACTCCATCGTAAACTGCAGGATCTACAACAGGACCACGATCTGGGTTGAGGATCCCGACAACGAAGACCAATTCATCGAAAAACAGGCCCAGTACGGACAGACCATGCCGGGTGTTCCCTGGTACAACCTCGCAGATGGTGGCGCGGTGGGCGAGACCTACGATTTCAGCTTTGAGGAGCTCACCGGTGGCCAAGAGGCCAACAAGTTGCGGTACAACGTCGGTGTGGTCAACGCGTCGGATCCTCAGACGAGCCTGACCATTCGGATTCAGCCCTACCAGTCCAACGGAGAACCCTACCTGGACGCCGCCGATTCTGAGATCCTGACCCTCATCGTCATGCCGCCGGCTTCTCATGTCCAGCTGTTCCGGCCGTTCCGTGACGATTGGGATATCGGGATCACCGAGGGTGCAACGGTCCGAGTATCCGTCGTCGCGTGGGCATCATCCGGGGCGGACCCGGTTCCCCTGCTGAGCAGCTACGGGTCCGTGGTCCACAACAACACCAACGACCCTTCCACGGTTCTTCCGTTCTTCGCCTATCCCTACGATGTCGACTGCATGTGGGGTACGTCTGAGAAGCGGTCAACGGGGTTACGTCGTCCAGTCGAGATACCTGCATATTAGTGGTTGTCGTGAGAGAGATTGACAGGCCGCAGGCCTGTGGTAGCATGCGAAATATCGCGGGGAGCACCCGACGGAAGGAGATCGAAAATGGCCGATCCTGATGACAAACTCCCGGACCAGGCAGCCGGTAAGTACTACGTCGATTCGAGTTGCATCGATTGTGACGTGTGCCGTACGACCGCCCCGAACAATTTTGAGGCAAACGAGGACGAGGGCTACTCCTTCGTTGTCAAACAGCCTGATGGCGACGAAGAAATCGCTCAGTGTGAAGAGGCTCTCGAATCGTGCCCGGTGGAATCCATCGGAGACGACGGCGAGTAGCCGTTCGTAGCAGAAAACAAAACCGGCCGGCGCTTTGCGCCGGCCGGTTTTGTTTCTGGCAGCAGGCAGCAGGCAGCAGGCAGCAGGTGCCACCTGAGCTTCCTGCGAAAACCCATAGCTTGTCATTCTGAGCGAGCGGAGCGAGTCGAAGAATCTCCTCCGGTGAACCAAAGAGAGCCCCGTAACGTTTGGCATTG
>Ga0209344_10004671_pt1 | contig 12368 bp, 8 predicted proteins | sample Cruoilmetagenom6_FD_187293 | JGI IMG/M metagenome (GOLD analysis project Ga0209344, IMG submission 187293) | Oil polluted marine microbial communities from Coal Oil Point, Santa Barbara, California, USA - Santa Barbara Oil Seep Sample 6 (SPAdes)... | ecosystem: Environmental > Aquatic > Marine >...
GCACCGTAGCGTGTGGATTATTGTGGTGGTCATTGCCGTTATCATTTCACAACTATTGATTATAACCTACTGGCAAGATGCTAAATTTGGAACGATTGCGAACGGTATAATTTTAATTGTTGCCCTTTTAAGTTTTGCCTCTTGGAATTTTAAAAACAGCTTTAAAAACGACAGCGCGAAGGCCTATAAAAAAGCACCTCAAATAGAGCATGTCATCACAGAAGAAGATCTAGATCACCTGCCCTCTATAGTTAAAAAATACCTGCATTATGTTGGTGTAATTGGCAAACCAAGCATCACTAATTTTACACTTACTTTTCATGGCGAAATGCGTGGGAAAGAACAAGCTTGGTTTCCGTTTACCGCAGAACAACATTCCTTTATTAGCTCTCCCACTCGCTTGTTTTATATGGATGCCAAAATTAAACGCCTACCCACAGCGGGCTATCATTTGTATGCTGATCGCACAGCACGTATGCAGATCAAGTTGCTCTCACTTTTTTCAGTGGTCGATATAAAATCGCCCGAGCTCTATACCTCAGAGACAGTTACTTTTTTTAATGACCTCTGTTTGTTTGCACCAGGTGCTTTAATTGATGATAGGATTACATGGGAAGTCATCGATGCTACTTCGGTGAAAGCAACTTTTAAAAATAAACAAACAAGCATTTCGGCCATCCTTTATTTTAATACGCAGGGGCAGCTCATCAATTTTGAGTCTGAGGATAGATATGATATTAATGCCATGAGAACGTACCGTTTTTCAACCCCCATAACAAACTATAAAAATTTTAATGGATTTAGATTACCTAGTTATGGTGAAGCCATTTGGCACTATCCTGATGGTGAATTTGTATATGGAAAATTTAACGTGACACAACTAGAATACAATGCACAACCCTGAGTAGTACAAACACTTAAATACAGCATGTGGTTGTCATTGCTTAGCAAATTGTATATCAAGGCTTTGTACTGCAACTCTTTTCATTTGTGCTAACTCGAAACGCTTAGTTCGTTTGGACGTATCTGCTGTTAACTTATTGGACTTCAGCACTGGACTATCTTAACGAAAATGTGGTGGGTCGATAAGCTATGGAATGGTAATGCGTAGTAAAAAAACAGTTTTACCACGTGTGAGTTGGTTCCTTACCTTGTCCTTGTATTTCCCTAGCATGCGTTGGTTGTATTAGTCCCAAATGGCTGGGCGACTAACATTCATTGCTCTTAAATACCCGAGAAATTGTCCTGCATGCACCGCTTCGTGATAGCCAATCCGCAATAAATATTTACCTACTATTTTCTTCTCCCCAGTTCCTGGATGAATGATTTCGGTTTCGTTTAGTTCTGAATCAGAAAATTGACGCACCCGCTCTAAAAATTCATTTCTATAAGGCTTTGCAAATTCAAGCTCATCGGCCACACTAAGAAATGGTTTATTTTTCCAAGGGGTTTGATAGTTGGTCATATTCCCATTATTGATGATAATATTCCATCCATAATCAGCCTCTAAAACATGCCTGACCATTGCTATGGCTGTCATTGCTTTTTCATCAGGCTTCCAATTGTAAAATTCCGCTGGAAGTCCGTTCCAAAGTTGAATGCTTCTTCTTCTTATTTCTGTAAAATTTAAAATTAGTAATTCAGATTGGGTCATTGTAAATGGTTCACGCTGGTTGTTTTAGTATATCGATTCTGAGCAGCTAAGGTAGTTATACCGCTGTAAAAAATCAACCCAAATACCTTATACAAGCCTACCCAGAGGCTAATATTTGCGTATTTTTAATCTTACTTTTTTTGAAATAGTAAATTTTTCACCCTACCAGCGTCTAGTGCTAAGCCCGTAATCTGCCCCTTTGTTCGTAGAAACCTAACCAGACCAAAGTCTATTAAAACCTGATCAACATCAATTGGGGTACAATCCATAACTACATTTTTATCTTTAATCCTACCTTTTAATAGGCCATTTTCAATTTTAAACGTATAGGTTACATCCAATTCTTTACTGTAATAATTCCCAACATAGGCTGTTAGGTCGACACCTGAAACATCGACTTCTTTTTTCCTTACTGCCTTGGTTTCTTGGCCATTTTGTATCACCGTAAGGGTTTGGGTAAAACCATCGCTTACATTAGAGAATGCAAAGGTCAAGCCATCGGTTTCTGGAATTACAAACCTATTTGCAGTCGATTTCACAATGGCATAAGTTGATTTATTCCATGTTTGAACTACCCTTAAGGTGTCATTTTTGACCGACAATTTAAGGACAATACCCGGTTCAATTTCATAACTCCCCACTAATTGGCTTATTTTATATTCTTCTTTTGGCGTTTCTACTTCCTTTTTTTCATTCTTACTTTTAGCCATCACCACTTTAGGAAAGTGCTCTTTCAGTACGATATCTGCCACTTGATTTGCCATTTCTGACGGATTGGCATCCCCTCTATTGGCGAATAGTGCTATGGATAAATTTTGCTCAGGAAAACGCACTAATTCCGCTCTAAACCCAGCAAAAGCTCCCCCGTGTCTTATTGTTTTTAGTCCTTTATACTCGCCAATGACTAACCCAGAAGCATATGCAATACGCTCACCGTTATTTAATACCCCTTGTTGCGTCATCATACGCCAGAATTCGTTGCTCAACACCTTGGATTCATAATAGCTATCATCCCATTTTTTGATGTCGTTAAGGGTTGTAAATATACCTCCATCGCCAATCATATCTAGCGTAGTCATGCTAATTTTATAGCCATCATTAGGTATAGGAACGTATCCTGAAGCCCTATTTTTCACGATTTGAGTGTGGTCATTATGGAAATGGGTATGTTCCATTCCCAGCGGGGTGAATAATTCTTTCTGCGCAAATTCAGCCATGTTCATACCCGCTACTTTTTGCACAATTTGACCCAGGAGCCAATACCCTGAATTACTGTATAAATGTTCTTCACCAGGTGGAAAGTTTAAGTCCGTTTGATTTACAAGCCATTGCATTACGTCTTGGTCTGTATAAAAATCATCATCACTCAGGCCTTTTAAATAACTAATTTGCAGGTAATCTCTGATACCACTAGTATGATTTAGTAAGTGTTTAATACGTATCTTTTTTGCATAATCAGGAAAATCGGGAAATAGGCTTTTTAAATTATCATCAAGGCTGAGTTTACCTTTTTCGGCAAGTAGTACAATACAGGCTGCTGTAAATTGTTTGGACGTTGATCCAATTCTAAATACCGTATTGGGTGAATTTGGAATAGTGTATTCCATATTTGCCAAACCGTAGCCTTTGGCATAAACTAATTCATTGTCTTTTATAATACCTAAGGCACAACCAGGGGTATCTGCCTTTGTATAAGCGGCAAAAATGTTGTCTATCTTTTCAGGCTCTGCAAGCTGTGCAAAAGAACACATGGTAAAACAACAGAGGAATCCTACAAGTAAATAATTTTTCATCGTTTGGTCTTTTTTTTCAGCTTGCAGCTAAAGTGTTACTATGAACCATTAATTTTCTCAGTTCAAGCCCTAAAATACTAAAAAAGCACTTACCCTTGCACGTTGATACGTTTTTATTATAAATATACAGTCCCACTACTCGTCCGATTTAACAATCTGCTCGTTAAAAAACACGTAATAAATCAACTCTCCAAAAACAATTATAGGAGCTAATCAACTAGTCGTTTTGAAGAACGGATTAGTGCTTATCATAGGAGGCGCTGTTGTAGTCAGTTATTTTTCTTGTATTTTTCTATTATATTTTCAATAAACTTTTCTTTGTTACCTCTTATCATTTCTACTTGTTCTCCAGCATATAAATCTGAATGAAATTCGCGTAAATTAGCATCACTCCAAATGGATAGTTCTACAATTAGTGGGGTCAGTGCAATTCCCTTTTCGGTTAACGTATATATGTTAGTTTTTTTGTTCTGAGGAAGTTTGCCTTTTTTTATAATTTTAAATTCCTCCAACATTTTTAATCTCGATGACAAAATATTTGTTGCGATCGCTTCTTCACTCTCAATAAAATCTTTAAATGTTTTTTTATTTTCAGTCAACATTTGCTTAATAATTACTAAAGACCATTTATCTCCTATAATATCAATAGCACTGGTAATTGGGCAGTCGCATCTAAATTTATGTTCCATTTTCAAATTGGTATTTACTTAAAATTAATGTGTAAAAATACATTTTTTTATTTATTACTTGCAAAATAAAAGTAATGTATTATCTTTGCTTGCAATTAGCAAGTAATAATTTGATGTTAATAAAATTTATAAAATGAAAAAAGTATTAGTAACAGGGGTTTCAGGATATGTTGGTCTACACGCAGCAGTGGAACTATTGAAAAATGGATATGCAGTCAAAGGTTCAGTCAGGAATTTATCTAAAACAGCTGAATTAACAAGAGCAATTAAAAAAGAAGTTGAACCAAATGGAAATTTAGCGTTTTGTGAGCTTAATCTTTTAAAAGACGACGGTTGGGCGGAAGCAATGCAAGACTGCGACTATGTTCTACATATTGCTTCTCCTTATGTGGCTAGTGAGCCTAAAGATGAAAGCGAGTTGATAAAGCCTGCAATTGAAGGTACACAACGTGCTTTAAATTTTGCTAAAGACGCAGGTGTTAAAAGAGTAGTATTAACATCCTCAATAGTAGCAATGTTCGGTGACGCAAATAAATCGTTAAACATAAAACAAGATACTTGGTCTAATCCTAAGGCTAAAAATATGTCTGCCTATGTAAAAAGTAAGACCCTTGCAGAAAAGAGTGCTTGGGATTTTATTGAAACACAAAAAGGTGATAATAAGTTGGAAATGGTAGTTATTAATCCAGGTCCAATTTGGGGACCCACCTTGTCAGATAAACTCGCTGGTGAATCAATGAATATCGTTAAGGATATGATTACTGGTAAAATGCCACTACTTGCCAAAGTGCGCATCAATATGTCAGATGTAAGAGATATTGCCCGTATTCACGTTAAGGCGTTAGAAAATGAACAGGCTAATGGACAACGATTTATTGTAGCAACTGAAAATCCGTATTCATTTAAAGAAATGGCTCAAATCTTAAAATCAAATGGAAATAATAAAGTAAGTACTTTAGAAGGTCCAAACTTTTTATTAAAATTTATGTCTAATTTTAATAGCGATTTAAAAGGTATGAAGCCATTTATTGGAAACACTTATAACGCAGATATAAGCAAAACAAAAGAAGTGTTTACTTGGAATCCAATTTCTTTTGAAAAATCCATTTTAGACACAGCTCAATCCGTAAAGCACCGATTAAATACCTAGTTATGTATAAATTATCACTCGAATTTCAATCAAAGTTCGAGTGATTTTTTTATTGGCTACGGTTTTGTGTATGGTTAGTTGCGTGGTTTAAGCACTAAAGTTAGCAAATAAATCACTGATAGAAAGTCCGCAAGGACTTTCGTAAATAGGCTAAAACCAGCAATTAATTTTATACGTTGTTGGCAACTGTGTTTTATTTTATTATTTCAATTCCTTTAGTGACATCTTTGAAAAACGATTCTAATTCCGATTTACTTTTTTCAATCTGTTCAGAATCTGTGATTTCCGTTTTGTTTATGTCAAAAAGTTTTGTTTTCGAATTAGAATAGGATAAGTATCGAATTATAGAATCCGTTTTATAATCCTCTTCATAATATGGTTTGTCATATTCAAACTTCAGTTGCTTTACAAACTTGAATTCCATATTTCCGTTTTTATCCGTCCAATAAGTATAATTCAGTTTTCCAGTTTCTCCATATAACCAAAAGTCAAATACAATGTAATCAAAGTCTTTATCGTGAAATACGCTTAATTCTCCGCCATCAGCAGAATGGTCGTTAAGTTCAAAAGTGTCTGGTATTCCAAATTCCGTTTTATTTTTCTCAAAATCCTGAAGTAATTCGAAGTCTTTAAGTTCAGAAACTGATGTTTCAATTTCTACACTTTCCGTTTTCTTTTCAGATTTTTGTTTTTCTCCGCAAGAGTAAAATCCGATTATTAGAAAAATGATTAAAATTCTGTTCATAGGTTTTCGGACATTGTTGCCAACGATAGGTCTAAGGACCGTTAATTTTACTAAGTTAAAGCACTAAAATACTAAAAAAGCACTGACCACTGGACGTTGAGGCGTTTTTTAAGTCATCTCTCGCAAGGCCAATAACCGTCCGATTTAGCACGCTGCTCGTTAAAAAATGCTCAACGTAAAAGCCCAAGCCTTAGTAAATGAGCTAAAATTAATGGACTTTAGACAATGTTAGGGGTAGTGGTTGTACCCGTGTATTTTTTCCGCTGTATTTATGGTTAAATAAAATATTTGACCTCTGTTGTAAACTCCTTCTTTTATTATTTCTTCTTCCACCATTTGTAGAAATTCTTTCGGGGTGTTTTTGTCCGCGGATATGAATATTCTTTGTTCTTGAAAATCACAATGGTTACACAAAAGAAAAGGAAAAATACGATCTAATTGAGAAATTTCATCATTCAATTGAATATAGAAATTATTGTCATTGATATTTTCCAATTCATTAATGTAAGCCTTTTTAACTTTTCCAATGTAAATAAAAAAACTATTTACATATGTTTTAGCAAGATCGAATGTTTTTATATTCGTTTCAAATGGCTCGATGAGTAGTTTAAGTCCAACTGAGAAATCCGAAATATAAGTTTTTAAGTCATTTTTTTGGCGTTTCCATATTAGAGAATCTCCAAAAATTATTTCATTTTTTCGAATTTTCATGTTTGTAAGTAATTTCTGCGGATAATTTACCCATTCAAGTGGACTTCCAAAATGCTCTAAATCAGTGAGTTTGTCAATTGCACCCATAGTATTTTCATCATATGAGAATGTTGAATCAGTTATTATAAAACAATGGTTGTAATCATTGTTGTTTTCAGAATATTCATGCCAATGCCCATATAACTTTTCGCTTTTGCTTTGGCATGACAAAAGAAAGAGATAGATTATTAGGATTAAGAGACTATTTTTATTCATTACCCCTAACATATGTACATCATTATTGCAGTTATATGCTCTATCTCTGCAAGTTACAAAATAAATTGCATTAACTCAGCTACACCTCGGATGAATAGAAAACTTCAGACAGATCCAATACTGCAGGTATACTATCGCCCCCCTATAGATAAATCGTAAAAACGATAACAGTTCACAGGGCTCGAAAATTAGTTGGTAGAACTGTAGCAATACTAAAAACAGAAATACCTTAGGTATTTTGAATTGAATCTTACATAATCAAGATCAACACGCAAATTAAAAGAGATTTACCTAAATCATACAGTAATGTAGGTCCCCAAAATGAGAATCACATTTTTAGGGCAATTGGGTAGATTTATTATGAGGTAGTATCATATCCCGAGGCCATGGGAGTGGTGAACACAGTTTTAAGGGGTGTCACAAATAGAATACGGAGCAAATTATACAGGCATTGAATTATTGATAGTGTCATGGCGTTACCACCATTTCAATACCACAAAATGAGCATTATGCATTAACAAAAAAGGCAATTAGTAGCTTTGACGAACTGGATGAGTGCTTTTCATAAAAGTACTTTGTTAGCCTTTGGTTATTCTTTCAGTTCATTTTCTAATATATCAATCATACGTGCTGCTCTTCCATTATTTGGGTTAAGTTTCAATGACATTTTAAAACTCTCAAGAGCTTCTTTTTTCTTGCCAATTTTCATTAAGCCTTCTGCATAACTTTGATGGGGGTTAAATCTATTTGGAAAAGTTTCGATAGCTAATTTGAAAATTTTTAATGCCTTATTAAAATTGTCTTGTTTAAGAAAATAATAACCTGATAGAATGAGTTCATCTTCAGAAATATAATAAGCTGGGTTTTTACTGTTCGCTTTATAAAAAGCAATCCCTTTGTCAATTCCTTCTTTCTCAATAATTCTATCCATAAAGAGTGTAATAGGTTTCAAAGGTAAATCATAGCTTTGGTCATTTAAAATAGCTAAAATAGCGGTGTTAATTTTATGCAAAAGTGAATTACTGGTGTTACTAAAAAGTACTATGCAAGAATTAGTTTTAGGAATTTGTGTGAAAATTGTTCGATATCCATCAACTCGGCCACTATGACTGATCGTTTCCATTTTATTATTATTATTGATTCCCACATTTACGTTTCTTAATTCCCATCCGTATCCATAATGATGACTTCCATCTGGAATATGCTTGGTAAAAAGCATATCCATATACTTTTTTGGCAGTAATTTTTCATTGACTAAAGCTTTATCCCATAATAACATATCATCTACCGTAGAATACAATCCGCCCGCGGCATATGCAGAAGACTCATCAGATTTATCAACATCAAAATATTCTGGATACCACGTATCGTAACCTGACGACATTTTTTTAATTACTGGTTTGTGTTTGTAAAATCCGCTATTTTCCATTTTCAGCGGCTTAAAAATCTTTTCTCTTATAACCTGTTGATAGGGTTTACCCGTAACTTTTTCAATAATGAAACCCAATAACGTATAGCCTGAATTACTGTAATCGAATTTTGTTCCAGGATCAAAACCAAGCGGTTCATTGGCAAATTGATTTACCATATCTTCTGGGCGATTTACTTTTATTTCGCTTTTTACATTTGGAATACCAGAAGTGTGCGTAAGAAGATGATGAATATTGATTTTGTTGGCGTTTTCTGTTGGATAATCTGGCAAATAGGTTGAGATTGGCTTGTTTAAATCTAATTCACCTTCGCTTACTAATTGCATAATTAGCATTGATGTGAAGGTTTTTGTTATCGAAGCTATTTGGAATTTTGTATCTGTTTCGTTGGGTATATCCCATTCCATATTGGCATAACCGAACCCTTTTTTGTATAGTTCAGTGCCTTGATGTGATATAGCAACAGCTCCATTGAAGCTTTCGTAATCTGCGTATAAACTGATGATTTCATTAATTTTATCAGCCTTTGTAGTAACATCTTTGTCTGTAGTTGAATTGGATTGACCCGAACACGAAATTACCAAAAACAGTAAACAGAATTTGCCTATTTGTTTCATATTTTTTTTTGTTAAACCTACTGCAATAATTTTAGTTTACAACTTTTCAAATGGAATAAAAGTGTAAAATGTTAATTTGCTGGTCATAATAAAGCACAACATCCGCATCCATTATTGAAGTTATTCCCTCTATTTCTGCAAGTTACAAAATAAATTACATCAACCCAGCTACACCTCAAATGAATATTACATTTCAGACAGATCTATTACTACATGCCTATTATGGCACACCTATAGAATAAAACATAAAAAGCATAAGGGTTAGTGTGGCTCGAAAATTAGTCCCTCAGACTTTAGCCATACTAAAAACAGAAACACCTTCTGTAATTGGGGTTGAATCTTACACAATTAAGATCAACGCGTAGTAAAAAGAAATTTACTTGAATCATTAAATCATGTAGGTACCAAAATGAGATAATAAAAAATTAACTAGTAGCTTTAAAGAACTGGTCGAGCGCTTTTCATTGGACCTTATTATCAGTAGTATTTTTTGCTAAATATGTTTTATCTAATTCTTTTGCTATTTCAATTGCTTCTTTCACAACTTCTTTTGGGTAATCGTTAATTTCAAGTATTTTAAGTGCGTTTCTATTTTTTAAACTTCCTACTTTTAGTTTGTAATCAAAACCTACATTTTTGTCATTAACTGTTTCGCTAAAATGAAACAGTTCATATTCGTCTGAAAGCATATCTGTTAATTCTATGTCGTGCGTTGAAACCAATATTTTATTGTTATTCTTTGTTAAAGCAGATAAAACAGATTTTCCGGCCGAAATACGCTCTACTGTATTAGTACCTTTAAATAGTTCATCTAAAAGAAAGAGGTTTATATTCCCTTTTTTACTCTCATTAAGCATTTCCTTAATGGTTAATACTTCTTCAAAATAATAACTTTTATCATTCATTAAATCATCACTTATTCGGATGGCTGAAAACACGCGTAATAAAGGAAAACTCATTGATTTTGCAAAACAAGTATTAATTGTATATCCGGTTATTACATTGAGTCCAATTGCACGAATAAAAGAGGTTTTTCCAGACATATTTGAACCTGTAAGAAGTATGGACTTTTCAGCTATTTCAATACTGTTAGTAGTGCAATTAAAAATTAAAGGATGACTGATATCTTTAACAATTACCTTCTCTCCCTCATTAATAATTGGCAAACAGAATGTTTTAACTCCGTTTCTTAAAGACGCTATTGAAATTAGCATATCAATATGCCCAACAAATTTAAAAACGTCTTCTATTTCTTCTCTTTTGTTAGTTAACCTTTTTAAAACTCCAAATAATAATAAAGGTTCAAGCAAAAACATTGTTTTAAAAATCTCAAATACAAACCAAGCTATGATTTCAAATTCTCCTTGAAGTTTGGCTTCAAGTGAAAAAAATGACATTTTATTTTTAACTTCATTTATTAATTTGATGGACTTTGGTAAGTCAGGATTTAATTTTTTAAATAATGAGTTGGTAAATAAATTTGATGCAATAGTGTTAAGTTTTAAAAGCTGTGGAATTGAACCTACATATTGAATTAAATTATTTTTATTCCAAAAGTGAAGCACAAAATTCACACAAAAAATACCCAATAGCACGATGAAAAATATAGGGTTGAAAAAGCCTACTATGAGTGAAACTAAACTGGCAAATGACAATAGTTTTATTACGATAAACCATTTTGGTGGATTAAGATGCTGTTCTTGAAATAAAGAGGAGATATAATACGCATCTTTATGTTTTAGCTTTTCAAGCTTTTTTTGAACTGAAATTCTTAATTCAGGATTTTCTGCTAATTCAGTTATTATTTCTTCGTTCAGCTCGGTTTGCTTTTCATTTACATTTATTGTCCGAAGATTATTGTATAAGTATTGTTGACCAACTTTTGAATTAGTTCGGTCAAGAAACATAAATACCTCATCAAAATCCAAGTCGTTACAGGTTTTGTCTGATAATACTTGATGTGCTTTTGAATTGTCTCTTTTTCTGAAGTATTTTTCGATACTGTCAAAGTCAAAGGAATCATTTTTCAATGCTCCAAAAGATTCTTTTAACCTTTGGTCTCTCTCTTTTTTTCTATTGAATTTTAGTTGAGAAAAAGTGTATTTAAGTTGAAATAAGATGTCTTTAATCATTAAATTATTAGTGTAGAAATTCTATTTAATGTTACAAAAAATGTTCAGTTCGTTGTTCATCTGGTGAATTTTAACGCGTTGTTTTTGTATTACTGGCAACCTTGTTGTGTAAGAAAAGTTGTGTGTTTATAGGCGAGGATTTTACTTTTCTTCTGTAGTTTAAATGCTTGTAAAAATAACCAAGCTTACAAGGCAGTTTATGAAAGCATAGTAGCGAAGGGAAAGAGCAAGAAATTGGCGTTAATTGCGGTTTGTAATAAGCTCTTAAAACAAGCTTTTGCCATTGCAAAAAGTGGATTACCTTATGATGAAAACTTCGTTTCTAAATTAGCTTAAAATTACTTGGTTTTTAACTCAGTTCTTTGTTGTAAACAGTTATTTTTTCATTAATGCTAATTTTATTCCAAGAGCGACAAAAATTCCGCCAGTTATTTTATCCAACCACATTTTTATTTTATAATTTTTTCTAATTCGGTCAGATAGTTTTGAAGCAAATAATGCTAGGATTAAACACCAAATTGTTCCTGTAAGTAAAAATGTTACTCCAAGGATTAAAAATGGAAGTGAACTTTGTACATAATTTGGGTCAATAAATTGTGGTAAAAATGCAAGAAAGAATAATGCTACTTTCGGATTTAGAATATTGGTTAGAATCCCAGATAAGTAAATTTTTCTATAATTCACAACTTCACTTTCATTACTCAATTCAAATTTTTCATCTGCTTTTTTAACTATTGTTTTGAGTCCTAAAAATATCAAATAAGCTGCTCCCAAATATTTGACTATTTCAAAAGCTGTTGCAGATTTGGCAAGTATGATTGATAATCCTAAAGTTGCAAAAATGATATGAAAAATTGCTCCAGTCGATATTCCCAATGCAGATAAAATTCCAGCCTTTTTTCCTTGAGCAATACTTCTTCCAAGAATATACATCGTATCAGCTCCTGGTGTTAAATTCATTATCAATCCAGCTATTAAAAAAGCTTCAAAGTTTATTATTCCGAACATAATTTTCTTAGTTTGTTTTAATTGTTGCCAACGGTTTTGTATAAGATTAGTTGCGTGGTTTAGCAACGAATTTAGCAAATACAAACCGAATAGAAAATCTGTGAGAATTTTCATAAGTAGGCTACAACCAAGTAATACATCATCTACAGTGTTACCCTCTGGCTTTATGCGAGCTCTATGCAGT
>Ga0209344_10004672_pt1 | contig 12367 bp, 9 predicted proteins | sample Cruoilmetagenom6_FD_187293 | JGI IMG/M metagenome (GOLD analysis project Ga0209344, IMG submission 187293) | Oil polluted marine microbial communities from Coal Oil Point, Santa Barbara, California, USA - Santa Barbara Oil Seep Sample 6 (SPAdes)... | ecosystem: Environmental > Aquatic > Marine >...
GCCTGCCCATCCCCCAGGCGCTGGTATCGATGAGCGTGATGACGGTGCTCAACTACGCGTTTATCGGACTCTTTTATAAGGAGCTGAAGCTGGCCACCTTCGATCCGGCGCTGGCCAAAACGTTCGGCTTTATGCCCTCGATTCTTTTCTATGTGCTGCTAATGCTAACTAGTTCCACTGCCGTGGCGGCCTTTGATGCGGTAGGCGCGGTGCTGTTTATCGCCTTTGCCATTGTTCCCGCCTCCGCCGCCTATTTGCTGACCGACCGGCTGTGGATGATGTTTATCATCGGTGCGCTAATTTCTATCGCCTCGAGTATTTCTGGCTACTACCTCGCCGTGTATCTCAACGTCTCCATTGGCGGCATGATGGCCGTCATGACCGGCGTATTCCTGATGCTCGCCTTTCTGGCAGGGCCACGCTACGGCGTGATTACCCAACTGGTCAAACGCCAACGGGCAAGCCAGGCGCCGGTGGAGCCGCCTTCATTGTTTTGAAAGGCTAAACGTCAGCACCAGCAACGACGAAGATGCACGCTTTTATGAAGGCCCTAGCCACGTGAACGTTCGTTCAGTATTAATAGCGCACCCGTAATAAGCGCTCGCATACCTTCCTCTAATTCCGCCTCCATTTCGACCTCCTCCAGGCCGCGGTTAGCCTCCTCGACAGGCTCTTTCCCCACTACCGAATAAATCGTATCGGCGACGGAAAAGCATTGAAAAGCTATCGTCGCCAGAAGCCAGCGAGCCTGCTCCTGGGAAATATCATACACCTCCGCAATATGGTTTTGATGTGCACGAATTTTTTCAATCATGGGCTGAGTGGCAGCCAAGCGACGAATCACATAGGGCGTTAATCCGGGGTGGGCTTTGACAAACTCGCGTATCGAGGCGGCAAAAGTAAATAGATACTCTTTCAATTCCCCGGGCGCATCATTGGAAGCTCGTGGAATTTTCCAACGTTGAAATATCTCTTCAGCCACTAAGCATTTCAGCGCCTTTAAATTAGGCACATGCTTGTAAAGCGCCATATGGCTGATGCCTAGCGCGCTGGCCACCCCGACAAAGGTGATGTTGGGTAGGCCGATTTCGATACCCGCATTCGCAATACGCTCAAGCGTGATGGTAGGCGGCCGCCCCCGTGTTTTAACAGACTGTTGCGTTATCATATTGCGTCCTTGATCACTAACGAACCTTATCTAGCCATTCACTCACCGTAGGGTCAATTAGTCGATTGGCATGCAATTATACTAATTAGTTTATTGCCATGAAACTAATTATCTATTAGCCTACTTAAACGCGACTAATTCTCGTTACAGCTCGCTGCTACACAGACTCTTTCATTAGATGCTGCCGCAAGCACGCAGGCTCGATCACCCCTATGGCCGAGTACTAACGTTTCATGAGCACGCACGACACATCGATACCCCAAGGCAAGAGCCCCATCAGCCAAGTGTTGGCCCCTATACGCACACGGCTTTTTGCCGCAACAATGCTAGCGGGCATCGGCACGATATTAACGATGGTGCCTCTCGCCGGGATGGCGCATATCGCCAAGATTCTTCTCTCTGCCCCAGACACCGCTTGGGAGTTATCAACCACCAGCATGCGTGAAATCGGCTGGGTGGTAGCCGCCAGCGTCGTGAGTGTCTTCATCGGCATGGGTTGCATGTTCCTGGGCGAACTGGTGGCGCACCTGGCGGATAACCGACTGACCTATCACCTACGCCTTTCGGTTATGCGGCGTTTGTCCCAGGCGCCGCTCGGCTGGTTTACAAGCCGAGCATCCGGCGACGTCAAGCAAGCGATGCAGGACGATATTGCGACGCTGCACAGCCTGACCGCGCACTTTTACACCGCGGTAGGACGAGCACTTGGTGCTTTACTGATCTCGGTGATTTACCTGGTCGCACTGGATTGGAAGATCGCCGTGATTACGTTGCTGCCCTTGCCCGGTTTCTTTCTTTTCCTGCGCCGACTCATGCAAGCCAGCAAAGCCAATATGGGTGAGTTTGTCACGCAGCTTGAGCGCATGAATAACGCCATCAATGAATTTGTCTGCGGTATTCCCGTGGTCAAGGCGTTTGGTACGACCGGGCAAGCCTATCGAGGCTACCAGCAGGCAGTGGACAGCTTTGCCCAAGCATTTGAGCGTTTTACCCGCCCTCTGGTCACTTCGATGGCGCATGTCCATGCCATGGTGACGCCGGTGACAATATTGGGACTGGCGCTCACCTTCGGCACTTTATCCGTTGCCAACGGCTGGGCAGAACCTGTCGATATAGTGCCGTTCATTCTGGTGGCACCGGGAATCTGCGCCCCGTTACTGCTGCTGCATACCTTACTGCACGACTTAGGCAGTGCCGTTGGCGCCGCCCAACGCGTAGTGGCACTGCTTGAAACGCCAGTACTGCCCTCCATACCCGTCGATGAATGCCGGCTCCCAGATGGCCATGAAGTTCGCTTCGAAAACGTAAGTTACACCTATGACAACGCGCAAAACGGGCTGTCGAACCTTCACTTTACGCTTGCCCCTGGCAGCATGACGGCGATTGTCGGCCCATCGGGGGCGGGCAAATCAACCCTCGCACGACTGCTGCTGCGCTTTTTTGACCCCACCCACGGGCGCATTACGTTAGGCGGAGTGGATCTGCGTCATCTCGAGATGTCAACGCTCTACCAGCGTATCGGTTTTGTTCTGCAGGACGTGCGCCTCATCCATGCCAGCCTTCGCGACAACATTGCGTTGGGCCGACCTTCGGCCAGCCAGCAGGAAATCGAGGGGGCCGCTCGCGCGGCGAATATTCACGAGCGTATTGCAGCACTACCTCACGGTTACCAGTCGGTTGTTGGCGAAGATATCCAGCTGTCAGGCGGCGAGCAGCAGCGTGTCAGTATTGCCCGCGCCATGTTACTTGATCCTCCCCTATTGGTGCTGGACGAAGCGACAGCAGCGCTTGACGCCAGCAGCGAGCTGGCCATTCAGCAGGCACTGTCGCGTTTAACCCGGGGACGCACGCTTGTGATTATTTCGCATCGCCTCGAGACGATCGTGCACGCCGATCACATTCTGGTACTCGATGGCGGCACGGTCGCTGAGCAAGGCGATCACGATCATCTGCTTGCCAGAGGTGGCCTTTATGCTCGCCTTTGGGCACTGGAAAAGAACACGACCTCACTGGAAGCGAAGGTGGCAGCGTGCTGAAAATACTCAATCAACTGCTTGGCGACGACACCACGCTCTTGCGTCGCTATCTCGGGCTGGCCATCGCCTATGGCGTGCTAAGCGGCTTGACCATCCTGGCCCTTGTTCCGCTACTCAATTACCTGCTGATCGGCCAACTCAGCGTGGCCACCGCCTGGCTGACAGCGCTACTGTGCGGCATTCTGCTCTGCTGGGGCTTGCGTTGGCACGTGGAACAGGCTGGCATCCGTGTCGGCGTAGCCATCTTGCAGTCGGGCCGCCATCGCCTTGGCGAACACGTGGCTCATCTGCCGGTCGGCTGGTTTACCGCGACGCATACCGCGCGCCTTAGCCATGTCACCACGCAGGGTATGATGGCGGTAGCTCAGCTCCCTGCCCACGTCTTTACACCGGTGATCAGCGGGCTTGTCACGCCTATCGTCATCCTTGCCGCGCTGTTGGTGTTGCACGCACCGCTGGGCTTGGCGGCGCTGGTCGCGCTGCCACTGCTTGTGGGGATTTTATTCCTCACCGCCAAGCTTGCCCGGCATGCCGACAGCGCCTTTCAGCAACACTTTGCAGAGACCAGTCAGCGCATGGTCGAGTTCGCCAGTGCCCAGGCGGTATTACGCGCCTTTAGTGGCAAAAACCACAGCACGCGCTTCTTGGAACAGGCCATGGAAAAACAGCACCTCTCGGGAACAAGGCTGGCTTGCCTCTCGGCACTTTCGGCGCTGCTCAATGCCTGGGCAGTGCAGGCAGTCTTTGCCGTGCTGCTAATCGTAACGGCCGTGTGGATCAATGCGCTTCTGGAAGAATCGCTGACGGCGTCGAGCATCACCAGCGTCATCGTGGCGTTGATGCTGGTCAGCCGCTTCGTCGAACCGCTGTTGGACGTCGCTCAACATAGCGACATTTTGCGCAGTGCAAAAGGCCAACTCGAGGCGATACAGGCGATTTTCGACGCTGAACCCTTAGCCGAGCCAACGATACCTCAGCCACCCCGCGATGCATCCATCGAATTGCGAGCTGTCCACTTTCGCTATGCGCCGCATGAGCCCGACGTGCTCAATGGGGTGAGCCTGTCTATCACGCCCGGCAGCATGACCGCCTTGATCGGCGATTCAGGCTCGGGCAAGACCACCCTGGCGCGACTGGTGGCGAGGTTTTTCGATGCGGATCAAGGTAGTGTTTTAGTCGGCGGTGTGGACGTGCGCGCTATGTCAAGCGCCCAGCTTGCGGATCACGTAAGCCAGATCTTCCAGGAGAGCTACCTGTTTGCCGGCAGCATTGCTGACAATATCCGCTTTGGACGCCCCGCCGCCAACGATGCCGAACTGAGGGAAGCAGCGCGTCTGGCCGGTGTCACCGAGATCGTCGAACGCCTGCCCCAAGGCTTGGAAACCCCGGTGGGCGAAGGCGGCACCCGTCTTTCCGGCGGCGAGCGCCAGCGTATTGCCATCGCCCGAGCACTGATCAAGGATGCGCCCATTCTACTGGTGGATGAAGCGACTGCCGCACTGGATGCGGAAAATCAGGCCATCATTACCCAGACGCTGGTTCGCCTGAGAGGCCAACGTACTCTACTGGTGATCGCCCACCAGCTATCTACTGTGGGCATGGCTGACCAGATCATCGTGCTGGATGACGGACACATCATTGAGCAAGGCGCGCCCGATGAGCTACTCGCTCGGCAGGGGCGGTACGCCACGTTTCTTGGCCAGCGTCAGACCGCCAACGGGTGGCGCATCACCGCGGAAACGGGGGAAACCGCCTCGTGATGCGCGTGTATCTGCCTTGCCTGTTTGTATTGCTTTGCGGAATATCGTTACTGGTCGGCGCGCGGCAGATGAGCGGGTACCAACTCATCACCCTGTCGGATGATGCTTGGTTGACGCTGACGGCCAGCCGACTACCGCGTCTTATCACGGTGTCGTTAACCGGTGTGGGCCTATCAATTTGCGGTGTGATTCTGCAGCATATCGTACGCAACAAGTTCGTAGAGCCAGCCACCTCGGGCGGGCTTGATGCCGCCAAACTGGGCATTCTCGTATCGCTGACCCTAATGCCTACGGCTGGTGCTGGATCACGAATGCTTGCCGCCCTGCTCTTCTGCTTCGCGGCGAATGTCGTATTTATCACTATCGTTCGCCGCATCAAGTTCACCAACACCGTGCTGATCCCCGTCATCGGCTTGATGTACGGCGGCATGCTAAGCGCCCTTGCCGAGTTCTACGCCTACCGCCATAACATCCTGCAAAGCATGCAGGGCTGGCTTTTGGGTGACTTTTCGAAGATCGTCCAGGGTCATTACGAAATTATCTACCTCATCCTGCCGGTCATTGTACTCACCTACCTCTACGCTCATCGCTTCACGGTACTGGGCATGGGGGAAGATATCGCGACGAGTTTAGGCATGAACTATCTCGTTACCTCCACTCTGGGGCTGATGCTGGTGGCCATTACCGTCTCGGTCACGGTCATCGCCGTGGGTGCCATCCCCTTCGTTGGCTTAGTGATTCCCAATCTGGTGGCGCTCTACTACGGCGATAACCTGACTCGCACCCTTCCAGCCGTAGCACTGTCGGGGGCGTCCCTGCTGCTGGCCTGCGACATTGTGGGTCGGCTGCTGCTCTATCCCTTTGAAGTACCCATCGGCTTAACGACGGCTTGCGTCGGGGGAATACTGTTTATGGTCTTGATTGTCGGGAGAACACAACGATGACGGTCAAGACTCGCCACACCGTTTGGGTAGCCGTGGTCGCTCTTGCGCTCGCTTTTGTCTTCGTGCGCTCCGGTTTTGACTTCGAGTATGTGATCCCGAAACGGCTCGAGCGTTTGGCCACCATGGTGATCGGCGGCATCTGTGTCGCCTGGTCTGCCATCACATTTCAAAGTCTTACCGGCAACCGGATATTAACGCCTGCCATTATGGGCTATGAGGCCGTCTATCTGCTGTTTCAGGCCCTGTTGATGCTGATGCTGGGCACCCGCAGTCTGATGCTGCTCGGCGAGCACGGCAACGCCGCACTCTCGATCCTGCTGATGCTTGGCTACTCCTGGACGCTGCATCGCTGGCTGTTTAGAGACGACAGAGACAATGTCTATTTCCTGCTGCTGGTAGGACTGGTGCTGACCATGGTCATTACCACGTTCACCCAGTTCGTTCAGCTCAAGATGAACCCAGGTGAGTTTTCCATTCTGATGGGTTACAGCCAAGCCACGTTCGGTAACGCCAGCGCCACACAGCTGCTCTACGCCACGCTGATCGTAGCCACGATTTGCCTGGCGGGCCTTAAAAGCCTCCCAATGCTCGATGTGCTCTTGCTGGGTAGGGAACAGGCCATATCGCTCGGCGTCGATTATCGACGTTGCGTGCAGCGCCAGCTCTTGCTGATCGCCGCGCTGGTGGCGGTATCGACCAGCCTGCTTGGCCCCACAGCGTTCATGGGCATCTTCGTGGCCAATACGGCCTATGCGCTGGCAGGCACTTACCGGCATCAGGTCACGCTGCCAGTAGGTTGTGCCATCGCCATCGCCCTTTTCATCCTCGCCCAACTGCTGGTCGAACACCTCTTCAACTACAAAACCACCGTCGGCATCCTCGTCAACCTCGTGTGTGGGGCCTACTTCCTGTCGCTGATGGTGCGTACGCGGGGCACGGCATGATCACGGTTCAAGACCTCCATAAAACCTACGGCAGCCGCACAGTGCTATCGGCGGTCAATCTCCGCTTTCCATCGAGTCAGTTGACGTCCCTGGTGGGCCCCAACGGCGCGGGTAAGACGACACTGCTGATGATGCTGGCGAGACTGCTTAAGCCCTCCCGGGGGGATATTCGGCTCGACGGCTCCCAGGTAACGGGCATTCCCATCGACGAGTATGCCAAGCAGGTGGCCACGCTGCGCCAGACGCCTGAGTTCAACCTACGCCTGACCGTCGAGGAGTTGGTTGCCTTTGGCCGCTTTCCCTATAGCCGTGGCAGGCTCACTCGGCATGACCATCGTGTGATCGACGATGCCCTGGCGTTTCTATCGCTGACAGCGCTACGCGGTGCTTATCTGAACGAGCTCAGCGGCGGCCAGCGCCAGATGGCATTCCTGGCCATGACCATTGCACAGCAAACCGATTACCTGCTGCTCGACGAGCCACTGAATAACCTCGATATCAAACATGCCGTTCAGATCATGCAGGCGCTTCGCCGTCTCTGCGATGAACAGGGACGAACGGTCATCCTGGTCGTTCATGACATCAACTTCGCCGCCAACTACTCCGATTACATCGTCGCCATGAAGGATGGGGCCGTGCACTGCGATGGCCAGGTCTCCGATGTAATCACCGAACGGCGCTTGAGTGAGCTTTACGGACTGAAGTTCGACATCGCCCATAACGAACGCGGCTATTTATGTAATTACTTCAAGCCCTCAGGAAACCTGGAATGAAACGATCTCTCAACAACCGCTTGGCCCGCTTTCTCCCACTCGCCTTGGTGGCGTTGCTACAAGGGTGCGATCAACCTTCAGCCAATGACATACCCGCCTCGGAGGCCATGACGCCGCTGACGATTCACCACGCGCTGGGCAGCACCGTGATCAATCACCGTCCACAACGGGTAGCGGCATTGGATATGAATGAAGTCGATTTTCTGGATCAGTTGGACATTCCTGTGGTGGGCATGCCAAAGGACTTTATTCCCCATTTTCTGGACAAGTATCGAGACGATCCGACGATTGAAGACCTGGGCGCCATCGTACGCCCTAACCTTGAGCGAGTGCATCGAGCTCACCCTGACCTCATTCTTATGACGTCATTACAGGCCAATGACTATAACGAGCTGACGCAGATCGCCCCCACGCTGCACTTCGACGTGGATTACCGCAACAGCCAGACCAACCACATTGACGTTGTCATGGAGCATCTCATGGATCTTGGGCAGATCTTTGGCAAACAGGCGTTGGCCCGTCAGCGTGTTGACGAGCTGACGCATACCATCGAGGAGGTCAGGCGTGTTACCCAGGGCCGCCCCGAGAAAGCCCTTATCCTGCTGCACAATAATGGCGCCTTCCACTCCTTTGGCGTGCAGTCACGCTACGGCTTCATCTTCACCGAACTAGGCGTTGCCCCCGCCGCACCTGACAGCGATACCGGCCTGCATGGTCAGCCGGTCTCTAGCGAATTCATCCAGCAGGCTGACCCCGACATCATCTATGTCGTGGATCGCACTGCCGTGATGGAGCACCGGCCTACCCTGAGTGCCGACAGCCTAGCAAACCCCCTGTTACGCCAAACTAACGCCTGGCGAAATGACCGGGTGGTCTTTGTCGACCCCGAAGCCTGGTATGTCACCGCCGCCAGCGTGAGCTCTCTGGCGATCATCGCGGATGACATTATCGACGGATACAGGCACTAGCGGCCCGTAGCACTAAAGCACCTTAAAAAACGCTTTCATCGACTGCTTCATTGCGCCTTTTAACAGGCACTCAATTGAAGCGGTGTAGTTCCTCTGTGTTAAAAAATGGAGATCGACATGCCCTTACGTTGCCACCACCACCCCCGACGAGAGCACTACATTTCGCCTCTTGCTCAACCCCTTTATCGCTGGCCAGGCGCGCCTTTCCGCTGGCGCTGAGCGCGAGCGCTGCCATGCTGCTCTCCTCGCAAGCCCTCGCACAGGATCAGGAGTCCGAGACCAGCAGTACCAGCGTTCTGGCGCCCATCACCGTACACGGAGAAGCAACAACCGTTAACGATGCGTATGCCGGTGGCCAAGTCACCTACAGCAACCGGGCGGGTTTTCTGGGCCATAAAGACTTTATGGAAACGCCTTTCAATGCCATTAGCTATACGGATCGTTTCATTCAGGATCAACAAGCCCAGAATATTACCGATGTGATTGCCGCGACGGATCCGAGTGTCTTCAGCAACGGCGTCACCAGTGCCTGGAGCGAAACCTACTCGATCCGTGGTTTTGACGCTAGCACACGTGACGTCACGTTCGGCGGCCTGGCCGGGATGGCCCCTTACTACCGCACGTCACCAGAAATGTTCGAGCGTATCGAGGTACTCAAGGGGCCATCGGCACTCCTCAACGGGATGCCGCCAGGTGGCTCCGTTGGCGGTGCCATTAACCTGGTTCCCAAGCGGGCTGGCGATGAACCGCTCACGCGTTTCACCGCCACCTATATGTCCGACGCTCAGCTTGGCGGGCACCTTGATGTTGGCCGACGCCTGGGTGACGATCAGCAGTTTGGCGTTCGTTTTAACGGCGTCTACCGCGACGGCGAGGGGGCTGTGGAGAGCCAGAAACCCAGGATCCAAATGGGCTCTCTAGGGCTGGACTGGCGCGGTGAGCAAGCGCGATTATCAGCTGACTTGTACAGTGCGGACGACCATATCGATGGCCCCGTTCGAGGTATCAATCTGGCCCCCGGCCTGGCAGTTCCGACGCCTCCCGACTCCGATACGCTGATCAATCCGGACTGGGCCTTTGCCGACACGCGCAACAAGGGCGCCATATTGCGTGGCGAATTCGACTTTACCGACGAGATCATGGGGTACGCGTCCATGGGTCGAAGCGAAACGAACTACACCTACAACGGTGCCATGTCATCCTTGGTGCTTGATGATCAAGGCAACTATCGCACAAGCATTGGTCAGCTCGCCTTCGATGTCGAAAAAACATCGGCGGAAGTCGGGCTTCGCGGCCATTTCCAGACCGGCCCCGTCAGCCACGCCATTAGCGTCAATGCCACCCATTACGAACATGAGCAGCACGACTACGGCCGCAGAACTGTCCCCGGTGCGGACTGGGTCACCAATCTATACGACCCGCAGTGGGGCGCGGCTGCAGACTTCATCACACCGCATATCATGCATACCGAGCTACGCTTGAACAGCTACGGCTTGGCGGACACGCTCTCGTTTGCCGATGATCGCCTGCAATTGACGCTCGGTGCCCGGCGCCAGGAGGTAGTGAGTGACGCCTACAGCGTGGCAACTGGCGCACGCATCTCCCGCTATGATGAAAGCGCGGTCACCCCCGCCGCCGCACTACTCTTCAAAGCCACCGACCAGGTATCGCTCTACGCCAACTATATCGAGGGGCTCAGTCAGGGGGCCACGGCACCTATGAGTGCCGCTAACGCGGGTGAAGTATTCGAGCCTTACACGACTAAACAGCACGAGGTTGGCGTGAAACTTGATCTGGGTGACTTTTCACACACGCTTAGCCTGTATGAAATCAAGCGACCCAGCAGCTACACCGATCTGGAAACCAATATCTTCTCGGTTGGGGGCGAGCAGCGCAACCGAGGAGTGGAGTGGAGCTTTTTCGGCAGCCCCCTCAGCAACCTGCGCCTGATGGGCGGCATCGCCTATGTCGATCCAGAAATCGCCCGCGCCGCGAGCGATGAAGAGCAAGGTAATCAGGCAACCGGCGTACCAGACCTGCAAGCCAAGCTAGGCACTGAATGGGATCTGCCCGCAGTACCAGGGCTGACACTGACCGCTAATGCCACCGCAATGTCAGAGCAGTACATTAATAGCGACAACTCCCTATCAGTACCCGGACACACTATTTATGACGTTGGCGCACGCTACGCCTCTAACCTTTCCGGCTATCCGCTCACACTGCGTGCCACTGTTAACAATGTGGCCGATAAAACATACTGGGCAATGCCGCAACTCTCAAGCCTAGCCTTAGGCGCCCCCCGCACCTTTATGTTTTCGGCCTCACTGGACTTCTAGACGGCTGTCACAAGCGGTGCTTTTGCCCTAACGCCTAATGTGTTTTTCACTACTAGGCCAATCAACATACACCACCTACGCCAGCCGAGCAGGCGTAGGTGGGGATAACTTAAACCGTCAGATGCTGCTTAATCAGCTCGTTAGACAGCTCGCTGATCTCCCCTTTGGCCACCGGTCGGCCGCGATCCATAATCACGAAGCGGTCGGCGTACTTACGGGCGAAGGGCAGCTTTTGCTCCACCAGTAGCACCGTTAGGCCATCTTCGTTGATCAACTGACGGATCACCTGTCCAATTTGGGCGACGATATTGGGCTGAATGCCCTCCCCCGGTTCGTCCAAAATCAACAGCTTGGGTTCGATGACCAGCGCACGGCCAATCGCCAGTTGCTGCTGTTGCCCGCCGGAGAGGTCGCCGCCACGGCGGTGTTTCATCTCTTTTAGCACTGGGAACAGTTCATAGACCCGCTCAGGAATCTTCTTCAGCCCGTCGCTGCGCGCCGCCAGACCAGTGCGCAGGTTCTCCTCCACAGTGAGCAGAGGGAATATCTGCCGCCCTTGAGGTACGTAGCCAATCCCCAACCTTGAGCGCGCTTCAATGGCTTTTTTAGTCAGCTCGATCTCGCCTGCCTCGCTGGCGTAGCGCAGCGCACCGCTTTTAACGGCCACCTCGCCCATTACGGCTTTCAGCAGCGTGGTTTTGCCCACGCCGTTGCGGCCCATCACGCAGGTGCATTGCCCGACGGGCACCTCAAGATCCAGATCCCAAAGGGTGTGGCTTTCGCCGTAGAACTGGTTGAGCTTTTCAATGGCTAGCATCAGGCGGCCTCCTCGTCGTCAGCACCCAGGTAGACCTCGATGACTTTGGGGTCGCTGGAGACTTGATCCATGGTACCTTCCGCCAGCACGCTGCCCTGGTGCAGTACGGTCACCTGACGGGCAATGGAGCGTACAAAGCCCATATCGTGCTCGACCACCACCACGGACTGCTTACCGGCCAGCCCGGTGAGCAACTCGGCCGTGCGCTCCATTTCCTGCTCGGTCATGCCCGCCACCGGTTCATCCACAAGCAGTAGACGCGGGCGCTGCATCAGCAGCATGCCGATTTCCAGCCACTGTTTCTGGCCGTGGGAGAGAATGCCTGCGGGCTGATGGCGCAGCTCTGTCAGGCCGATGGTTTCCAGCACTTCGTTAATACGGTCTTTGATCTCGCCGGTCATGCGGGCGGTCAGGGTGGGAAAAATCCGCTTGTCCGCCGCCATGGCCAACTCCAGATTTTCAAACACCGAGAGCGCTTCGAAGACCGTGGGTTTTTGAAACTTGCGGCCAATGCCCAGGCTGGCGATATCGGGTTCGTTCATGTGCAGCAGGTTATGGCGACTGCCGAACCACACGCTGCCGCTGGTGGGGCGGGTTTTGCCGGTAATGATATCCATCATG
>Ga0209344_10004673_pt1 | contig 12365 bp, 9 predicted proteins | sample Cruoilmetagenom6_FD_187293 | JGI IMG/M metagenome (GOLD analysis project Ga0209344, IMG submission 187293) | Oil polluted marine microbial communities from Coal Oil Point, Santa Barbara, California, USA - Santa Barbara Oil Seep Sample 6 (SPAdes)... | ecosystem: Environmental > Aquatic > Marine >...
GACCAGCAGCAGATCAGAGGCGCGCACGAGTTGCACGTTAAAGCAGGTGTCGAGCACATCCGAGGAGGTCATGCCTTGGTGGACAAAGCGGGCCTCGTCGCTGCCGACATGTTCGGCGAGATGGGTGAGGAAGGCGATGACATCGTGCTTGGTGACGGCTTCGATCTCGTCGATGCGGGCGACGTCGAATTCCACGTCTTTGGCTTTCCACACGGCTTCGGCGTTTTCACGGGGGATCACGCCCAAATCGGCCATGGCGTCGCAGGCGTGGGCCTCGATCTCGTACCAGATGCGGAATTTCGTTTCCGGCGACCAGACGGCAACCATATCGGGACGGGAATAGCGGGGGATCATGCGCGCACCTTTTCGGGACAGGGGAAGGGTCAGGGGCGGCATAGACTGACTTGGGGTTAAGGACAAGTCTGAGGGATGAGGGCCAGCGCCTGCCCGTGGGTTGGCGATGCTGAGGTGGCCTCGTGCCACTTTATGGTGCAGCCGTGATGTGCGCTCTCAATGTCGCGCCCAGCCTCACCAAATCGCCTACCCGGGGGACGGGCAGGCGATAGCCCGGCGCCTGCGGCTTGATTCCGGGCTGAGGTGGCAGTCTCGCCGTCGTTATAGCAACTCCGTTACTACCTTCGAACTCCGCTCCAAGGTCCGATGCACCGGGCATTTGTCCGCAATCTCCAACAACCGCTGCCGCTGTTCCTCACTCAGATCCCCCTCCAACCGAATACGCCGCCGCCACGTATCAATCTTCTCCGCAGCCCCAGTCCCTGCATCCTGCGCATGAACCTTGTCATGGCAAACGTCCACGCTCACCCCCTCCAAAGGCCACCCCTTGCGCCGCGCATACATGCGGATCGTCATCGATGTGCAGGCCCCCAAACCCGCAGACAGAAACCCATAGGGCGACATCCCGCGGTTGGTCCCGCCATAGGCCAGCGGCTCATCCGCCAGCGCGTGATGGTGCGGGCCAGCGTTGATGTCTTGCAAGAACCCGTCGGGATCGGCCTCACGTACGCGCACGATGCCTTCGGGCGCGCCGGGGGGCGGGGCAGGGGATTTTAGTGCCAAATAGCGGTCGGCCCATGTGGCAATGATCTCGGCCGCATACTCAGCATCCCCAGCACGGGTGATCAGGTGATCGGCATCGTCCAGTGTGACAAAGCTCTTGGGGTGTTTGGCAGCGAGGAAAATCTGGCCCGCATTGTCAATGCTCACAATCTCATCGCGGGGGGCGTGCATCACCATAAGCGCGGCCTTAAGCTCGGCAATATCAGGGGCCAGCGTCGCCCCCTGCACATCTTCGACAAACTCTTGGCCCACCGTGAAAGGCCGCCCTCCGAGATTAACTTCGGCCTGACCCTTGGCACTGATTTCCGGCAGCGCTTCGGCAAAACTATGTGTGACATGCGCCGGGTCGAAGGGCGCACCGAGGGTCGCCACGGCCCGCACCTCCGGCAAACGTGCAGCGGCTTTCAATACTGCGGTGCCGCCTAGCGAATGGCCGATCAAAAGCGCGGGGGCCATGTTGCGGCCCGACAGATAGCTGCAAGCAGCGATCAAGTCGTCGACGTTGGACGAAAAGGATGTCTCTTCAAACGCCCCCTCGGACTGGCCCAGTCCGGTAAAATCAAACCGCAGCACCGCAATGCCCATTGCCGCCAGACGCCCCGCGATGCGCCGTGCGGCGTGGCCATCTTTGCCGCAAGTGAAACAATGCGCGAAAATGGCGGTGGTCAGATGCGGCCCTTCGGGCAGGTCCAGCCGGGCGGAAAGGTCTGTGCCCTTTGGGCCGGGAAAGGTGATGCGTTCGGTGGCCATGGGGTGCTCCGGTTTGGGTGCAATGATGGTGGCATGTTCTGGCGTGGGATCAAGGCCCGCCCGCCACCGCTCACCCAAGCGTGACGCGATCGTATCGGGCGTGATCCCATTTGCGCGCGCAAATTGCTTTGTATACCACTTGCGCAAACATCAGTCGGAGAGCCCCCTTGTCCACGCCCCCCAAATCCAACCTGCACCCAGCCACCATCGCCGCTCAAGCCGCCGGGGCCGTCGACCCTGCTTCGGGCGGCGTCGTGCCCCCGGTACAATTTGCCACCACCTATCTGCGGGATGAGAATTACCAGCTGGTGAACCCCGAGAATGTGTACCTACGCTCGCATAATGAGAACACGCGGGTCGCTGAGCGGATGCTAAACGCGTTGGAAGGCGCTGAAGAAACGCTGATCTTCCCGTCAGGAATGGCCGCCATCGCAGCGGTCTTTCGCACCGTGCCCAATGGGGCCAGCGTACTGGTGCAAAGCCAGATCTACTGGGGGACGACCAAATGGATTCGCGACTTCTGCACCCGCCGCCAGATCACGCTGCACGGAGTTGACGCGTCTGACCTTGACGCCTTTACCGAGGTCTGCCGCAAGGAAAAGCCGGACCTCTGCCTGATCGAGACCCCCTCAAACCCATGGCTGCGCATCACCGACATCGCTGCGACGGCCAAGGTCGCGCATGAGGTCGGCGCAATCCTCGTGGTGGATAGCACCGCCGCCACCCCGGTTCTAAGCCAACCGCTGGCACATGGCGCGGACATCGTCATGCATTCCGCAACCAAGGGGATCAACGGCCACTCCGACGTGCTCGCCGGGTCACTGGCAACCAATGCGCCCGACGCCCCGCGCTGGCAAATGATCCGCGATGACCGGAACGAGGCCGGGGCCGTGATCGGCCCAATGGAGGCTTGGCTGCTGGCCCGCGGTATGCGCACCCTGCCGCTTCGGGTACGGGAGATGTCGCGTAATGCAATGGCGCTGGCCGAGTTCCTCTCGGACCACCCGCAGGTGGAGCGCGTCATGTACCCCGGATTGCCGGACCATCCCGGCCATGAACTTGCAGCCCAGCAGATGCAGGGCGGCTACGGGGGGCTGTTGTCCTTTGTCGTCAAGGGCGGCGCTGAGGCAGCGTTGAAGGCGGCGGGGCGGCTGAAACTGTTCCACCGCGCGACCTCGCTTGGCGGGGTGGAGAGCCTTGTGGAGCATCGCCATACGATTGAGCCACATACCGGCATCCCGGAAGGGCTGCTACGTCTCTCGGTGGGGATCGAGGATATCGAAGATCTGGGCGCTGATCTGGGGCAGGCACTGGGGCAATAGGCTTAGGCTCGCCAATGGTTTGCAGCGCGCTATCTGCGGAAAGATGACGGCTATTCAGTTTCCACGCACTATGGCAGGCTGACGTCGAACCGGTCGAACCATGTGAGGAAACCTTGCGCCTAAGATCAGCCGTTTTCGCCATGCGAACGTCAGCTTTGCTGATGGGCCTGAGCCTGCTTTCAGCCTGCGAGGGCCGTCAGTCCGTGCTGAACCCCGCAGGCCGCGATGCACAGGATGTGCTTAGCCTGATCTGGGTGATGTTCGGCGGGGCCGTGCTGCTGTGGTTCCTGCTGGGGGTGATCTTTGTCTACGTCACCAAGGTAGAGCCGCGCGAGATGCCCCGGCGCTGGGGCGAGGCGTTGATTATCGGCGGCGGGGTGATCTTTCCGGTGATCCTGCTAGGCGCGCTGCTGACCTATAGCCTGCCGATGATGAAACCCCAGCGCGAAGCGGATGAGGGGCTGAAGGTGCATATCACCGCCGAGCAATGGTGGTGGCGGGTCGCGTATGAACTGCCCGACGGCCGCCGCATCACCTCGGCCAATGAGTTGCGTCTGCCAACGGGGCGGCGGACGGGGCTGGTGCTGAACGCGCATAAGGTGATCCACGCCTTTTGGGTCCCAGCGCTGGGCGGCAAGGTTGATATGATACCGGGGCGAGAGACTTATCTGTCGTTCCTGCCCGAAAAGCCGGGCGTCTACCGGGGCCAATGCGCCGAGTTTTGCGGCGCGTCCCATGCGCTAATGGCGTTCGAGACTGTCGTGATGACACCCGAGGACTATGCCGAATGGATTGAGGCCGAAGCCTCTGACGCCGCCAAACCGGCCAGCGGAGAAGCATACCGCGGCGCAGAGGTTTTTGCCCGCGAAGGCTGCGGCGGCTGCCATACCGTGCGCGGCACGCAGGCGCAGGGGCAGGTGGGGCCGGACCTGACCCATGTCGGCAGCCGCAAGAGCCTCGGCGCGGGGATTTTGAAGATGACCGAAGACGACCTCAGCCGCTTCATCGCCCATACCGAAGAGATCAAACCCGAGGTCGCCATGCCCGGCTATGACCACCTGACCCCCGAAGACCTGCGCGCCCTTGCGGCCTATCTGAAAGGGCTGACATGACCCGAGTGCATCCGCTGCCCACCGCCGAGGGCCCGTATCCGCCGACCGAGGAGATGCTGAACGCGCCTGTATTCGAGGCCGAGCAAGAGCGTGGGGCTAAGGAGTTGCGCGCCGCGTGGAAAACGCCGGAGGGCTGGCGCTATGTCACCGCCGTGAACAATTCCGAAGTGGGCAAGTGGTATTCCCTGACCGCGCTGGCCTTCATGCTGATCGCAGGGCTGTTGGCGCTGGCGATGCGGGTGCAACTGGCCTTTCCGGGCATGACCTTTTTGGACGCGGATCGGTTTAACCAATTCTTCACCATGCATGGCTCGGCGATGATGTTCCTCTTCGCCGTGCCGATGTTCGAGGCGATCTCGATCCTGATCCTGCCCGCCTTCCTCGGCGCGCGCGACATGCCGTTTCCCCGGCTATCTGCTTATGGCTATTGGTGTTTTCTGATTGGCGGCATCTTCGTGTTGGGGTCACTTTTGTTCGACGCAGGGCCAAAAGCGGGTTGGTTCATGTACCCGCCATTGGCCACCAAGGACGAAGGCATCGGCCCCGACATCTGGCTCTTGGGCCTCAGCTTCATCGAAGTGGCCTCAATTGCCGCTGCGGTCGAACTGATCGTCGGCGCGCTCAAATGCCGCCCGCCGGGGATGCGGGTGAACATCATGCCGCTTTATGCGTGGTACGTTCTGGTCGTCGGCGGCATGATACTTTTTGCCTTCCCGCCGCTGATCGCGGGCGATTTCCTGTTCGAGTTGGAGCGCTCCTTCGACTGGCCCTTCTTTGACCCGACGCGGGGCGGTGATCCGATCCTTTGGCAGCATCTGTTCTGGATTTTCGGCCACCCGGAGGTCTACATCGTCTTCCTGCCGTCCATCGCCATTGCCGCCATGATCGTGCCCACCGTCGCGCAGCGCCCTATCGTCGGGTACTCGTGGATCGTGCTGAGTGCTGTCGGCACCGGGTTTCTGAGCTTCGGCCTCTGGGTGCACCATATGTTCACCACCGGGCTGCCGCAGATTTCGCTGGGGTTCTTCTCGGCGGCCTCTGAGGCGGTGGTGATCCCCACCGGCATCCAGATCTTCGCCTTTGTCGCCACGCTGATGGTTGGGCGGGTCAAGTTGACCTTGCCGATGCTGTGGATTGCGGGCGCGCTGGCGATCTTTGTGGCGGGCGGGCTGACGGGCGTGATGCTGGCGATTGTGCCCTTCAACTGGCAGGTGCATGACACCTATTTCATCGTCGCACATCTGCATTACACGCTGTTTGGCGGCATGGTCTTCCCGGTGATTGCCGGGGTCTATTACTTCTACCCGTTTTTCACCAAGAAACTGATGAGCGAAAAGCTGGGCCTCTGGGCCTTCTGGCTGATCTTTTCGGGGTTCAACATCACCTTCCTGCCGATGCATTTGACCGGGCTGATGGGGATGCCGCGTCGGGTGTTTACCTACCCGGAGAGTTCCGGCTGGGGCTGGCTGAACCTGATCTCCACGCTGGGGGCCTTCATCGTGGCAGCGGGTTTTGCGGTGTTTGTCTACGACCTGCTGCGGCCCAAAAAGGCGCAAGGTGAGATCGCGCGTAACCCTTGGGGCGCGGGCACGCTGGAATTTTCGCATGATGTCCCCGAAGAGGCTTGGGGCGCCCGTTCGGTGCCGCATATCACCTCGCGCTATCCGCTCTGGGACCAACCCAAGCTGGTGGAGCGTATGGATGCCGGGCGCTACTATCTGCCCGACGCGCCCGACCACCAGCGCGAGACCATCGTGACCAGTGTGATCGACGCCAAGCCGGTGCATGTGCAGCGCGTCACCGGCCCTGCGTGGATCACCATTCTGGCGGCGATCTTTACCGGCGGCGCGTTTATCTTTCCGACCTTTCACATCTACACGCCGGCAATCATCTGCGGGGCTTTCGCCATCGTCTGCGTGATGTACTGGCTCTGGACCAGCACGGCGCGGCCTCCGAAAGAGGAGATGCGCGAGGCGGGGCTGGGCCTGCGCTTGCCGACCTATGCGTCGGGGCCGCAGTCTGTGGGCTGGTGGGGCATGTGGATCACGATGCTTGGCGATGCGACGGCCTTTGCCAGCGTAGTCTTTGGGTTTTTCTTTTACTGGACCGCTCGGGCTGACTTCCCCCCCGAAGGCGCGGCGCATCCTGTGGGGCTTTGGGTCGCTGTCGCGGCGCTGGCCGGGGTTGCCGCTTGGGCGCTCACCGTCGCTGCGCGGGAGACCAATGCGCGGGGGCAGGTGACGCTGGCGCGGTTGGCTTTGGTGCTGGCGCCGTTGGCCGCGGGGGCGGCAGGTGTGGCGGCTTGGGCCGCTGTGCGCGATCTGGACCCGACAAGCCATGTCTATCCCGCAATCCTCTGGGCGTTGATGGTTTGGCTGGTGGTGCATCTGGCCGCGGGCGTGCTGATGCAGGGCTACTGCCTTGCCGGGAGCATCTTTGGCAAACTGACCCCGCGCTATGATGCAGACCTGCGCAACGTGACACTCTACTGGCACTTCATGGCCGTCAAAGCGCTGGTCACGGCGGCGGTGCTGGGCCTCGCGCCGGGGTGGCTGACATGAGCGATATCCGTGACCGCGAAGATGCCCATGAGTTTCGCACCGAAGCGTTGAGCCTTTGGCGGATCACCTTTGCCCCGCTGATCTGGGCGCTGCACTTTGTCGCCTCCTATGGCGCGACGGCGCTGGTTTGCGCCAAAGGAGAGGCGGGTGCGGTAGAGGCGCTGCTTCTGGGCGTGATCCTCGGCACGCTCGTCGCCTTGGCGCTGATCCTGTGGTTGGGCGTGCAGGCCTGGCGCCAATGGGATCCGCGGCGCGACCATGAGTGGGAGAACGACAAAGGCACCAGCGAAGACCGACATCAGTTTCTGAGCCATGCTGGATTTCTTTTGGCGATGATTTCGTTCATCGGCGTGGTCTATGTTGCCTTGCCAGTGCTTTTGATCGGCAGCTGTGCATGACGCGGGGGCTGGGATATTTCGGGCTTGGGCTGCTTGCAGCGCTGTGGTTCTTGCCGCTGAGCCGCTGGTTCGGCGCAGACTTTCCGCATCACATGCTGCGGCACATGGGGCTGGTGGCGGTTGTGGCGCCGCTGTTGGTCCTGGGCTTTCCCAAGGCCGTGGTCCCTCTGGCCCTGTCCCCGCTGCTGGGGGCTGTTGCGGAGTTTGTCGTGGTCTGGGGATGGCATCTGCCTGCGTTGCACGGTTGGGCAAGGGACAGTTGGCTGGGTCTTGTTTTAGAGCAAGGCAGCTTTGGACTGGCGGGGCTGCTGGTCTGGGCTGGATGCCTGCGCGGCGACCCGTTGGCGGGGGCGGGGGGGCTGCTGCTGACCACAATGCATATGACGCTTTTGGGCGCGCTTATCATCCTTGCCCCGCGCGACCTATATGCCGAGGTTCACGCCCGCGCTGCGGACCTTGGCGCACAACAACTGGGCGGGCTGTTGATGCTGGGGATTGGCACGCCGATCTATCTGGTGGCAGGACTGGCTTTGGTCGGGCGGGCGCTGAGTGACCGGAGGGAAGTGGCATGAAACGAGTGGTGCAAACCTTGGCTGTGCTGGCGCTATGTGGCGCTGCGGCGGCAGGCGCGGTCGTTGGGTTCGGGCTGTACAATGTTTCGGCGCGGGAGGGGCATACTTGGGTCGTCGAATGGCTTATGCATACGACCTTCAGACAATCGGTCAGGCTGCGCGCGCCGGGGTCCAAGGCGGTGCCGCAAGACATTGGTGCCGCTGACCGCGTGGCCCTTGGGGCGCTGCATTTCAAAAATGCTTGTGCGATGTGCCACGGGCTGCCGGGCCAACCGCAATCTGCGATGGCACAGTCAATGGAGCCGCCCCCGCCGCATGTTAGCAAGATCACGGATTGGGACGCTGACGAGATGTTCTGGATCATCGACGAAGGGGTAAAGATGACCGGGATGCCGCATTGGCCAGCAAAGGGCCGCGGCGATGAAGTCTGGTCCGTGGTGGCCTATCTTAAGGCGCTGCCCGATGCCGATGGGCAGGTCGCTTTGGCTGGAAAAGGCCGGGACCGCGCGACTTGCGCCCAGTGTCACGGCGACAACGGAAAGAGCAGCAACAGCTATATCCCCCGGCTTGATTTGCTGACCCCCGGTCAGATCGCCCAAGCATTGCGACAGTACCGTGCGGGGCAGCGGCCCAGCGGAATCATGCGAGAGGCCGCCGCGCAGCTAACAGACGGTGAGATTACAACCTTGGCGCAGAAATACGGGTCATCAAAGGCGCCTCGGCTGCAAGGGTCGGAACTGCTTCAGAGCGACGCGCCCGCTGCAATGCTCGCGCAGCGGGGCACCGGGGATGTGCCGGCCTGCACGGCCTGCCATGGTCCGGGGCGGCGGGCAGACGCACCGATTGCGCCGCTGTTGGCAGGTCAAAGCAGGGACTACCTCGCGGCTCAACTCGAACTGTGGCGCGACGGGAAACGCGGTGGCGGTGAGCGCGCAAAGCTGATGCGCAAAGCTGCAAAGGATTTGGAGGATACGGATATTGACGCCTTGGCGGATTGGTTCTCGGGTCTGTCGGTGGAGTAAGACGCTACGCCTCTGACCAGGTCTGCAATTTTTCGATCACCCCGTCGGTGAGCGATTGCAAATCCTCTTGGACCGTCATCGCCGGGCAGGGCTGATCCAGCCGCGCACCCATATCGGTCATATGAAAGCCGTTGGCGCTGTCGATATTCTTTAGTTCGTCCCATGTCACCGGTACAGCCACGGGCGCACCGGGACGGGCGCGCAGGGAGTAGGGTGCAATTGCTGTTGCCCCGCGCTCATTGCGCAACCAGTCGATAAAAATACGCCCCTTGCGCTTGGCTTTGGACATCGTCGCCGTGTAACGTTCAGGCTGTTGGGCGGATATGACATGCGCGAAGGTCTTGGCAAAAAGTTTCGTCGTGTCCCAGCCCCGCGTTCGGCGCAGTGCCAGCCAGACGTGAATTCCCTTGCCCCCGGTCACAATCGCGCCCGAGCGCAGACCGAGCGCGCTTAGCGCATCGCGCAGATCAAATGCCGCCGCACGGACGTCAATCCACGCCAGACCCTCGTCCGGATCGAGGTCGAAAACCAATCGATCAGGCCGCTCAAGCCGGTCCACCTTGGCGCCCCAGATGTGATATTCCAAACTTCCCATTTGTGCAGCGGCAATCAGGCTTTCGGGCCGTGTGGCATAGAGGTAATCCGCCACCTCACCGCCGCTTTCTTCAATCGCGACACGCGACAGGGCATCAGGCATGCCGCCGCTGTCGTGTTTTTGGAAAAAGCACTGGCCGTCAATGCCTGAGGGGCAACGGTAAAGCGACAGCGGGCGGTGGCCGGACAGAGCGATCATACGCGCGCCCATACGTTCATAATGTCGCGCGACATCGCCCTTGGTGCAGCCTGCGTTGGGGTAAACCTTGCGATCCGCGTTGCTGATTTTTACCCCGCCGACGTTGGTCGTGCTTCCCATCTGCGCATCCTCCGTGGGGGCGTCATGTGGCTCCTCAACTGTCACAGTCGCCGCATCCTTATCCTGACGCAGCCCCAGAAAGCTGCCATGCCGAATAACACCGTCGGCGGTAAATTCCGCGAAATCCACTTCGGCCACCAGATCGGCGCGGACCCATTTGGCGCCTTTGGCAATCTCGGGCGGGACGTCTTTTGCAGGTGGGGTTTTGCGCGCGGTCATCGCGCTGGCAAGCTCGGTCATCGTTGCCTCGGAAAACCCTGTACCCACGCGACCCTTGTAGCGCAGTTCACCGCCCATATGACTGGCCACCAGCAACGAGGCAAAGGGCCGCCCCTTTTTGTCCGACGGTGAATAGCCAATGATCACAAACTCCTGCCGCCGGGTGCATTTGACCTTGAGCCATGCTTTGCTCCGCGCACCTCGGTAAGGGGCGTCAATGCGCTTGCTGATGATCCCCTCGGCCCCGGCAGCACAAGCGCGTTCAAAGACGTCCGGCCCGTGACCGATAACATGTTCGCTCAGACGCAGAGGGCCACCTTTGGGCACGCCAGATAGCAAGGACGCCAGCCGCGCGCGGCGGTCTTGTTGGGGGGCATCACGGAAGCTTTCCCCGTCGAGGGCAAGCAGATCAAAGGCAAAGAAAACCAGCGGATGCCCTTCCTTCAGCGCCCTTTGCAGGGCGGAAAAAGCCGAGCCTTCGACCCTTGCGGCCATCACCTCGCCGTCCAGCAGCGCGGCATCGCAGGGCAGGGCGTCAAACGCACCAGTCAGACCGCTGAATTTCTCTGTCCAATCCTTGCCCGACCGGGTGTAAAGCCGCACGCCGCCTTTGCCAATCGACGCCAAACAGCGATAACCGTCGAATTTGGTTTCATGCATCCAATCCTCGCCCGCGGGGGCGTCGCTGACCAAGGTTGCGAGATGCGGTTTGACAAAACCGGGGCGTTTGCGCGAACGCTTTGGACTGCTGTCAGCCACGGCCTGCAGGGGCGCGTCTCTGGCGATCTCCGGCATCGTTCGGCCGCTGTCGATGGAACGCGCGGTGCCTTTGGTCAGCCCATCGGCGCTATTAGTCGCATAGTCATCACGCTCTTTAATCAGCAGCCAGTTCTCGCGCTTGCCCTCGGTCCGCATGCGGACCAAGGTCCAGCCGCCCTGCATAAGTTGGCCTTGCAACGTAAATTTTAGTTTTCCGTCCTTCAGACCCTTTGTAACATCGCCCTGCGGCATCCATGTGCCCCGGTCCCAAAGCATCACCGTCCCGCCGCCATATTGGCCTTTGGGGATGGTGCCTTCAAAGCTGCCATAGTCGAGCGGGTGATCCTCTGTCCGCACGGCGAGACGCTTTTCCGACGGGGCGGGCGAGGGGCCTTTGGTCACAGCCCAACTGAGCAATACACCGTCCCATTCCAGCCGAAAGTCATAGTGCAAACGCGAGGCGGCGTGCTTTTGCACGACAAAGCTATAGCCAGCGCCGGTGCCTTGCGCCCCACGCGGCTCTTCCGTCTGATCGAAATCACGTTTGGCGTTGTAAATGGCCAGCCTGTCGGGGTTTTTTGCCATCACGAAGCCTTTTTACGTGGCGCTTTCTTCTTCGCAGGCTTGCTGCCCTTCGCTTCTTTCAGGCTTTCTTTTAGCGCGCTCATCAAGTCGATAACATTCTCGCCTTCAGCGGGGCCGTCATCACCAGTCTGTACGCGCGGCGTCTTCTTGTTCTTCACTTTCGCATCGAGCAGCGCTTGCATCGCCTCGGCATATTTGTCGCTATAGGCGCTGGCATCAAAAGGGGCGGTTTTGCGGTCGATCAACGAGGTCGCAACTTCGAGTAGTTCCTTGTCGGTTTTATCATCCTCGATGTCTGTGAAAATCTCATCTGCCTCGCGCAGTTCATCGGCGTAATGGAGCGTTTCCATCAGCAGACCGTCGCCGCAGGGTTTGACGCAGGCAAGATACTCCTTGCCGCGCATGGTGACCTGCCCAAGCCCGACTTTGCCAGCAGACCGCAGCGCATCGCGCACCACGCGGTAGGCGTCCTGGGCCAGATCGTCAGAGGCGGTGATATAATAGGGCTTGTCGAAATAGAGCGGGGAGATTTCGCAGGCATCGACGAACTGCACCAGTTCAAAGGTTTTCTTGGTCTCAAGCTTGATCGCGTCAATCTCATCTGGATCAAGCAGGATGTATTCGTCGTTATTGACCTCATAGCCTTTGACAATATCCTCTGCCTTGACCGGGCCAATACCGGGGACGGATTTCTCGTAGCGGATGCGTTTGCCAGACGGCCTGTGAATCTGCCGGAACGACACTTTTGAGCTCGTTTTGGTTGCCGAGAATATCTCGACCGGGATCGACACCAGCGACAGGCGAAGCTGACCTTTGCATAATGCGCGCGGTGCCATCTTTATTCTCCTTATTGCGACGTCAGCCCTTGGACTCGCCTAGGTGGTCGGCCTTTTCAGCGTCGCGTTGGCCCATAGGCTCGTCCGGCCCGACAGTCGTATCATCGCGGGTCTGCGCTTCCATTTCGGAATTCAATTCTGCCCCCAGCAACACGATAAAGGCAGAGATCCAGAGCCACATAAGCAGGATAATCGCGCCCGCCATGCTGCCAAAGCTTTCGTTGTAGCTGCCAAAGTTG
>Ga0209344_10004674_pt1 | contig 12364 bp, 11 predicted proteins | sample Cruoilmetagenom6_FD_187293 | JGI IMG/M metagenome (GOLD analysis project Ga0209344, IMG submission 187293) | Oil polluted marine microbial communities from Coal Oil Point, Santa Barbara, California, USA - Santa Barbara Oil Seep Sample 6 (SPAdes)... | ecosystem: Environmental > Aquatic > Marine...
TTGCAGCCGCAATTAGGGATACCTAATAAGGCACTCAAGGAGAAATGGCAGAGTGGTCGAATGCGGCAGTCTTGAAAACTGTTGAGGGTCACACCTCCGGGGGTTCGAATCCCTCTTTCTCCGCTTAAAGACCCACAATGGGCACCAAAAAACCTGTAAATCGTTGATTTACAGGTTTTTTAATTTTATATGATTTCATTTGACACCAAATAATATCATCCTAAAAGGGGCAAATTCGGTGTCACTAAAATTCTCTTTCCAACTGACACCGAATAGATATTAAATATTTGATTTTCAGTTATTTAAAATGATGCTGATTTAATAATTTTTCACTACATTGAAGTAAATTTTAAAATCATTCGGTGTCAGTTCAGCTCTCCATATTATTTTATATCAAAAAAAGCAAGGCTAATCTTCAGGGATATACCAATATTTATCTCCGCATAACCTTAGACGGTAAGCGGGCTGAGTGCAGTATCAATCGAAAAGTACATATTGATTTATGGAATAGTAGATTGCAAAAAGCATTGGGCAGTTCACCAGAGAATCAGGAAATAAATAGGGAAATTGAATTGATTAGAAACAAAGTCTACACTATAGAACAGAAATTTCAAAGAGATGGAATAGACTACTCTGCTGCTCAACTTCGCGATGTATATTTAGGTAAAGACAAAACAAAAAAGATGCTTTTAAAAATCTTTCAAGAGCATAACGACGAAGTTGATAGTCTTATAGGCAAAGATTTTGCAGCTGGAACTGCAGAACGCTATCGCACTTGCAAAAAGCACGTTGCAGACTTTATTAAAAAGAAATACAAGAAAAATGATATTCCCGTTCAGGATGTAGACCATAAATTCATCACAGGTCTGGAATACTATCTCAAAACGACCAGAAAGTGTGCGCATAACTCAGCCATCAAGTATATTACTAATTTTAAAAAGATTATCCGTATTGCTCACGCTAATGATTGGATAGATAAAGACCCTTTCCTGCATTGGAAAGCCAAACTCAAAATTGTAGAGCGTGAATTTTTAACGGAAGAAGAGGTACAAAAGCTTATTCAGCTAGAGCTGAAGATGGAACGACTCGATCAAGTACGTGATATTTTTATTTTTTGTTGTTTTACGGGTCTAGCCTATGCCGACGTCAAAAAATTGAATAGAGGTGATATCGTTTTAGGCGCGGATGGTGAAGAATGGGTCAAAACAAAACGTTCTAAAACCGATACTAGAAGTAACATTCCGATTTTGCCTATTGCTAAGGCTATCGTTGAGAAGTACAAAGACAATGCCTGGCTCATAGAAAAAGATTTAGTGCTACCTGTTCTAAGCAATCAGAAAATGAATGCCTATATCAAAGAGATTGCAACCTTAGCAGGTATTACTAAGAATCTCACGTTTCATTTAGCACGACACACGTTTGCAACAACGGTAACACTTACTAATGGCGTACCAATAGAATCGGTTAGTAAGATGCTTGGTCATACCAATCTTAAAACGACCCAACACTATGCTAAGATTTTGGATATGAAAGTGAGCAAGGATATGGAAATTTTGAGGAATAAATTTAAGTAGAGAATAACGTTTATTTCTCTTTCATTTGCCTCAAACGACTTACATAGCCAGAAATTGGACTAGTTCTTTTTGGCTCTTCCAATTTAAAATGATTTTTTGCAAAAATTTGAGCTATAATTTGCCAGTTATCTGTTTTCCATTTTTTTGATTTAATGAAGACATAGAATTTTCTAGCTTCTATCTCTGGCCAATTATTTTTCTTAAAATATAAAATGACCTCACTTTCATTAAAAACTAGGCTAGTCTGTTTATTTAAGTTTTCTTTTGTTTTATGTTTATAAGAAGATATCAAATTTTGGCTAGGTTCTGGAACACCGTTGGCCAAATTTTGGACTTCTTGTGTACCAGAGGTTGTACTACTTTTGAGACAAGCTCTGGTCATCCTAATTTTTGAACCTCTTGATGGATGATATGACGGATAATATTTTAAATATCCCCAGGTATCTAGGTCTCGTAAGTGATTATGATACGTTGTTTTTGATTTGAATTTTGCCCTTTCCATTATCAGCTCACGATTAATCGTAAGTGTCTGTTTAAAAAACTCACGATTCCATTTTTGAAAAAATGCGAGATACAACGTTATATGCCCCTGCTTAATTCGTGTGTCATTATTGAAGCATTCAAAAACTGCGTTAAGCTGTATAATATAGTTTACTCTTTCCATTACACATCATCATTGTTATTCAAATATTTCTTTTCTCGAAAACGAACTTCATTCTTTACCTCTTTAATCTCTTTTGCTAAAATCAATTTCTTTTTTGGTTGTTCTGCTGCTTGAAAAAGAGCTTGCATCATCGCTACTATAGGCTTAGTTTGATTCTTTTCAATATCTTTCATTATGGCAATCATTCCATTTATACGTTTTTTGATCAACACAGAAATTCGCTTATCTAAGGTTTTCATATTTGAACCTATTGATTCGGCTGGGGAAATACTGTTTTCTTCAAAAAACTCTATCATTAGAAGCAAAGTCATCGATTGAGATTTAGACATTTTTTTACAGAATTGCCTAAATCTAATCGCTACAGAAACTTTAATTCCTAGCTTCTTAAATCGCTCTTTTTCATATCCTTTATCCATTTTTTCTGAAAAAATTTGTTGATTTCATTGGGCTACGAGCATTTTTTACGAAAAAATAATTTTCAAAATGCAACAGTTAAAACCATAAACCACTGTTAAGTACTGATTTCACTGGTGTTTTGAAAAAACTGAAAATTGTAACATCGCGCCAGCGTGTTACCCTCTTGCTATACATTATTTTCGATAAATCTTCAAAAAATCTATACTTACACTTAAGATAATTCACTAGTCAAATCAAACACTAGAATTATCAGAATTTAAGAAGTTATTATTATAACTCTTGAATTATTTTAACTTAACTAAACTTTTAATTGCATTATCGATAAAACCGTTTACTTATTATATCCCGAGCGTTTTCCTTCTTTTGTTATTTAACTTTTGCTGTGCTTCCATTTTATTGATTTTGTAAGATTTCATAAGATCCATTATAGATTTACCTCCCATAGAGCCACCGCTGTTACCTTATTTTTGTTGCATCGTGCTGTTCAATATTCAGCTTTGTATAGACATATAAAAAGTGCGAAGCATGAGCCTGGTTATGCTGTCGTTCAAAGTTGAATGTTGTTATTTTGCTGTCAAAAAAAAGTATGGCAGTTGTGGCTCAGGATGTGAACCTAAATGTTTTGTGATATACAGAATCATGGGAAGTGGAACAAACCGTAAATAAATTTTATTCCTGTTTGGCGGGCTTAATTCACGCTTTTTACTTGAAAATGAAGTGTCCCTTTCCAGGGAAGCGGAAAGGATTAGCGAAATGAAGAGTCAAAAGTGTGGATTAGGTCCAAGACCTTTGTTAAAGAAGCTCTTTTTCTGGAATGTAGTTTTTACGGAATGGAAGTAAATGTGCTGAATGGGTTTAATAAAAAACAATTTTAGCAGAACAATATTTTAAAACAACTTCTCTTGAATATCCAAAGCACCATCTTCTTTTGAAATCTTATTCTTTCTCAAAATCTCCTTTAGAACTTTTCTTCGCTTATCATAAATCCATTTTCTAAGGTTGATAAAAAGATCTATTTCATAACCCGAAAGTTCTTTTGGTGCTATTTCAAGCATAGCTTCAAATTGGTCTTTACTTTTGGTCTTCATTCCATACTGAGGCCCTAGTCATACGTAAATATTTACGCATTCTGTTGGTTTGGATACTTCAAAAGTTCAAGGGGTTATGTAGGCTTAAGCCTCAATCAGTGATGCTATTATTCTTGTATCGCTAAGCAAACTATTTGGGATGAGTTTATTATAAGGAGTATGTCTTTACTGGTTCTGTAAGAAGGAACCCCTATTCTAGACCATGTCCTTATTGTTGTAAACATAGTGAATTCAATATGATTTTACTTTTATAAAAAATACACTAGACACATAATCTAGTGTTTTAATTAAAAGATGAGATTATGATTTCTGCCTCATCTTTTATAATTACATTTTTAATTCTTTAATAATATCTAAAGCCTTTTTAACTTCTTCTTGTAATTTTGCAAAGTCTTTATGAGCTATAATATCCCTAGATATTAACTGCGAGCCCATGCCCACACAGGTTACACCAGCATCAAACCATCCTTTTAGGTTTTCTTCGGTTGGGGAAACACCTCCCGTTGGCATAATGCTCGTCCACGGTTGTGGGCCTTTGATGCCCTTTACAAACTTTGGCCCGTATAAATCGCCAGGGAACAGCTTTACAATCTCGCAACCCAGTTCTTCGGCTTTTACTATTTCTGTTAACGAGCCACATCCGGGTGACCACAGTACTTTTCGCCTGTTACAAACTATAGCGATATCCTCTCTTAGCACTGGGGTTACTATAAAATTTGCGCCCAATGCCATATATAAAGAAGCGGCGGCGGCATCGGTTACCGAGCCAACGCCCATAATCATTCCCGGTAATTCTTTAACGGCATACTTTGTTAATTCCCCAAAAACCTCATGGGCAAAGTCACCGCGTGCCGTAAATTCCATTAGCCTTGCTCCGCCATCGTAACATGCTTTTAAGATGCCTTTGCTCAATTCTAAATTATCATGAAAAAACAAAGGAATCATACCAGTTTCTTTCATAGCCTGAGCTACTTCTAATCTTGAAAATTGTGCCATTTTTATATTTTTTTATTTTTAATTCCAGTTTAATATTTTTTTAAAATCGTAAGTCTCCGGATCGGATACATACTTTTTTGATTGTTGATAATCTTTCTCTTGAATATAGAAAAGATTGTTTACGAAAAGTTGGGCCATGTCCGAATTGATATCTACCAATCTTGGTGGGATTTTACCATTTGCATCCTCAAAATCCTTTAAAAACAGTGGTGTAATATCTCCGTTCGAATTGGCACTAACTATACAACCTGTGACGCCTTCGTCAAATAATTTTTTAACGCCAATGCCCAATAAAGTACATAGGGTTAAATCGAATGCAATTGGGTTACAGCACCTTAATTCGTAACCAAGTTCTACGGGTCTTGATTTTACAGTCAGCCCCAGTTCCTTCAATTTTACCTGTAAAAGATAATTGAATATGTGAGACTTACTGACATTGCCCAATTCTGGATGCCCATGGTCGTCATAAGTAAAGTTGATTCCTGAATTTATGATTTCTTTTTCATCCATAAAATGAAAAACTCCTTCACTCACCAATGCTACGCCGTATTCAACCCCCTTAATTTTACATTTAATAATTGATGAAATAATTATATTTATTATCTTATCAAATGTAATATTGGTTTTATTGAACATTTCAGGAATAATCATCATTTGAAAATGGCAAGCCGAGGCTATTCCAAAAGCCAAATGACCAGCTGAACGCCCCATGGCAGACATTACAAACCAGTTTTCGCTGGTTCTCGCATCTTCGTAAACCGTGTTACCAATCCTAACGCCTTCATCTTTAGCGGTATGAAAACCAAAGGTTGGATTTCTGTCTGGCAAAGGCAAATCGTTATCGATGGTCTTCGGGACGTGTACATGAGCGACTGATAATTCTTGGGTTTTAAGATACTTAGTCAACCTGTTGGCGGTCGAAGCGGTATCGTCGCCACCAATGGTAACCAACAATTTCACGTTGTTCTTTTTGAAAAAACCGGATTTAAAATCGCTGTCTTTTGGTTTGAACCTGCTCATTATCAAGGTGGAACCTCCGCGGCTAAAAATACGGTCGGCGTGATGAAAATCGAATATCTTTACTTCAGGGTTTTCCGATAGCAATCCTTGGTACCCGTGATGCACACCAATAACCCTATAACCGTCTTTAATAAAGGTTTTGGCTACAGTGCTTATAACGGTATTGATACCAGGTGCCGGACCTCCGCCACATATAATTGCTATCGATTTTTTCATCTTATAAAAAGGATTGAAGCTTTGCGCCCATTAGCCTAACGTGCAACACGCCCCGAAGCATCGCCGCCCATTAATTTTTCTACTTCGGCAACCGTTACCAAATTGGCATCGCCTTTTATGGTATGCTTTAAACAGGATGCGGCCACTGCAAAATCCAACGCATTTTGATCGTCTTCTGGATATTTTAACAGGCCATAAATCAATCCGCCCATAAAGGAATCGCCGCCACCTACGCGGTCAACAATATCGGTTATTTGGTATTGTCGTGTTTCGTACATTTTTTTGCCATCGTATAAAACGCCCGCCCATGTATTGTGCGATGCGGAAATAGACCCTCTTAAAGTGGTTATCACTTTTTTTGCCTTTGGGAATTTTTCCATCATTTGCTTACAAACAGATAAGAACGCTTCTGCCTTTACATCGTGCCCGTGTTTATGAACATCCAAACCTTCCGGATGGATATTAAAATGTTTTTCGGCATCTTCTTCATTTCCCAGAACCACATCGCAGTACGATGTTAATTCGGTCATTATTTTTTCCCGGTGCGCATCATCGCAAAACGTCCAAAGCTTAGCGCGATAGTTTAAGTCCGTTGAAATGGTTATGCCTTTAGCGCTGGCGGCCTTAACGGCTTCCAAACACACATCGGCGGCGCCTTGCGAAATGGCTGGCGTGATCCCTGTCCAGTGAAACCACTCAACATCTTTAAACACGGCATCCCAATCGATCATTCCGGGTTTTATTTCTGCAATAGCGGAATGTGCCCTATCGTAAACCACCTTGCTGCCCCTACTTACGGCCCCGGTTTCCAAAAAGTAAATACCCAAGCGGTCGCCGCCCCAAACAATTTTATCTACGCCCACACCTCGTTTGCGCATTTCCATCATGGCACATTCGCCAATGTCGTTTTTTGGCAAACGGGTTACAAAATCTACCGACACCCCGTAATTTGCCAAGGATACCGCTACGTTTGATTCGCCTCCGCCATATACCACATCAAAACTATTGGCTTGCGAAAATCTTAAAAATCCCTGCGGAGCTAACCTTAGCATGATTTCTCCAAATGTTACTACTTTGCTCATAATCAATTATCTTATTTTGTTATATTTTTTTATCGTTTTATTTAATTTATGGTCTTTAAAAGCTCCGATAAATTATCTATTTAATCTGCCCGAAGTATTGCCGTCTAATACATTCATAACTTCCTCAACTGACGAGAAATTTACATCGCCTTCATAAGTGTGCTTTAAAGCACTTGCGGCTGCGGCAAACTCCATAGCTTTGTAATCATCAAAATGTTGTAAACCATAAATCAATCCAGCTGCAAAGGCATCGCCAGTACCAATTCTATCTACTATGTGGGTGATATCAAGATCGACGGTTTCTCTGAAATCATCCCCATTCCACATTCTCGAACGTATTTTATGCCAAGATGCGTTAATAGAGGTTCTCATTTTATCAAATACTTTATTGATAGAAGGAAACGCTTTCATAAGATGCTTACTGGCTTTTATAAAATCTTCATTAGAATATTTATAATCACTTCCCAATACCTCATTTATCTCATTAACACTGCCAATAAATATGGTTGAATAATTTAATAAATCTGAAATTGTTTCTTTTGGGTCTGCTCCATATTTCCATAACCCGCTTCTATAGGTGGGGTCGGAAGACACCTCTAATCCTTTTTTTTTGGCTAAAACCAAGCCCTCTTTTAAAGTTTGGAATCCGCCTTCGCAAAGTGCTGGTGTAATTCCGGTCCAATGAAACCAACTACAGTTTTTAAGTGACGCTTCCCAATCCACCATTTTTGGTTTAATTTCAGAAAACGATGAATGCGACCTATTATAGGAAATCATGCTAGGACGCATCACTGCTCCCACTTCTAAAAAATAGACCCCCAAGGGTTGTTTAGAGCGCACTATTGAAGATGTTTCAACGCCAAATTTTCTGAGATAAGAAATTGCCGTATCGCCCACAAAATCATCAGATATGCATGAAATATGCTTTACATCGTCGCCAAAATTTGCAATTGAAATAGCAACATTTACCTCTGTACCTCCAAAGTAAAATTCCAAACGATTGGACTGAATGAACTTTTTGTTCCCTTCAGCCGAAAGACGCATTAAAACTTCTCCAAATGTTACTATTTGACTCATAATATTTAAGTAAAAACATCATTTCAAGACAAGAATGATTAGACGTTTAGTCCTATTTGCCTTTCCTGTTTATAAATAGGAAATACAACCCAATTCCTTTTAAGACATATCAATTCTTAAAATATTATCTAAACCAAATTGATGATTTTAGAATTGATTGCTAAGGTTAGCCCAAAAATTAAGCACTTTTGTAATTGAACATCACCGCCTAATTTTTGTTCTAACCAATAACATTATAACTATTAAGTTCTTAACAAAACCTATAATATTAAATCCCTAAAGCTTGACCGCCTCCTATTTGGATGGTTTCGGCTGTTATAAAGGATGCATCGTTGCTCGCTAAGAAAGAAATAACCCCAGCAACATCTTCAGGTTGACCAAGTCTTCCTAACATAATATTATTTGCCCATGATGCAAAAACCTCTGGTTTTGTAGCCTTAATTTGAGCGTGAAATGGCGTATCGATAGTCCCCGGTGATACCGCGTTAACTCGAATACCGTATTCAGCTAAATCTTTTGCTAATGCTCTGGTTATGGCATGAACACCAGCTTTAGATGTACCGTAAATACCTGCTCCGGGTCCACCGGCAGTCCATCCTGCATTTGAGGTATAATTAATTATAGAAGGATGCTCGCCCTTTTTAAGAAAAGGTATGGCAGCTCTTGATGCAAAAAACACAGAATCAAGGTTAAGTGCCATAACAAATCTGTAGAAATCAGTTGTCATTTCTTCAAACCTGGACCTTCCTCCTAATCCGCCTGCGTTGTTGACAAGCACATCAATTCGTCCATACTTTTCACCAATTTTGGTAATGTTTTGGGTTACCTCCTCTTCTTTAGTAACATCAAATCCGTAATACTCAGCAGTAATTCCTTCCGCCGTAAGTTCTTTTAATCTTTCAGCCCCAGCTTCATCGTCTATACCGTTTAATACTACAGTATATCCATCTTTTCCTAATCTTTTTGCGACTTCAAATCCAATACCTCCGGTTGCACCAGTTACAACTGCTACTTTTCCATTAAATTCACTCATTTTGTTTAAATTTTAAATTATATTATTAATTAATATTTATTATTTTTCTAATGATTCTATATTTCTGGCGAAATAGTAAATTGCCCCGATACCAAGTGGCACGAAAACCGCTATGGCTATAAATACGGGTGTATATGAAAACTCTGTGATTACAGGAACCAAAAAGTTCATGATAATAACTGAGAACACGCCAACCATACCACCTAAACCGGCTAATGAACCTACTGATTTTCCATTAAATAAATCACTTGGTAAGGTTTGAACATTACCGATGGCAAATTGAAAACCAAATAATACTACAAACACAATACCCACAAACCGTTCTGGTGTCGTACCAAATAAAATCGTTGCTACTAGACCTAAAAACATAATTGTCCCACCTATTAAAATGGTTGTTTTTCTGCCTTTATCAATTGAGTTTGTTTTAGTAATTATAATTCCAGAAACATATCCTCCTGCAATGCTACCAATGGCAGCGCCTACGTACGGCACCCAGGCGAACATACCTACTTCTTTTACATTAAAACCATACACATCGAACAGATAAATGGGCATCCAACCAACAAATAACCACCAAATGGGTTCTAAAAAGAAGCGCCCAACTACAATGGCCCAAGATTCTCTATGCGATAAAATTTCTTTTAAGCTCAATCCTTTAGTGTCATCGGTTGCCTCTCTATCGGCTTTACTCTGTCCTTCTAGGATATAACTTCGCTCTTCTTTGGTAATCCAAGGATGTTTTTTTGGCCCCTTTTTATTTATTATAAGCCATGGAATAATCCAGATAAGACCAAAACCACCAATGATTAAAAACGTTATCCTCCAACCAAAAGCGACAAATAGTGACGCAATAAGTAAAGGCGCAATTACAGAACCAATTGAAGCGCCCGCATTAAATAGTCCCTGAGCAATAGCGCGCTCTTTTATGGGAAACCATTCGGCATTGCTTTTTACTGCACCAGGCCAGTTACCGGCTTCAGATAGCCCCAGTGTACTTCTTAAAATACTTAAGGATAAAAACCCACGAACCGTTGAATGCAATAATGTTGATATGCTCCAAATACCAATACTGAGAACATAGCCAATTCTTGTGCCTACTATGTCGAATATTTTTCCTGAAAACAACTGCCCTAAAGCATAGGCTACCATAAAAATATTTAAAATGTAGCCGTAATCGTTTTTTGTAAGACCTAAGGAATGGGATATTGAACCTTCTAAGTTTTCATTTCCCCACATGATTCCCAATGCAGATCGATCTATATAATTTATTACCGTGGCTAAAAATATTAACCCTATAATCCACCAACGTAAACCTTTAAATTTCATATCTTAATGTTTTTGCAATATTATCCAAGCACAACTACTTTGTAATCGTGGGTAAAGTGTACAAATATTGATTATTTGTACGTTTTGTATTTATTTGAAGAAAAACTATGAGTAGTATTTCTTCCCTCCTAATATGTTTATTTCTGAAAAATAAAAGCGTGCAATTCTATTTTTCAATTTGATTATTTATGCTGATTTAACGTTGTAACAATATTGGTACAAAACGCTAAAGTGATCTTTCATTTTTTGTTTTGCCAAATCAGGGTTTTGCTCCTTGATGGCTTCGTAAATTTCTGTATGTTCTTTAATCCCAAGCACAGCTTGATTTTTATCACATACGTGATATTTTTCAAAATCAATAATTATTTGTGGCGTTATAGTCAACATAAAGGTGTTTATGGTACTATTGCCACTTGCTTTTGCTATGGATAAGTGAAACAACAAATCTTCTTGTACTGCATCTTTGCCCGACAACACTTTGCTTTCGTAAGCATCCAAAGCTGCTTTTATATTTTTTACATCTTCCTCAGAACGCCTTAAAGAAGCCAGCCTAACGGTTTTTAATTCCAATAATATTCTTGTTTCAACCAACGACTTAAAATCTGGTTCCTCTAACCCCAAAATATCATCAACCATTCCATTTATAGCCACGGCACCAATATTTGCAATAAAAGTTCCGCTTTGAGGTATCGATTTTAATATGCCATAAAATTCTAGTTTTTGAATGGCATCTCTAACATTACTTCGCGTTACCCCAAACTTATCAGACAACATTCTTTCTGATGGTAACTTATCACCAGGTTCTAAATTTTTATAATTTATTAAATCTCTAATCTTGCTGATTATAGAATTTTGAATGTTTTGATTGTCGCTTATTATGGGAACATCTAATTTCATATATCGCTAAATTTAATTTTATGATTTACTGTTGCTATTCAACATAAAATCTTCTCAAATTATTATTAATTTTATTTTAAATATTATCTTACATCCTATCTGTTAATTGGTTAACCAGATAATGTTGTTAAAATTAAGAAAACTAATCAAATAAAATAATCTATCCATACTATTTAAAATAATTTTTAAGTAATTTTCAATAATTACTAATGTGTAACCTCTAATTCGTAATATTTTACTTTGGCAAATGCCCCTTCTTGCGTTGTAACCAAATAGTTTCCTGCCTTAAAGTAATTTTCAAAAACACCCCATTTTTCAATATGGATATCATTATAAACTACCGATTCATTATCATTTAAAATGACTTTCATTTTGCCATCCTCAACTTGTACTTCCAAAGTAAATTTCTCGAAACCCACATGTTCAGAAAACGTAAAACCATCATCATCACCCCAAGAATCCGTTTTTAAAATTTCGCTATCCGAAGCATTTAAATCTTTTAAAATTTTTGTTTTTACTCTTACCTTCCCATTGGTCCAATAAATTTTCAACATGGGTGGTGCATTATTATCCTTGGCTCCGATTTGGTTGCGTTGTGCATCGGTTAATCTGCCATGTATTTGCATGATTATCGAACGATGATAATTACCGCCATTATCTTTTGAGATAGTATCCATGGATAATATTCCCTTCATATTGCCTCCTTGTGCAAATGTCCAGTTTGTTTTACCACCATCACTGGGATTAATTAGTTCTCTTAACTCGGTTCTTGAATACGATGTATTGGCTGTTGTGGCTCCCGGATAAGTGTAAAACACCAAAGCTGCATTTATAGAATCGTTATAAAAAAACGGTTTTAAGATTTCGTTAGTGGCATAATTTAAAATTTCCGGCGGTTTAACCTCTGTTGGATTGCCTATTGGTAATGTGACTTTCCAATGGTTTAAATCGATATTGGGCAAATTATAGGTTTG
>Ga0209344_10004676_pt1 | contig 12357 bp, 8 predicted proteins | sample Cruoilmetagenom6_FD_187293 | JGI IMG/M metagenome (GOLD analysis project Ga0209344, IMG submission 187293) | Oil polluted marine microbial communities from Coal Oil Point, Santa Barbara, California, USA - Santa Barbara Oil Seep Sample 6 (SPAdes)... | ecosystem: Environmental > Aquatic > Marine >...
GTCAAGCGGCCCCGTGGTCGATCCATCAAGACCTGCACCATCAAATGGATGGTTACCCTGCGAGAAGAGGGTGACAATATCGTCTTCGTCAGCCGAAACCAGAACAGCAGCGCCGTTGGCAACCGGACCATCGTCCTGGAAAGTGACCTTGTCGCCGATGGATGTGGATGTGGTGACCACATCGCCATCGTAATCTGTGGCTGTAAAGACGGCTGAGATCTTGCCCGTAAGATCAACGCTGTCATCGGGGGAGCTGGCATTGGGATGATTCAGTGACAGGTATTGTGCCACGCTGACATTGCCATTCGGCTCAATCGCCACGGCAAAGGCTGCCTCGCCAGTCAGTCCGCCGACGCGGCCAACGATCAACCCGTTTTCCATGTACAGCAGGATGGGGTCGCCTTCGGTCGTGGTCAGGCCGGAATTGGTGCCATCGCCGCCGTCGATACGCAGCGTCAGGCTGGTTGAGACATTCTCGTCTGCACCGCCATTGACTGATGTGTCGATCACATCATCGCGGGCATAGATCACATGGCCGATGTCGGAATCCGAGCCCGGATTGCCAACGCTGTCGAACAGATGCTGGACCGAATAGGAATTGGTATTGTCGTTGCGGTCAGGACCGGAGGTCGCGCCGCTCTCGTCGATCGTCGTCGTACGGTCAGTTGTGATCGACACTTCCGGCACGTCGTCGGTGACGGTGACGGTCAGCTTGCCCGTAAGGTTGATCGTGTCGCCATCGCCATCGGTCGCATTGATGATCGCGCCGAAATCAATACCCGCGAGCGGGCCCGAAGCGGTCTGCAAATCTGTGTTCTCGCCATTGCCGGCAACGTGATCCAGCTGGTCGTATTGCTTATAGGTGAACTCACCTGTCTCGCCATCAAGCGTTAGCGAAAATACCGGGCGGTCTGTTCCCAAAAACCCGCCGCCGGCCACATAGGCCACAATCGCATCGCCAACCATGGTATAGGACAGCGCGCCACCCTTCGAGGTCAGGCCGAGATCCGCCATCGTGGTCCGAGCGTTGGAGGTGAAGGCAAAGCCGCCACCTGATGCGGCACCATCGGCACCGAAATCGACAACAGATGCAACAGAACCTCTGGTCGTCGCCGCCCCGGCAAAAAAGTCAAGCGGCCCCGTGGTCGATCCATCAAGACCTGCACCATCAAATGGATGGTTACCCTGCGAGAAGAGGGTGACAATATCGTCTTCGTCAGCCGAAACCAGAACAGCAGCGCCGTTGGCAACCGGAATATCATCCTGCACCAAAACCGAGAATTGCCCGGTGGCACTGTCGCCATCGCTGTCGGTCGCTGTGTAGTTGAAGGTCAGCGACAGGTCATTTTCGTCATTATTGCCATTATCGGCGTGATCAAGCGGCTTCACCAGGGTGAAGGAATACGAACCGCTGTCATCATCCGAAAGGGTCGCAAAGAAAACTACGCCGGAATCGCCGGTGCCTGTGGGGACCGTGCTGCCGGTGTAACCAACCAGTTCGCCAGTCGACAACACGGTGAACGCAACGGCTTCACCAAGAGACGTCAGTGCGGCGTCATGCGCGCCGGTAACCGCGACGCTGTCATTGGTGAAGGCGATCGAGCGGTTGCCATTGCCGGTCAGGGCTTCATTGTCGAAATTATCGGCGCCCCAATTGATATTGAGCGATACGCCCGAAACCGTGGCCGAAAGGCCGTCTGCCTCGTTATTGCCGGTAATGACGCTTGATTCATCTTCAACCGTGGCAGTGTCCGCTATGGACGTGACCGGGCTATCGTCCTCAACGATAATTGCAAGCGTCGTCGAGGCGGTGAGGCCACCGGTATCGGTGACGGTCACCGGCAGGTTCAGCGTGATTTCGTCTTCGACATTGGCGATCGGGTGATCAAGCGGGGCGGAGAGTGTAATGGTATACACACCGTCGGAATTGATGCTCGCGGTGAGAACTGTGGCAGTGCCGGCGCTGCCGGTCAGGGTGCCATCTGCCGCAACAGACCAGGTGATCACAACGCCGCCTGAAGTGAATGTGCCAGCCGGGGCACCGAAGCTGAAAGTCAGCGCATCGCTGTCTGTGGCGATAATCTGCCCGGTGAGGGTGCTGCTATTGGTGCCGTCGTCCGATCCATCGCCATCGGCGATGCCATCGCTCAAACCTTCTTCGGAAATACGTCCGCCAATTGCCGAGATAATGAGCGGCGCAATATTTTCCACCAGCTGAGCCTGAGCGCCAGGACCGCCCGGGCCAAAGGTAGCATTGTCCAAGAGCCCGCCGCCGGTGAGGCCATCGCCAACAGACTGGGGGCCGAGATCGGTGAAATTGCCCGAAGCCCCATCGGGACCGCCAGCGTCAGGGCCGGCCGCCGTTTCAATGCCGTTGGCATCAAGCAGGGCTGCAACGGTCTGGGGCGGGATTTCGACGTCGCCGATGAACAGGGTCAATCCCTGTATCGCGCCATTCGCAATCACAACCACAGAGCCATCCGGCTGCACAAACTGCAGGTCGGTGCCGTTCATCTGGGGATTGGAGATGTCAGTGCCAGCGGGCAGGCGGGCAATCGAGCCATCCTCGATCGCAACTTCAATGAGCCGGGGCGCATCCACCGAGGCGGGGGGCGTCTCAACCGGGGTGTCCAGCTGGGCCACCTGAATGGTTTCTGCGGGGGTCGATGCGTCACTGCCGAACTCAGCAGCCTGGCCGCGAGCCTCGAAATCATCCTGAATTGCCATGTCGTCCTCACAATACAAAGAATTAAATATTATTTAACTCTGTATAGCTGGACTTACATTCGAACAACGGATTTGGCGGGAAAATGCATGCTATGACATGCAGTAAAATGGCAATACTTCCTTAACCCTAACAGCGATGCATACAATGGCATGCCGTTACGGCCGATCTGGGCCGCCGGTGTTAACGTTTAGGGGGTGATGGGAAGTGTTATTTAACTTTATTAATAACGTAAGTACGCAGGCCAGTACCATTTGAGTCGAAGCGGAATGAGCCTGTCAGGCCCTTGAAGCCCTGGTCATTGGTCAGCACGTCAGGACTATAGGGCGCATCATCGATCAATTGGGGCAGGGCACCGGCCATGACCACCAGATCATAGGCCACAGCGCTGCGCAAAGTGGGCCGCTGATTATTGGCCGCGGCAAATTTCTGGCTGAACCCGGCAAGGTTGTTATTGGCAAGGGCCGGATACCAGATAGGGCCGGTGGTTTCGGGCAGGGGCTGCAGCGACAGGCTCCAGCTCGCATTGCCCACCATATCCATATTGGCATAGTCCGTGAGGCCACGCAGTTCGCTGATCACCGGTCCGGCCCGGTCCTGGCTGATGGCAAAAACCAAAGCGTCAGGCATGCCTGTGCCCGCGCCGGGCAATTGTTTCAACCGGGATAGCCCGGCCGCCGCATCGGTGAAATCAACTTCCGTTGCGGCAATCCCGGCCTTTGCCGCAGCCGTGCCAAGCGTTGTGGCATAGGCAGTGCTGGCGGCACCGCCGACCCGCGCGATCATGATCGTCTTGTGGCCGCGCTGCTGCAATTCGCCCATCGTTGTGGCGATTTCATCTTCAATGGCCAGGCCGGCACCATAAACCCCCAGGCCCATATCCGCGCCCTGCGCCAGCGACAATATCGGGATGTGCTTGCCTTGCAGCAATTGTGCCAGGGTTGCGGCACCTGCGGCATCGTCCGGCCCAATGATGATTTCGGCCCCCGCCGCGAGCAGTTCCGCCGCGACCTTTTTCACCGCCGAGGCGCTGCGGTCATAGCGGCGGATCACCAGTGTCACCGGGGCCCCTGTCAGGGTTGTGGCGGCAAGCTTGCCAGCGAGATAGCTGCTATTGGCAATCCCGTCCGAAAGGCTGCTTTCTTCATCAGCAACGATCATGCCGATGACGTGCTGGCCTTCGCCAATCTCTTCGGCTGCCGGTGTCTCCGCGCCGGCAATCTTGCCATTCTGCACAAGGCCGCCGGTAGAACACCCGGCAAGGGTGAGCGCCAGCAATCCAGCTGCGGCAAGTGCCAGTCCTTTGGGGAATTTGGAAAACAACATGCTGGCCATAAGAGATCCGGTCACGAAACGATATATCCGATGAGAATGGTATAAGGAGAGGGCGGTACGGCGACTATTTTGGTGCGCCCTCTTCGTTGCTTGTTATCAAGGCGAATATTGTAGTTACACTGTGTCGAGCTGGCATTTGCAAGTTGCGCGAAAAGTTCGTCCGTGGACGTATCCAGCGTTAGCTGTATCACATCCGCAGAAATTGACTGCGCTAAATTTCCGCCCAGTATGCGCAAGAGCTGGATGAATTCCGAATTGGCCTGCAGCAGCTTTTTTTCCCGGTTGATCGCAAAGGCGGGCACCGGGGCAAGCTGCAAAAGATTGATGAAATGTTTGGGCTGGCTGAGATCAACCAGCCGGTGGCGGTCCGCGTTCAGCGTATTGGCCACAACAGCCCGCAACAGGCTGGCCGTATTGGTGGCGTTGGGGCCCTCTGCTTCAATGATTTCGGCAATGAAGCGTGAGCGCTTTTGGCCCTGCCGTTCGGCAATGTCGCCCAAAAGACGCCAGTAAAGCCGTTCCAGCCGCACACCGCAGCGTTTTTGCCCCACAAGAATAACCCGGAACTCGGGTGTCAGGTCATCCGCTGTTTCGGCCAAAAGGGGGAGTGGGGGGTGCGTCGCCCCGTCAGCGCTCACGAAGGGCCTCACTCTGCGCCTTGTTGATCGGCTTGAGCAGGAATTGGAGAATGGTCTTTCGCCCCGTCATGATTTCGACGGTGGCGACCATGCCCGGCAGGATCGAGAGGTTCTTGCCCTTGTAGTGCAACAGGGAATCCCCTGTCTTGATCAGCACCACATAATAGGCCTCGCGTGTATTCGGATCGACAATACTGTCCGCCGACACATTGGCCACTTCGCCTTCAAGGCCGCCAAAAATCGAAAAGTCATAGGCGGTGAATTTGATCAGGGCGGGCTGGCCGGGCAGCACAAAAGCAACATCGGACGGCTTGAGCCGGGCCTCGATCAGCAGCGTGTCTTCCACCGGTACGATATCGATCAGCCGCTCGCCCGGGGTCACAAAACCGCCAATGGTATTGACCGCGATTTCGTTGACAATCCCGTCAACCGGGGAGCGGATATCGGTGCGGCTAACCCGGTCACTGGCCCCGCGCAGGGCTTCCTCGGCACTGGATAGTTCAGCCAGCCTGAGGGTCATGTCCGTCAAGGCATCCTGCCGGAATTGCAGGTCGGCCTGCTGGGCTTGCAGCTGCGCCTCGGACAAGGCTGCTGCCAGCCGCCCGATCGACTGGATCACGGCATCGCGCTGGCCAAGGCTGTCGCTATAGTCACGCTGGGCACCAATCATTTCGGACTGGGACACCAGTTTCTTGGCCGCCATCGGCTCGATCAGGTCAAGATTGGCTTTTGAAAGCCGCAAGGCTTCTTCAAGCCGGGTCTTGTTCGTCTCCGCCTCGTTCAGTTCGCGCTGCCTTTGCTCGACGCGCTGTTGCAAAACCAGTTTGCTCTGCGCCAGCGTCAGGTTGCGGGCGTCGAGCAGGCTGGATTCATTATCGCAAACCTCGGGCACCACCGATTTGACGCTCTCAGGGCAGACATAGCCGTCAGCCGACCGGCCCTCATATTCGATGCGCAAACGTGCCACCTGGGCCTGCAAGGCGCGCACCCGGGCTTCAACCTCGCCGGCAGACGATGTCGTCGTGGTATCGTCGAGGCGGATCAATTGCTGGCCTTTTTTGACCTGCTGACCCGTGCGCACCAGAATGTCGGCGACGACACCCGCTTCTGCACTTTGAATGACCTGGGTTTTGGTTGTCGGGATCACCCGGCCCTCGGCCCGGCTTAACTCATCAATCTCGGCATTGGCTGACCAGATCAGGGCGACCGACAGAAAGGCGCAGATGATGACGATGATATAGAGCCAGTGACGCGGGGGACGATCCGGGCCAAGCGTATAGCTGGGCGTATTAAGCGGCATCTGGGCGTTCATGCGGCATCTCCGCCACCAGATGCCCGCAGCTGTGCCAGCACCGCATCGCGGGGGCCGTCAGCGGCAATGCGGCCATTGTCGAGCACGATCAGGCGATTGACCAGATTAAGCAGGCTGAACCGGTGCGTGGCGATCAGCACCGTGTGTTCGGGCGCGAGGCTCTTGCTCAGATTGCCGATGAGCTGGCGTTCGGTCGCCATATCCATCGAGCTGGAAGGCTCATCAAGAAACAGGATCCGCGGATTGACCAACATGGTGCGGGCGAGGGCAATGGCTTGCCTTTGGCCGCCAGAAAGCAGAACGCCGCGCTCGCCAACCGGCATGTCAAAACCAAGGGGATGGCGCGAGACGAATTCCTCAACGCCAGTGCGCCGGGCCACATCGAGCAGCTGGGCATCATCTGCATCGGGCGCGGAAAGCAGGATATTCTCTTTCACCGTGCCGTTGAACAGTTCGGGGTCCTGCAGCACCAGTCCCACCTGGCGGCGCAATTCTGCCGGGTGATATTGCTTGATGGCGACCCCATCGAGCAGGATCTCGCCCTCGCTGGCCTCGTAGAAATTAACCAGCAGGCGTCCAAGCGTGGTTTTGCCCGAACCGATACGGCCAATAATGCCCACCTTCTCACCGGGTTTGATCGAGAAGGATATCTGGTCGAGCACATAATGCTCGATGCCGGGATAGGCAAAGCGGACCTTGCGAAACTCGATATTGCCCGAGGTGATCTCACGGGTCACAAAGCTTTTGCGCACCGTGCGCTCATCGGGCAGCTGCATGATGGTATCGAGGGCCTCATAGGCCTCTAGCGCCGAACGTGTCCGCAGCAGCGCGGCCGAAATCTGCCCGATCGGGGCGATAATGCGCGATGATAACATCATTGAGGCGATGATCGCGCCCATGGTGATATTGCCTTCGGAAAAGCTATAGGTGCCGCCAATGATAATGCCGACGGTCGATATCTGGCTGACAACGGCTGTGATCTGGCCCGCGAGCGACTGATACCATTTGATCTTGCTCTGGGTTTCCGACGAGGCGAGAATCGAGGATTCCCATTTATGCTGGAACTGGCCTTCCGAGCGGGTGGCCTTGACCGTCTGGGTGGCGGAAAGCGCCTCAACCAGAATGGAATTGCGGCTCGAAGATTCCTGCAGCGCGGCTTTGACAGCGGCACCTGAGCGGATGCCGATAACCACGGTTGCGACAATCGCGATAGCGGCACCCAGCACCGGAAAGATCACCACCCAGCCAATCAGGCTGGCAATGACATAGGCGAAAATGCCCATGAACAGGATGTCGATGAACATCACCACGGTATTCGAGGTGAAGAAGTCCCGCAGCACTTCATATTGAACGATGCGATTGACGAAGGCACCCGTGGAACTGGGGCGGGCCGAAACAGTGCTGTTGATCACCCGATCGAACAGGCTGGCGGACAGCCGGAAATCGATGCGCCGACCGGCATAATCAATAATGGCCCCCCGCGCGACCTTGAGCAGGAAGTCGAAGACGAAAACCGTCAACAGCCCGATGGCCAGCACCCAGAGGGTGGAAACGGCCTTGTTCGGCAAGACCCGGTCATAGACATTGAGCGTGAACAGGGGCATGGCCACGGCGAACAGATTGATGAATGTGGCTGCCAGCATCACCATGGCGACGCTTTTTTCATGCCCGGACAAGGCGGCCCGTAGCCAATGCACCGGTTTGACGGTGCTGTTGTCAGCCCCTTCCCAGCCACCGCCTTCAAAATCGGCGACGGGCTTGATGATCATTACCTTGCGCGCGTGCCGCCATTCATCCGCGTCGGTGGCGATTATCTGTTCTGCATTGGTGACGGGGTTAAAGCAGGTCAGGGCATCCGTGCCCGCCCGATCAGTCACAACAAGCAAATGCCCGGCGTCGTCGACCAGGAGCGTTGGCATGTCAAAATCGGCCAGATCGCGCAGAGCCATCCGCTGCTCATTGGCGCGAAGACCGATACGTTCGAGAACACGTGGCAGCAAGTCCATGGTCATCAGGCCATTTTCAAGCGGCAGGCCGGCCACCAGCACATCGCGCGAAACCGAACGGCCCCAGCGGCGCGCCAGAAATTGCACGGTATCGAAAAGCGGGTCGGTTTTGGCGGCGGTCTCCGTTGCAGGAGCTTCGGGGTCACCGCTCTTCGCGTCCCGTGCCATATTGGCACCGGTCACGACATTCGGTGCCGGACGTAGCGGGTGCCGGGCACCCGCCTTGGCTATTGTGGGTTCCAACGGGGAATTATCTGAATTCTTGTCGACCGTCATGCGTCAATACATTCCGTCTGGACGGCAACCGACACTGGCCGGCTCTTAAATTTCAGCCCGCCCGTTTCCTTGAGTCGTTCTCATGGTTGCAGCAAATCGAAGGGTCGCCGGCAGCAAGCCACCGGCGACGATCTCAATTTACGAAAGCTGTCAGATCGATCGGCGATTTGAAATCTACCGTCTTCTTTACCCGCGGTGCTGCATCAGCGGCCGACGGCGTGTCCAGCATTTCACGGGCATAAGGCATCGCCTGAGCCGGGCCGGCAAGACCAAGATAGGAGAGCAGGGTGCCGGTTGCGGCCATCAGCCGGTATTCGGCAAACCGGGCGCTATATTGAGCGGTCCGGGCAAGCACCTGCACATTGTAACGGGTGTTCTGCGCATCAAGCACGTCCAGCAAGGAGCGCTGGCCGATGGTAAACTGGTCCTGATAGGAGGAAACCAGCCCGTTCGATGCGGAAAGCTGCTGAGTATACTGGTCAGCCAGGGCGCCCTGTTTGTGGATACGATCCCAGGAGACGCGGACGGCTTCGTCAACATCACGACCGGCCTGGCTCTGGGCATACATCGCTTCACTTTCGCGACGGATGTTTTCCTGAACCTTGGCATCCTTGATGCCGCCGTCAAAAATGTTCCAGCGCATGACCAGCCGGCCCTGAAGGTCGGTCGAATAGCCGGCGGAACCTGAAATGTCGCTGCCAACCTTGGCGGTGCCTTCAAGCGAAAGCTTGGGGCCGCGTGCGCCGGAGGCCTGATCGACCAGTGCCGCTGCCGCATCGAGATCGGCGGCCGCACTGCGCAGACGTGGATTGTTCTGGCGGGCAACTTCAATCGCCCGGTTCAGGCTCGGCGGCAAATAGCGGCCAACGCGGCCGGGCAGGGCGGCATTGGTGAATTTGGCACCAACCTGCTTTTCAAAGCCGATCTTGGCAACTTCCAGCGCTTCCTGCGCCTGCAACACCGATGCGGTGGCGGCGGCAAAACGTTCGGTTGCCTGCTGGCGGTCGGCTTCGGTCAGCTGACCATTGGCAATGGCATCGCTCACATTGCCAAGCGTCGATTTGTGGAACGAAAGGTTTTCGCGCGCCAGCCCGACGATCTGGCTTTGCAGCAGAATTTCAAAATAAAGCCGGGCAACTTCAAGCCCGGTCAGTTCGCTGCGCTCAAGCACGCGGAAGGAGGCGCTGTCGATGCGCGCTGCCTGTCGGTTGGCTTCGGACTGGCGCAAGCCGCCATCCAGAATGTCATAGCTGACAACCACGCCGACCGAGCTCGGGTAAAGCGCGTCATTTTCAATCCCGCCGCCACGCCGCGAGGGATTGTCCAGCCGCTGCACACCGGTGGAAGCTTCAAGATCGACCCGCGGCATATAAAGCCCCAGAGCCTGCTTCAGCTCAAATTCAGTGGCTTCACGATTTTGAACCGACTGACCGATATCCGGGTTGGTCTCCATCGCAACACCAACGGCATCTTTCAGCGAAAGTGCGTAGGAAAGGGTCGGAGACATGAGTGCGGTTGTCAATAACAACCCCATGAGACCGTGACGAATAATGCCCATAATGAAAACGTTTCCCCCGAGGAATATCAATATTGTATGCGGCCATCACCTGACCGCGAAGACTCATTAACAAGTCAAAACCATTTTAATCGAGAAAACACTCAAGACTTCGGATCGGCTGCAACCGCATCTCTGCGCCCATATAAAGGCGCAATGTTAAAGCGAGATAGTCCAGTCAAGAAATTCAAGCGTCCACTCTTGAAGCGACGAGTCCAGTCGCATCGAGGGGCACATTCGCCTAGAGCAGATGGGTAGTCAATATGTTCTCCCGGCTATCGCTAATATTTTATCGAGGCGTGTTCTGGCGGCAACACCCCCGAAAACCGGGCTTTTTTGCGCGTCACCACCCTGCGGGCTGGCGCGTCTCACGCCATATCGCCGCCCCGGAATTCTGTCGTTTGTCCTGCGCGCCAAAAGGCGCTGCGGGCGTTTTCTGACCCCGGGCGTCAGAGGGGTATAAACAGTTCAAAACATTATAAACATTTAGCTTTTTTGGGTCGCCAGCCATGTTCCGGCTGATAGCCAAGCAGCCGTTTTGCCTTGTCGATCGAGAGCAATGTTTCATGCGGATCGAGGGGGCGTTTCACCGGCACGTCGGGAAAAACCTCGGCCAGTAATTCAGCATTTGGCCGTGTCATCACCCCATCGGAATTGGCGACAATAAAGGCTTCAAAGCCAAAAAATTCCGTCTCCAGCGCCCGCCGGATGCACTGCGCGCCGTCGCGCGCATCAATATAGGCCCACAAATTCCAGCTGCGCAGGCGAGAATCACTGTCGAAATCGGGGAAGGCTGCATAGTCTTTGAGGCCGGCTGCATCATCTTTGATGGCCATGAAATTGGAGAGCCTTCAGCCCTTCATTGTCAGCGCGCGCTCCCCGGCCACATCCGATGAACGCCAGCTGAACGCCGCTCTCAGCAAGAGTTCAAATGCCCGCGTCTATTCTCAGGCCAACATCAGGACGCGAACCTCACGGGAGAGGGCAAATGAAACCGCACCACGAAAAACTTCTCGTTGCCACGCTGGCCGGCATGATCATTGTCAGCGCCGCCGCCTTTGCCATCACCCCGGCCAGCGCCGCCGGCTATAGCGTCGATCAAAAGGCCCGGGTCACCGGCCTTGCATGGGGCGACCAGCTCAACATCCGCAAATGGCCGGCCTGGTATTCGAAAAAAACCGGCGCGCTGCAGCCCCAGGCTTGGGTCTGGGTCGAGCGCTGCGTTAAAGTCGAGCGGGCCGCCGACTGGTGCAAGGTTGAACGCGGCGAACAACAGGGCTGGGTAAACGCCGGCTACCTTACGCTTTCAAAGCCCCATGCCGAATGATCCGTACGATTTTACTGACTGACCTCCGTTGACTTTGCCCCGTTTTTCCGGTCCTTGTGACCGCAAAAGCGGGGTCTTTTCATGCAAGCAAATCCTGTTCTGGCCGAAGTCATACGCGGCAACTGGATCGAAAACATCCATCGTGGTGCCTATTGCGTCACCGACGCAGCGGGCAAGGTCATTGCCGCTTCAGGCGATATAGAGCGCCCCGTTTTCCCCCGTTCCGCCATCAAGTCGATGCAGGCATTGGCTTTGTTCCAGTCGGGCGCGGTTGAAAAATTCAAGCTTGATGATGAAGCCATAGCGCTGGCCTGCGCCTCCCATGATGGCGAGCCTGAACATGTGGCCGGTGTGCAGCGCTTTCTCGAGGCTATTGGCTGTACTGTCGATGATCTCGAATGCGGCGCGCATGCGCCCACCAATCCGGCCGCGCGCAAGGCCTTGTTCGCCTCGGGCGAAACGCCAACGGCGATTTTCAACAATTGCTCGGGCAAGCACGCGGGCATGCTGGCGGTGGCCAAGGCGCTTGGTGTGCCGACTGAAAATTACACCAACCGCGAACACCCGGTGCAACAATTGGTGCGGGCCGGTGTCGAGGCGGTGATTGGCGAAAACCTGACCACAGACCGCTGCGGCACCGATGGCTGTTCCATCCCCACCTGGGCCGCGCCCTTGCGGGCCTTTGCGCAAGGGTTTGCCCGCATGAATACCGGCGAAGGCCTGTCCCCCGAAATCGCCGCTGCGTCCAGCCGCATTTTTTCAGCGGCCAGCACCCATCCGTTTCTGGTGCGCGGCACCGGCACGCTCGATACCGATCTGATGACCGCCTTTGACGGCCGGCTGATGCTCAAGATCGGGGCCGAGGGCGTTTTCTGCGGCGCGGTGCGCGATAGTGATATCGGCTTTGCGCTGAAAATTGATGATGGCAATATGAAAGCGGCCGAAGTGGTCATTGCCGCCCTGCTGCTGGCCATTGCCCATCCCAGCGAAACCGAACGCGCGGCGCTCGAAACACGCGCTGCCTTCAGTTTTTCCAACTGGCGCAAACTCCAGGTCGGCAAGATCACGGCAACCGATGCAGCCTATCCGCTGATCTAGAGCGACAGGCATCTGCCCTAAGGGGTGCATCTGAGCCTGCGGGATGCCTCCTTTTCCCTCCCCTTGAGGGGGAGGGTGGCCCGGC
>Ga0209344_10004677_pt1 | contig 12357 bp, 11 predicted proteins | sample Cruoilmetagenom6_FD_187293 | JGI IMG/M metagenome (GOLD analysis project Ga0209344, IMG submission 187293) | Oil polluted marine microbial communities from Coal Oil Point, Santa Barbara, California, USA - Santa Barbara Oil Seep Sample 6 (SPAdes)... | ecosystem: Environmental > Aquatic > Marine...
CGCTGTGTGATGGCTACGCCGCATCGGGCCAGCTACCCCTGCGCAAAATAAGGGGGTCATTTTTGGGGGCCGATAGGGGGTCAGAATTGCATGCCGATTGACACCAGACAGCGGAGGTCCGCTTCAGGTGTGTCACGTCCGCCAACAGATCGATTCTTTCTAGAAATGTCATGGGGTCTCTGCGATGCGCAGCCAAGCCTCCATCCGCTTTCAATTCAATATTTAGCTTAGCGCTACCGTGCGATTTCAATGGAATAGTGGAGGAACTGAAAAATGGATAATTCTCATGTCGCAGTGCGATAGAAGAGCTGGTTCAAACTCGATCGAGTTGAAATTCTTCGAAAACTGGTTCGTGAACTCTCCGGTACACTGGAAGAGGTAATCGGGAGGGGAAGGTGCAGAAGGCTATATTCGTTGTAGTCCAGTCATCTTTATCGACCACTCTCTATCCAAAGAAACGGCTTTCGGTTCCTGCAATTACGGATCGTTAACGCGATTCCCATACTCATTTGGTAACTTTGAGCGGGTATGTGACTTAGAATGAATATATCGGCATTCACCACGCCAGCAGTACGTCTTCATGAGCGGCTCGCCGTCTATGCGCATCCTTCCGCGCATGTAGACAACCGCGCCGCGCAGGAATTTACGGGCCGATTTGTTTCAGTCATAATTCTCGCTATACTCGTTATCCCCATTTTCGTCGTCCAGTTTAGCTTGTCTGGATACCCAATTGTCGCTGCTGCAATGGCCTTATGCGGTGCAGCGATGATTTCTACATTGTGGATTTACAGGATATTTAGCCGCAGCGATATTGCTGGAAATTTGTATATAGCATTCCTATTTATATTTTTAACTTGGCAGATTACGTATATAGATAATATATTTGCGCCTGGGATGGCATGGTACGTATCCATTCCTATTATATCTGTACTTCTGAGTGGTTATTACTATGGTTTTGCATGGTTATGCATAGTCATGGTGGCATCTTTGTCAACTTACATTTCAGTTGCGAAAGATAAGGTAGGAGCGCACGATTTACATAGCCTTAAATTTCTGTACATCAGCAGCATAATAACTCTGGAAATTTCCGTCTTCATCTTCATATCCATGATCGAATCTGCACGTGCTGCCTATCATCGACGACTAGAGCGCGTGAATGGAATCATGAAAATCCGTGCAGAAACCGACGAGTTAACAAGCCTCTATAATAGGCGTGCTTTCAACAAATTGCTCATAGAACGATCTCGTCGCCTATCGACGGATGATCAAATCGTGGTGATGCTCTTCGATATTGATGGTTTCAAAAATATCAATGACACATTCGGACACGATGTCGGTGACAAGCTTTTAAAGAAAGTTGCGGAAGAACTGCAAGCCATCAGCAGTTCTCACGAAGGAATACTAGCGCGTCTAGGTGGCGACGAGTTCGCGATGGTTATTTCGGGCGAGCACCTACACAGCAAGGCAAAAGCCGCAACGACTGGTGCGTTAGCGATTGTGCATGAAACGATTGAGGTAGAAGGTCGCCATGTTGATATCGGTCTTAGCGTGGGTGTTGCTTTTGGTGACGCTTCAGTCGACGCGATGGAGCTTTTGCACCAGGCAGATATCGCCATGTATGAAGCCAAGAGAAGCGGAAGAAGCCGCACCTGTGAATACGACACGGCTCTAGCGTCCAATAGGCGGCTGCGAACTGAGTTAGCGGAGGAGCTGCGTCTTGCTGTCCGTGAGGGAAGGATCGAGGTCGCCTACCAACCAATCGTTGACGCCAAAACGCGAAAATTGACGGGAATTGAGGCGTTATGTCGCTGGACACGAGATAATGGAAGCTCAGTTCCACCCGATGAATTCATACCGATTGCCGAAGAATATGGATTGATAAACGACTTGGGTCTGCACGTTTTGAGAACCGCCGCCAGGAATGCACTGGGCTGGCCTGACTTGAAACTCTCGGTAAATTTGTCACCTGTCCAATTTCGGTGTTCGACACTGGTGGAAGATATACTGAGAGTTTTGGACGAAGAAGGTTTCCCGTCCGAGCGGTTGGAACTCGAAGTTACCGAAGGCTGGCTGATTGACAACGAAGACCGAGCCCAGCCGTTAATCACTGCGCTGCAGTCAGTCGGCATCACGATCGCGTTGGATGATTTCGGTACGGGATATTCGAGTATTGGGTATCTTCGCAAATACCAATTCAGGCGACTTAAAATTGATAAATCTCTAGTGAATAATCTGATAGGGGATCAAAAAGCTCAATCCATAATTCAGGCGATCGTATTGCTGGCAGAAGGGCTTTCTCTCGCAGTGACCGCTGAAGGGGTGGAGAAAGAAGAACAAGCACGCATTCTTCACTTAATCGGATGCAGTAATCTTCAAGGATACCATTTCGGCAAGCCACAAAGCGCATCAGACATAGATTTACTTTGTGATAGGCCTAAATCCATTAGGCCTCTTCTTGCGGAAATCCGATAACGGAAGACGGCACGAAGCTGGGTAATCCCCCCATTTTTAACGGGGTTCGGCGGTAGAATTCACGCAGCCATTTTCAGTTTCTGTGCGGGTGTGATGCCGCCGATGCCCATATTGGGCCGTTCGTTGTTATAGCTGTACGTCCAGACAGATACGACACACATTTAGGTCGAGGCTTTGCGAAAGCTAACAAACTGCGCTTTGATCATTCTCCCCATAAAACAAATTTCGGGACCCATGTTGAAAATCGAATGCTGGAAGTTAGATGCCCAGACTATGACACGCAACTGATCGGGCGTGTGATTGATTTTTTGCTAGTTGGAACAAAAATGCCCTGGTCGTCGTTGCCTTCCGTAAATCAAATGGGATGGTTGTTTTGAAATCCAAATTGATTTTGTTGATAGAAGACGAGCTGTTCATTCTAATGGATGTCGAGGCCGCGCTGATCGAAGAAGGGTTCGAAGTCGTCACTGCCACCAATGGAATGGGTGCAATTGAAGCATTTGATGCTGACAGCTCCCGGATCAACGCGGTCGTGACAGACATCCGACTTGGTAAGGGGCCGAGCGGATGGGATATTGGTCGTCATGTTCGCGAAGCCGTACCCGGACTGCCTGTGGTTTATATGAGTGGTGACAGTTCACATGAATGGGAAGCGCACGGCGTTCCACATAGCGTCATGGTGCCCAAACCCTTCGTGCATACCCAGATCATAACGGCATTGGCCACATTGATGAACAATTCCGATCAGATTTGAGCGTTTTGCACCGTCCGAATTTACAAAGATGCTTTATTCAATGAACCCACTGCCACCAAACCCAAGCTGCTTAGCTTTGTCCCAAAGTTATGAACCCCGTCTGGAGTCAAGCAGGGTCAAAGGCGAATAGGCAAATCTATGCGATTTTCGGAGTTGTTGTAGTCAAGTGCGCACAGCCGAAATATTTGTAAGCAGACAAATTTTTAAGCATCGCCGCGACACACCGCTTCCCGCCTGAGGCCGTGTAATCCATTCTGGCATTTTCAGCCCATTGCTGACATTGGCGATAGCCCACACTGGGCATACTATATCAAATTATCAACCAAGCGAGGTGTACTGATGGAACGTGAGCCAAACCTGATCATATCAAGCGCTTCTCAGCAGATTGTAGAAGACAACGTGCCCTTCAAGATAGACATCTACAAGCTCGAAGGTGGCGAAGGCTGGTCGCTAGAAGTTGTGACGAAGGACGGAACATCAATCGTCTGGGACGATTTGTTCGATGACGACCGAGCCGCTTTCCAAGAAGCCGTCACAACAATTCGCAATGAAGGTGCCGTGGCATTTGCCAACGGTGGGTCAAACGTAATTCCATTCAAAAATTAGGACAAGCATGAGCCGATCGACACACCCAGTTGAAATTGAAAACCCAAACTCACCTTCGAGTCGAATGGGTCCGTGTTTTCTGGGGGCGGCACCTCGTTTCTGATCGTTTTCGTGTGGGGTTGTGGAAGAACTATTTATAGTTGAGCATGTCTTACCTGATTAACGTGGATTGGGATTGGAAAATCGCGATGGGTTTTCAGAGCGAAAGACTTTTTAATCGGAAAATGGGCGTTCATTATTCGAGTGGCAGAAACCCCTTCCTTGATATTGGCAGCTCGCTAACCACCGATCAAATTGACTATTTGGGTAACCACTCAACCACGCAAATCAAGCCACCTGATACAGAACTAATTGGTGAAGGCACAGAGACGGAGAGCTACTCAATTATCATTTCGGGTGTTGTCAAACTCTCGAAAACCCTGAGTGACGGTCGCCAGCAAATTGTCGGTCTTCAGTTCGCACAAAGTTTTCTCGGTCGTCCTTTTGGCAGGAAAAACTGGATCAATGCCGAGGCTGCAACCGAAGTAAAAGTGCGTTCATTCGGAAAAACGATTATGGACCGAATAATAGCTGAAAATCCAGATATGAAACACAAGCTATTGCGAGAAGCATTGGAAGACCTTGATGAGGCGCGTGATTGGATGCTGGCGCTTGGCCGCAAGAACGCAAGCGAGAAAGTTGCCAGTTTTTTACTCTACATCGCGGCGCACTCTTATCCGAAGAACGACGCTGGATCGGCAGCATTTGACTTGCCTTTGAGGCGAAGCGATATCGGCGATTTTCTGGGATTAACTATCGAAACAATTAGCCGAGAAATGACCCGTTTACGCTTACGCGATACCATACAAATTTCGAATAATCGTCGTATCACAATAAACGACATGGCCGTGCTATCAGAACGAGCGGGGCTTTGAAGATCAAAATGTTGGCATAGTCAGATGCGTGGAATTTTGTAGTGTTTGAGATCAGATGCGAATGGTCGAAATGTGCGGATGCAGACATTGTTTTGCATCGCAGCGAACGACAGCTTTCCGCCAGAAGCTACCAAACCCTCTTTGGCGCTTCCGGCCCTAAGCTGCCCTTGGTGGTCGCTGCACACTATGCGGGGGACATCGACCGATGGAGATGACCTACCTTAACGTAAAACCTGCCAGTACGATTCACAGTGTGTTCTTCCATGGTGACTATATCCGCAGTGTGGAGGCCTAGATTTTGTGGATTCGGATGCCTTGCATACGCTTGCGACATCGATACCCGCCTAAGCCCGGCATCTAATATCTTTAGCAAGCTCTATTTGAAATCGATGGCCACTTTAATTTTCGCAAAAACCATCTAAAATTAACATACATTGTTTGCCTCTTCTGTTGTTTCGCGTAGCTCTTTGCATTCTGCATAGGAGGAATGTGGACGATGACATCTTCTCCCAACGACTGGCAGCGCTTGTTCGATGGCGAGCACCGTGTTCGACAGTTAGAATCTCAAGTGAGCGAGGCAAAAGCGGGGCATGATGCGGCCGCGCTTTTGGCTGCGATAGTGGAATCGTCTGACGATGCCATCATCAGCAAAAGCTTAGTGGGGACAATCACGACATGGAATAAGGCTGCCGAGCGGCTTTTTGGATACACAGCCTGCGAGGCAATTGGGCGACCGGTGACTATTATCATTCCCGAAGACCGCCTCGATGAGGAACCTGCGATCTTAGGGCGTATACACGCCGGCGATCGAGTTGATCATTTCGAGACGGTACGTCGTCGAAAGGACGGAACTCTGATCGACATCTCCTTGACGGTTTCGCCAATCAGGGGTGGAACTGGGAAGATCATTGGCGCGTCCAAGATCGCCCGTGACATCTCTGACCGAAAGAACGCTGCACAACACCAGGAGTTGTTGTTGCGCGAAATGCATCATCGGGTAAAAAATCTATTCGCGATCATCGGCGGCATCATATCCTTGTCAGCGCGCTCGGCACAAACGCCAGCGGACCTTGCAACCACTGTAAGAAGCAAGCTTTTAGCACTATCTCGGGTGCATGAGATGTCGCTTCCAAACCTAAGTGGAGACGATTCCCTCCAAGAGAAGTCGATCACACTGTTTCAGCTATTGTCGATTACGCTTGCCCCTTACGAGATCGACGGTGCCCGACAGTGGGACCTCAAGGGCGACGATCTGAAAATCAACGCAGAAAAGTTGACGAAATTGGCATTGCTTTTTCACGAGCTCGCAACGAATGCCGCAAAATACGGTTCCTTGTCGACCGTGGAAGGTAGATTGGATGTCGCAGTAGCAGTTCAGAAAGAGTGGCTTGAACTCCAATGGTCGGAGACGAACGGACCAAGTGTGCGAACGGACGGTGAAAAGATGCCGGGTTTTGGGAGTAGGCTGGAGCAGACGATTGCACAGTCACTGAAGGCTAAAATCTCCCGAAACTGGCGGCCTCAAGGCTTGAACATTTGTCTGGCTATTCCTGTGCAAATCCTGTCTTCAAACTGAATCGCATTTCAGTATGTTCCCATGTGGTCATGGCTTAGAGCTTCCTGATGAACGTTGCTAATTTCATAGAGGCAATAAACAAGCCACACTAAGGCACAGCAAAGGTCCGCTTGTGAACAGGCATGCAATTTTGACCCCGTAGCGGGGTGATCGGCGTCCAAAAATGACCCCTTTACACTGGTGTGGATAATGCCCCCGAGGCTATCGGGGAGCACAGTGCGGGATGTTGGTTGTGGAGACGATTGCGAAGATCCGGCGGGCGTATTTTCAGGACAAGAAGCCGATCAAGCAGATCTGCCGGGAGATCCGGGTTTCGCGGAACACGGTGCGCAAGGTGATTCGGTCAGGTGCGACCGAGCACACCTACGAGCGGACGGTTCAACCGCAGCCCAAGATCGGCCGCTGGAAAGACAAGCTCGACGAGATGCTGGCAGTGAACGCGCGCAAGCCCAATCGCGAGAGGCTGACCCGGGTCAGGATCTTCGAGGAACTCAGAGCCCTCGGATATGACGGCGGCTACGATGCTGTCCGTCGCTACGCGGCCTCATGGTCCAAGGAGGAACAGGAGGCATCGGCCGCTGCCTATGTGCCGCTGACCTTCGATCCCGGTGAGGCCTATCAGTTTGACTGGAGTCATGAGATCGTGGTGATCGATGGCGCGACGACGACAGTGAAGGTGGCGCACGTCCGCCTTTGCCACAGCCGGATGCTGTTCGTGCGAGCCTACCCGCGCGAGACACAGGAGATGGTCTTCGATGCCCACGACAAGGCCTTTGTCTTCTTCGGCGGGGCCTGCACGCGGGGGATCTATGACAATATGAAGACGGCGGTAGATACGATCTTCGTGGGCCGCGACCGGGCCTACAATCGCCGGTTCCAGCAGATGTGCGGGCATTATCTTGTCGACCCCGTTGCCTGCACACCGGCGTCTGGCTGGGAGAAGGGGCAGGTCGAGAACCAGGTCGGCGTTGTCCGGCGACGCTTCTTCGTGCCCAGACCCAAGTTCAAGAGCTACGCCGAACTCAACGCCTGGCTCGAGGATCGCTGCGTTGCCTGGGCCAAGTCCCATCCGCACCAGGAGCTCCGGGATCGAACGATCTGGGAAGTATTCCAAGACGAGCGCTCGAGCCTGGTGCCTTACGTCGGCCCATTCGACGGCTTCCACGCCGTGCCTGCGTCGGTCTCGAAGACCTGCCTCGTCCGCTTCGACAAGAACCGCTACTCCGTGGATGGACGCGCCGTCGGTCGGCCCGTCGAGATCCGCGCCTATGCCGAGCGGGTCGAGTTCTGGCAGGACGGCAAGATCGTGGGGCAGCACGCCCGAGCCTTCGGGCGCGACAAGGCCATCTACGACCCGCTGCATTATATCCCGGTGCTGGCCCGAAAGCCCGGGGCGCTCAGGAATGGCGCTCCCTTCAAGGATTGGGAACTGCCGCCAGCGATCAGGCGGATGCAGCGCAAGCTCGGCAAGGTGCCGAATGGCGACCGGCAAATGGTCCAGATCCTGAGCATGATCCCAACCGATGGGCTGGATGCAGTGGAGGCTGCCTGTGCCGAAGCGCTGAACGAAGGAGCTCCCGCCGCCTCGGTCGTCATCAATATCCTGGCCCGACATCGTGAGCCGCCGCCACCGCTGACCATAGATACGCCCGAAGCGCTGCGGCTGACCTGCGAGCCCGTGGCCGACTGCAAACGCTATGACAGTCTAAGGAGACCCAACCATGGAAAGATCACAGGTGCTGGACGCGATGAGCCAGCTGAAGCTCTACGGGATGAAGGCCGCTTACGATGAGATCATAACCACAGCGGTGAAGCGCCAGCACGAACCGCAACAGATCGTCGGCGACCTGCTGAACGCCGAGATCAGCGAGAAGCAGGCGCGCTCGATCAAATACCAGATGACGATTGCCAAGCTGCCACTGGCCAAAGAGGTCGATGAGTTCAGCTTCGAGAACACGCCGATCAACGAGATGCTGGTGCGCGATCTGGCCTCCGGGGAGTTCCTTGAGCATCAACGCAACGTCGTGCTGATCGGCGGCACCGGGACCGGCAAATCCCATCTTGCCGTGAGCATCGCCAGGGCCTGCATCCGCCGTGGCAAGCGCGGCCGCTTCTTCAACGTCGTCGACCTCGTGAACAAACTCGACGCCGAAGCCCGCGCTGATCGCCAGGGGCGCACTGCGGATCTCTTGTGCCGCCTCGACTTCCTGATCCTCGACGAGCTCGGCTATCTCCCCTTCGCCCAGACCGGCGGCCAGCTGCTGTTCCACCTCGTCAGTCGCCTCTACGAGCGTACGTCCATCATTGTGACGACCAACCTCGACTTCGGTGAATGGCCATCGGTCTTCGGAGACGCCAAAATGACCGCAGCGCTACTCGATCGCCTTACCCACCACTGCGACATCGTCGAAACCGGCAACGAGAGCTGGCGCTTCAAGACCAGGGAGTAACCCAGGCCCCGCTGGCCCGACGCGGCTGCGCTGTGTGATGGCTACGCCGCATCGGGCCAGCTACCCCTGCGCAAAATAAGGGGGTCATTTTTGGGGGCCGATAGGGGGTCAGAATTGCATGCCGATTGACACTCGCGAGCGTAAGCCGCCAAGCAAAATTGAGCTTGTCCTCCTGTCGCATTGGTAGTCGGTTCTTCGAGTTGAGCGCGGCGGTCCTTGCCATCGCTTGGTCCAGCGTTCCCTCAAAGACCTCCACAGGGATACTCCCCCGAATGCCCTTCCGTTCATATGCAATTAGTCGATGGTGGCCGTCGATAACGTAATAGCGATCTCCGCCCCACCATACCGTTATGGCATCGAGTAGCTTGGGGTTCTCCGGGTTGCCGATGGCATACTCAAGCTCAGAGAGATGCGCCTCGTCGATGCCGAGTTGACCATCAATCGCCCGGGGCTGGAACACCGCTACCATGCGGCTTATCTCGTCTCGTCTAAGCCGACTGGGAAGCGGCTGTGGACCGGCAATGCTATTGGCATCAAGGGCATCTCTGAGGACCCCAAGCGCTTCATCGAGAGGTATGTTGGCTTGTGTTGTAGTCATATTAATCCGTTCCTATCGCCATACGCGACGCTTTGGGCCTAGTGGATTTCGTCCACTGGCTTGGAGTTAAGTGTGTGGTGGGTTGAGTTGGCGTGGCGGCGATTTCGCCGGTTCCTGCATGTCGGAACAGAAACGCTGTACTCCGTATGGAATAGTTTTAGCCAAGCCCTCGATATGAAGGGGCTTCGGCTACACTCCCGGCATCTAACCGTTCGACAGTTTCCGTCCGTATGATACGCATCGACGACGACACAGTGTGTGGCAGTTCCGGCGGACTTGCTGTCGTCCCAAGCCGGTTATCGCTCTTCAATCGGGGTCTTGTATATCGTAGTAAATAGAGGTCGTTTCGGGGCTATGCTTCCAATGAAATATCAAGCGACCCGAGTGGTAATCTACCACGCACTGCTGCATCGCGTCTCTAAGGACCTTATTCAACTCAGTGACTGTGGCTTTCGGATTGGCTGTCGCTGCTGCAAGTTTATCAACCGTTCGCTCTACGACCCTCCCAGTCGCCTGGGCTGCGCTTGCCTGTAGTTCGGACCAGTCGTCCCGTTGTTGTGCCGCAATTTCTTCCAATTCGGCAAGACGGCGGCGCAGAGCCAAGCTTCCACCACCACCTTCGATTTCCTCAAGGATATTTGAGATTGCACTATCCACTCCCTCCATCGCTTTACTCAGGTCGATGACCTTGTCATTGATCTCCGGGTCACCCGAGGGGACATCGTGGGTCAGCTGTCTCGGACCAGCATGCCTAATTGCGGCTTCGATAAGCGGCAACCGAACGGAGCGATAGGAGCATCCGGCTCCTGCCTTGGCGGCAGTACAAACGAGAACTGGGGGGCCGCCCTTCCGACCCTTGTTAACACGTGTCATTGTGCCCCCACACTCAGGGCACTTAGCAAGCCCTGCCAACACATTCGAGACTTGCGCGTTCTGACCATTCATCCGGGGTGTATTGCCTCCCCTGCGTCGGCCATTGACGCGGTCGAATAGGGCTTTTGCCACGATACGCGGATAGTAACCCGGTATAGGAGCCTGAGCGTCTCGTACTTTTTGACCTCGTCCCTCACGAGTAACGTGGGGTATGAGTGTCCCGTGGACTGCGGGGTTACTGAGTATCTTCGCGACATAGGACCGGTGCCAGAAAGCCGCCTTGCGTGGGCCATCGCCAAATGTTTCGACGCCCTCGCGGTTTAACATCTGCGCAATTGCATGCTGGCCCATGCCACGATCGGCTTCGCGAAAAATTTTGCGGATGACCGCCACTCGCTCCTCGATCTGCTCAAACTGTCGCCCATCCTGCGACAAACGGAGCCACGCCGGGGTTCTTGAGGTGAGCGGCACATTCTCACTGGCGGCAAGTTCTCGCTTCTTCCGCCAAGCCTCGCGCAATCGCTGGGCCTTCACTTCACTCTCTTCGTTCGCCCTGATTGCTATCATGTAGGCCCACATGAATGCCATGGGGTCATTGTTGAGCCGGTCAGCCGAGTATTCCTTCCCGTCGCCTAGTGTGACGAGCGTAATTCCTGCGTCGCATATATCTTCGAGCAATCGCACTGCTTTGCGTGGCTTTTCTCGGCTGATGCGGTCCAAGCTTTCAACGAGCAGATAGGCACCCTGCTCAATCGCACCGTCCTCCACAGCGGACAGGAAATCAGCCAACGCCCCATCTTCGCTATTTCTTCCTCGATAAGCGGAAACACCAAAGTCCATGTACTCATCGCTCACGAGGTCAAGGCCGCGCCGCAGTGCGTATTCAGTCGCTTTATCTATTCGCCTTCGCTTGCTGTCACCACGCGCCTGTTCCGGGGTGGAGAAGCGCACATAGGAGTAGGCCTTGGGTGGGTCAATCTGATTAGGTGGCATCGTGGTTGTCCTGTTTCGTCAATCGATAACAGGGGTCTTATGTAAACACAATGATCATGGTTGGTCCACCGGGATCGGGCAAGTCGATGCTGGCGGCACGGCTGCCATCAATCCTGCCGCCGCTGTCGCCAGCCGAACTGCTTGAGGTGTCGATGATCCATTCAATTGCCGGGCGGCTGGCGGGCGGCAAACTCTCCGACAGTCGGCCGTTCCGCGCGCCACATCATTCGGCGTCGATGGCGGCGATGGTGGGCGGCGGCTTCAAGGCGCGGCCCGGGGAAGTATCGCTGGCCCATAATGGCGTTTTGTTTCTCGATGAATTCCCCGAATTCACGCCGCAGGTGCTCGATTCACTCAGGCAGCCGCTGGAGACAGGCGAGAGCGTGATTGCCCGGGCCAATCACCGGGTCAGCTACCCGGCCAATATCCAGCTGATCGCAGCAATGAACCCGTGCCGTTGCGGCATGGCCCGCGAGCCGGGACACAGCTGCGCCCGCGGCCCGCGCTGCCAGAGCGACTACCAGGGCCGCATTTCCGGCCCGCTGATGGACCGGATCGACATCCGCATCGATGTGCCGGCGGTCACCGCCGAGGATCTGATCCGGCCGCAGGCAGCGGAGAAAAGTGCCGACATGGCGGCTCGGGTGGCGCGTGCCCGGGCACTGCAACTGGACCGCTACCGCGCGCTCGGACGCCCCGATATCCGCACCAACTCGCAATGCTCGACGGCACTGGTCGAGCAGATCGCCAAGCCCGACGCCGGAGGCCAGGCACTCCTGAGCGATTCGGCCCAGAAAATGCGGTTTTCGGCCCGCGCCTATCACCGGATTCTCAAGGTGGCGCGGACACTCGCCGATCTCGACGGCGCTGACACCGTCGGCCGGATTCACCTGGCAGAATCGATCTCCTACCGGATCGCCACCGAGCGCGTGGCCGTGGCGGCGTAAGCGCCGTGGCACCACCTGCATTTATCACTGCCCGGATGATTGCCGGGTGGTCGGTTTGCCGGTTGATTGGCCGTGTGGTCCCGCAATATGGCTGATCCGGCCAGGCGGAGAATCTTCTATCTGGTCAGTCGCCCAGACCGTCAAACAGTGCTGTCGACAGGTAGCGCTCGGCAA
>Ga0209344_10004678_pt1 | contig 12357 bp, 10 predicted proteins | sample Cruoilmetagenom6_FD_187293 | JGI IMG/M metagenome (GOLD analysis project Ga0209344, IMG submission 187293) | Oil polluted marine microbial communities from Coal Oil Point, Santa Barbara, California, USA - Santa Barbara Oil Seep Sample 6 (SPAdes)... | ecosystem: Environmental > Aquatic > Marine...
TGATCGAAGAAAACATAGATGACGTTGAAGCGGAAATTCGGAACATGCTGGAACATGTTCGCACGACGCGCGAAAAGTTTGACTACGATATCCGCGAATTACACCGTGTTTTGCCGACGATGACGGAACGTGATGCCCCCATCGTCATCGCCGTAAGCAAAGCCATTCAAAATACTCTCAATCGCGCGCCGGATTACGTGGTCAGCCCCGGCACATACGACCAGAAACATATCGACCGGATCGGACGGTTGAAAAACTGTATCGCCTATGGGCCAGGTATCCTTGATCTGGCGCACAAGCCGGACGAATACATTGGGATCGATGATATGGTGCAATCTGCGCATGTCATGGCGCTGACGTTGCATGATCTACTCATGCGGTAATTCACACACCGTCATCTAACAGTCCCATCCCAGTTTCTCCTTCGAGACCAAAACGACCTCGGTGGAGCGTCCGGCATACAACGGTACGTCCACATCCGACCTTTGGCCGGATGGTTGTTCGACACCTGCCCGGTATTCTCATCGTGGTCGAAATACCGGCGGTTGAGTTGCGTTTCAATGCAGAGCAGTCTTGAGTAGTCGTCAGGAGCATCGTCGCAGGGGAATTCCAGTGAAACCACGGCATCATACCCGTCATTTAACGATGCATTACCGATTGCGCCCACGTTACAAACGCTTTGTTGAAAGTTTGATCAAAAAATTTCCATTTGTTTTTGCGGTAAACTGCTCAAACGCTGCGCACGGAAAATATCGTGAACCTGCTGACTGCATTCCAATGCACGAAAACGTGGCACTTCAAACCGAAAAAAATCACTTGTCGGGCTGACGACCGCAATCGGTGCTCGGGCTGCAGTCAATCGGGAAAGCTTACGATATCCCGCAGTTCCGGCATTGGGTCACCGTTCAATCGCGATATTGTCAATAAGGCGCACACCCGCCAAATACGCCGCGGCGAACAACCGCGCCGGACGTGTTGGCGCATCCAACAACGACAGGTCGTCATTGGCACGCATTTCAAGGTAGTCCACTTTGGTGTAGCCCGCGTTGTCTAGCCGTTTCAGGGCTTTGGCCTGAAGTTCGGAAAAATCCTCACCCCGGGAAACACCTTCTGCGATGGTTTCCATTTCCTCGTTCAACAAAGGTGCTTTTACGCGCGCGCGATCAGACAACAGCAAATTGCGCGATGACATCGCCAAACCATCGATTTCGCGAATGGTCGGGCATCCATGCACGGTGATCGGGATATCAAGATCACGCGCCATCCGGCGGACGACCTGCAATTGCTGAAAATCCTTTTCGCCAAAAAATGCGTCGGTGGCCTCGGTTTGCAGGAATAGCTTGGCGACGACCGTGGCAACGCCGTCAAAATGTCCGGGGCGGAACACACCATCCATGACATCTGTGAGGCCCGAGACGGATACGGTGGACGCAAAGCCATCCGGGTAAATCACATCTCCGGAGGGAACATAGATTACATCAACCTCAAACCGCTTAAGTTTACGCGCATCTTCATTTTCGGTACGCGGGTAGTTTTCCAGATCCTCGGGGTTGTTGAACTGTTTTGGGTTCACGAAAATCGTCACAATCACCCGATCACAGGTTTTCTTGGCTGCGGCAACGAGCGACAGATGCCCGTCATGCAATGCACCCATCGTTGGTACCACGCCGATGCTTTCACCCGCAGCTTTCCAAACCGCAGTCGCATTACGCAATTCGGGCAGGCTTCGCAAAATAGGGGCGATCATTTAGTCGGGGCCTTGTCGGAAAAAGTGTGCTCGTGGGCCGGAAAGACGCGTGCACGAACATCGGCGGCGTAGGCCGCAATCGCCACTTCACCGTCGTCACCCAACGTAGCGTAACGTTTTACAAATTTGGGTTTGAACGCAGTAAAAAACCCCAGCATATCGTCGACAACCAAAATTTGACCATCACAGCCGGCGGAGGCGCCTATACCGATCGTGGGAATATCTATTGTAGCGGTGATTTCATCCGCCAAAGTGGCCGGAACTTTTTCCAGTACCACGCTGAATGCCCCTGCTTCCGTGATTGCCTTTGCGTCCGCCATCAGTTTTTCAGCACCGGAATCGCGACCTTGTACCTTGTAGCCGCCAAGTGTGTTGATCGATTGCGGCGTCAGGCCGATATGCGCCATAACCGGAACACCCCGTGCAACCAGAAACGCGATGGTGTCAGCCATATGCGTTCCGCCCTCTAATTTGACCGCGGCGGCACCCGTTTCGCGCATAATTCGCGCAGCATTTCTATATGCTTGCGGGGGGCCTTCTTCGTAGGACCCGAATGGCATATCGACCACCATCATCGCCTTAGACAATCCACGGGCGACAGCCTGTCCGTGCATGATCATCATGTCCATTGTGACGCCAAGTGTCGATGTGAGGCCATGCAACACCATTCCGACGCTGTCGCCAACAAGTACGAAATCGCAATGATCGTCCATCATACGAGCCATCGGCGTTGTGTAAGCAGTTAAGCTTACCAAAGGTGCGCCTCCTTTGCAGGACCGGATATCATCCGGCATTGGGGCGGATTTTTGCGCTGTGGCACTCATGTCAATCGACCTAATTATGCTGCATTGCAGCGTTGATTACCAATTATCTCAGGGAAATTCCACTATTGTCTTGTGAAATTCCGGAATTTGACAAAGTTTACAGACGAACAACATTGAATGACGCGCTCGAAAACGAACTCCAGATAACTGAAATGGCCGACTAAGCGGTTTAATGGCTTGATCACTTTGCGATTACTTGACGTCAACGATGGTTGCCTCTCCGGAACAATTGAGTGCAAGCTTATCTCTGCACCATGCCCGACGTGACCCCAACCAGAACGAGGTTTTCTGTGCGATCATTGTTAATCTGCACTTGCTTGCTATGCTCCCTTGCGTTTGCCGCAATAGCAAACCAATCCACTGCAGATCACGTCACAAAGTCCGATATAATGCGCCTTTTAGCGCGAATCTACGACAGTGAAAGCGACAATGAGCATTTGGTGTCTTTGGGGTTTCGCGGGGAAAAGCTTGAACTGGCATCGAAGCATTTTCGCAATGCGATGGCTGATCCAGTGATCGCAGGGTACATCGCAGATCGCGTTCTGGAGGTTCAGAATGGCCAACCAACGATAGAAATCAGCGAGTCCGGCGGGATCTATTGGCACCTGGTAGATCGCGGAGTGAGCCACCTTCCGCAAAAGGAGCTGCTATACTATTTCAAGGTGCAACGTACTGTATTAGGCGGATTGTCCAGGCGTGATTGCGGGCTTGCCGTGAAAGATTATATTTCCAGTGCCCGAATGTCTGATGCGACTGGTCGGGCAATTGCGCGACTGAATACCCCAGCACTCAAACACTATTACCGAATTCAGTTAAAGGCCGCTCGGATCGGTGCCAAGCGCGCACCGGTTAGACAAAGACCCGCACAGGAAGCCCATATTGAGGCCGTCATCGCGGATGCGATAATCAGCCAGCTGGAAAACGACCAGAACGCGCATTCCATTGTCGCGGCAATCGTCAACCCGCGCAGTGTTGGCAACAGACAGGCCTGTACGGGCGGTCGGATATTTATGGACACCGTGTTAAACTTAAAGGGCCGGGATCTACATGATGGTTTGATTTATCTTAGCACGCCCCGGTTGGCCAATTGATGGGCACTGTACGTAAACGATGACCCCCCTTGTTATCTCAAACCGCCAAGCACGCCATTTGTGGCTTTGGACGAACGGGTTGTCGAACACTCCGGTTGGGCCCGTCGACGTGATGGCCATGATTCGGCACCTTGGGTTTGTACAAATTGACACGATCCGAAATGTAACCCGGGCCCACCATCATATCCTGTGGACCCGCAATCAAAACTATCGGGAACGCATGTTGTGGCCGTTGCTGGGGCGGGATCGGTTACTGTTTGAACATTTCACCCATGACGCATCATTGATCCCGATGGAAACCCTACCAATGTGGCAACGTCAGTTTCAGCGGTTGGGTGCAAAAGTTTCGCAAGGGGACTGGTATCAATCCGGGCTCGGGCAACAGGAAATTCAAACCATACGCAAGCGTATTGAGGCGGAAGGCCCCCTATCCACACACGCCTTTGACACCAAGGCCGCCAGTCGCGAAATGTGGGCCCGCCCGCCACACAAAAAGGCGCTGGATCAGATGTGGTATTCAGGGGAATTGGCCACCTGTCACCGAAAGAATTTCGTCAAGTTTTACGATCTGGGGGAACGTATTTTTCCTGCCGACAAACGCAACGGGCCACCTGATCAGGATCAGGTTTTTTCCCTATGTGATCAAGCAATTGACAAGCTATCGATGGGAACTTGCGGTGATGTTCAGCGATTTTGGGGCGCAATGAATTCAGGCGAAACACGCATGTGGTTGTCGCAAAGAAAACTGGTGCCCGTGGAAATCCACAACGCCGACAAATCGGTCACCCAGGCCTTCGCACCCCACGACATTGAACAGCGTTTACAACAGGATATTACCCCAACCATACGCTTGCGTATTCTAAATCCATTTGACCCCGCCATTCGCGATCGCAATCGCCTACAACGCTTGTTTGGCTTCGAATACCGCAACGAAATGTTCGTTCCACAGGAAAAACGTCTTTGGGGGTACTATGTCTATCCTCTTTTGGAAGGCGACCGGTTTGTCGGGCGCATAGAACTCAAGGCCGACCGGACCGCCGGGTGGATGCGCGTCACCGGATTTTGGCCCGAAGCCAAAATCAAATGGGGCGAGACCCGATTAGGTCGTTTGAATGCAGAGTTGTCTCGGTTCGCCAGATTGGCAGGTATTCGTAACGTCACCTGGGGCGTTCCAACGCCCACCTGATACACTTGTTTCGCCAGATCGGACCAAACACGGTGTTTTGAAACACACAGGAGCCAACTACGCGGTTAAGCAACAGGACAGCCGTCTTCAGCGGGTTTTGTATGGGCATACCGACGGCGGGCAACGTATCCAGACGGCATTAATTACCTCAGAGGTCGTCGATCTGTTGAGTTGCGCCCACAGCCAACCCAAGCAGGCCAAGAACTGTACGTATGTTGGATACTGGCGATTCCGTAGCGATGATCGTATCACCCGGATTGATTTGAAACTGACGCGCTGCGAACAATCCATCCGCTTTGGTAAGATCAAGCGTAAACACGACCTGTCGCATTGCCGGACCCGTCACACCATTGCCAAGCTGTTTCGCCGAGTAATCCCGCAAAATCAGTACGCCCTGAGGATCCGCGCGATTGTCCGCAAGGCCGCCCATTTCCGACATGGCCTCCATCGCTGTCAGGTGGTCCTTTTGGAAATAGATTATCCGTTCCTGCCCCGCCGCGCCCAACGCATTAAAGCTTCGTGTGTCTTCGACGACGGCCACTTTGTCGCCACCCCGTAATGTTGCGTTGGCTGATGCTTTGCTCAGTAATGTGTCGGCGCGAATTTCGTAAGTCCGGTTTCCGCGCAATAATCGCACCAATGGATGGCGCAATTCGGTTGCTATCCCGCCGCCTTGCGCCAACAGGGTTAAAATTCCAGTGTCCCGGTTTGACAACGGATAAGTCCCAGGGTCCGAAACTCCACCGACCAGATCAACGGCGTTGTTGCGCCCGGGGCTTAATCTGACCTGAACCTGAGCAGAGGTTGAAATAGCCCCCAGCTTTTCTTGAATGCGATCTCGCGCACCAGCCGCCGTAAGACCATGCACCTCCACTTTGCCCACATATGGCATGAATATATCCCCATTTGAGGATACAGTCATGGTTGGCATCGCCGTGTTTCGGTCTGTGCCCGCGATCAACAGAGAGTTTTCTTCGGCATCCCAGACGAATATGTCCAGTTCGTCGCCGGTCCGAATAATCGTTGAATCCGGTCCCTTGCTGGCAGAAATCCAATGATAGTGCCCCGCCCAACCTGTCACGGGCCACTTGGAAATCGTGCCAATCTTGGCCCGCGTCACCGGAACAACCGAAAACGTCGGAACATCGGTATCTTGCTCAGCCAAAATTTCGGATTGCAATGCTGCACCACGCGGTAAAGTACACGCAACCAAAAGCAAGCCAAGCCCTATAAAGGCGATCATACGCAACACAGATGGCAAGTGATAATTCCCAAGGCAAGACAACTTGTGGGCGATCTTAACCCGTGTCGCGATGGATTAACAATTGGAAATCTATCCCAAAATACCCCGGAAAATCACCTGTAGTGTTTTGGAAACAAGTCGAGGCGCGCCATGATTTCGGAGCGCCTACAACATCGTGTAGGTGACATGCGTTTCGCCACACAGTCCTGATTTAACGATATGGCGAAATGCCTTGGGCAATTCTTGATCAACTGATTCAAAAAAACCTGAAGGTCGACACGGTGCCGAATCTCTTTGGTTTATTGAAGCACTTTTCCATCAGGCCATTCGAGGTATTTCTCGAGGGAAATTGATCGGGCTTGACCCGCCGTCAGATCAAAATCCCAGGCCAGAACACCACGCTTGCCGTCAACGTCGGTTTCACTCACCCGGGGCGAGGCCTGCCATGTGATTTCCAGATCTTCCTGTTCAGAATAAGGCACCCTGTCCAGCACCCGCACTGGCCAGACCTCGCCGGTCAGGTTTTCGATGTCGATTTTTACCTTCTCAGTCAGATCATTCGACTTGCTGATAACGCCACTGTCGCCTTCCTCGCGCTCTAAAACTGTGCGGGTCAAACGTATGCCATCGATGGGACCAAACGACAGGTTCGCCTCGGCACCAGAGGCAAGTGTGGCCATATGGGATTGCCCGACATAGACCTCATCCAAATACAAAGTGTTTGTGCCGGGCAGGATCAATTCACCCATGTCATTGGTAACCTTGGCCATCAAAAAGGCCGTTTCGTCAAAGAGGGGCACGGCCTGTGCAAATACATCTGTTATTGTATTCAATTCACCAAGCGACACGCGTAATTCATCCGCACCTGATGCAACGGATACCTGTGTTGGGTAGGTGTAGGTTACGGAAAGCCCGTCGTAATTTGCATTCGCTGAAGTTTCATTTATGACAACGGGTGTCTCCATTACCGGTTCTGACATAACCCCGTCAAACGAACTTATCTCGCTGTCATATTCTTTGCGCACAGGTTGCACCGGGTTCACAATGCGCCGCAGCCATCCGTGAACCTCGCTTGGTTGGTTTTGTTCGCTGGGGCGGACGGTGGACAGGGTAAGGCCGACATCCTGCCAGTTTTCTCCGGTGCGTTGCGAAATCAGCGCACCACGCTCTATTGTCATGTCGCCCGTTTTACGTGTCAGGTTCACGTCATAGACCGGATACCAATAGGCATCATACGTATTGTAAGACACCGTCAACGTACCCTGTGCCGCCGCATTAGAACTGACCGACACAGACAACAAAGCACGGTCAGTTTTTTCCGGCACCAAAGCCGCCAATGCCTGGCGTGCCTTATCCAGCTCTTTCATCTGGTCTTTGAGTGCGCGCTCGGCGGCGTCTGCGCGTAAGTTTGCATTCAAAGAGGCCTGATTGGCGGCCAATGTTTCGTCGCCGATCATCAGCGTCAGATCGCGCAACGCCGCGACTTCCATCTGAGCCACACCTTCGCCTTTGCCAATCTGGGACAAAAATTCGACACGGGCCGCAGCGGCACCTTGTTCCAGACGAATGCGGGAAATATCCGCCCGACCATTGCGCAAGGCGTCCTCTAGACGATCGACCTCGGCCTGAGCGGCCTCAATCGCCGCACTGGTGCGGTCGTCTTGTGGCGGCACAAAATCGCGCCGTGAAGTGACGCTCCCTAAGGTTGCGCCGGTGACGGCGACACGCAGGGTTTCGATGTTTGTGTTACGCGGCAAATCCAACAGGATCAGGTCATGGTCACCAGACGGCGTACTGTAAGGCACTTCACGGGTGATTGTTGCACCCTGCGGATAAAGGGTGACGTCAGTGACTTTGCTGGTGAGCGGGATGTCTTCCGCCCATAGAGCAGCGGGAAAAATGGCTAAAAGCAGGGGTAATGAACGCATAATATATCCTCCGGAGAACTTCATTCAATGTTTGTGGGGCAAGGTGGGAATGCAAGCCACATGGGCAAATATGCGCGAAACTACGCTATTCTCCGCCTCTCAGCCCCTCAAACAACGCGCGATCCTCAAGAAGGGTTTCGTACAAAAAACGCGTCAATACACGCACCCTCGCAGCCCTCGCAACATCCGGATGGGCCAACACCCACAACCCATTTTGCGCTTTCCCCGCAGCCGTAAAATCAAGGCGGACAAATTCCGGATCCTGCTCTCCAAGATAACAAGGAAGAACTGACACCCCTAAACCGGCACGTACCAGACGAAGCAACGGCAACATACCATCAGTTCGGTGTCGAATTTTTGCGCCGGGGTACATGTCAGAAATTATGGCGCTGGTCCGCGATGGCGAGGTCCATCCAATCCATTCAACGTCATCAGGTTTGGCGTTTGGGGGAATGCCTGTTTGGCGGGACGCATACACAGCCATCGCAAAATCCACGAGCCGCCTTCCTACCAACATCTCCGGTGGGCTTGCGCTGATCCGAATGACGACATCTGCTTCGCGCCGCATAACATCAACCGGCGACATGGCAGAAACCACCGTCAAAGCCACATCCGGATTAAGCTCGCTGAAGCGCTTCAAGTGCCGTGCCAGATAGTGCTCCAACATCGCATCCGGGCACGCCAACGTAACTTGCCCAGCAACTTGTGCATCACGCCCAATTAGGCGCCTTTCGGCGCTCATAATTTCGGCCTCGACCGATTCCGCCGTGAGCAATAGATCTTCGCCGGCGGATGTTAGCGCGGCGCCCATTCTGCCGCGCTCGACTAGGGCGGTTCTGATTTTGCGCTCCATAACGCTTAGCCGGCGAGAAACAGTTGATTGGTTGATCCCCAACGCTTTTGCCGCACCAGACAAGGACCCGTGGCGCGCCACAGATAAGAATATTTTCAAATCGTCCCACTGCATTGCCATGCATTATTGCATAGATATCTTGCGCAAACACGTATTGATCTGCAAATCAACAGATATACCATTGATCCTATATTTCGCCTGACAAGAGGATCAACTGATGAGCGCTTACATAATTGCCCAGATACGCATCACGGATCCGGACGAATACCAAATTTACCTGAAGGGCTTCATGCCTATTTTTGAACGTCATAATGGCGCGCTTCTTGCGACATCAGCCAAAGACATCGATGTGATCGAAGGGGATTGGGCACTGGATCGGGTGGTTTTGATGCAATTTCCGGATACCGCCCATGCACGCGCTTGGTTTAACGATCCGGATTACACCGCACTTGCCAGACACCGCCATGCGTCCGCCCAGGCAAATCTTGTTTTAGTCGAAGGAATAGGCGACTGATTAAAAAAGGGCGGCACAAAGCCGCCCTTTGGGTTACTTAAGTGTTTGTATTTCATCCCTTTTTCAGGACCCGTACACCCAATGTTTCCGCGATCTGAACCGCGTTCAAGGCCGCGCCTTTGCGAAGGTTGTCTGACACGCACCACAGGTTCAGGCCATTTTCGATGGTGCTGTCCTGACGGATACGGCTGATGAACGTTGCATAATCACCAACGCATTCGATAGGCGTGACGTAACCGCCATCTTCGCGCTTATCGATCACCATAATGCCCGGTGCCTCACGCAAAATGTCGCGGGCTTCGTCTTCGTCGAGAAAATCTTCGAATTCGATGTTCACCGCTTCAGAGTGACCTACAAAAACCGGAACACGCACACAGGTGGCTGTGACCTTGATCGACTTGTCGACGATCTTTTTCGTCTCAGCAACCATTTTCCATTCTTCTTTGGTCTCACCACTGTCCAAAAAGACATCAATGTGCGGAATCACGTTAAACGCGATTTGCTTGGGGTAAACCGAAGGCTCGACTTCCTGACCGGGGACGTAAACGCCCTTGGTCTGGTTCCACAACTCATCAATGGCGTCTTTGCCCGACCCGGATACTGATTGATATGTGCTCACAACAACGCGTTTGATTGTTGCACGGTCATGCAATGGCTTGAGGGCCACAACCATTTGCGCAGTCGAACAGTTTGGGTTCGCGATGATGTTTTTCTTTGCGTATCCCTCAACCGCTTCGGGGTTAACTTCTGGAACCACCAGCGGCACGTCAGGATCGTAACGGTAAAGCGACGAGTTATCGATCACAACACAACCCGCTGCGGCCGCTTTGGGCGCATAGATTTTGGTTGCGTCGGAACCGACAGCAAACAAGGCCATATCCCAGCCTGTGAAGTCGAATTTATCAAGGTCCTTCGTCGTGAGTGTCTTATCGCCAAAGCTTACTTCCGTGCCCAGTGAACGACGGCTTGCCAGAACGGCAATCTCATCCACGGGAAACTGGCGTTCGGCCAGGATGTTCAGCATTTCGCGGCCCACGTTACCGGTGGCACCAACGACGGCGATTTTATACCCCATCTCGGGAATCCTTTTGTTAAGTTAAAACGTCGCGCTCATACCGCAGCCACGACAGAGGTTAAAGCCCCTGAAAGCGTTCTATAACACAGTGTGACTTCATTTATGTTTGGTCGGGCTTTTTATCCGTGCTGAAGATGTAAATGGCCGTTCCAGCAAGTGCCAAAAGACCAAAGAACGTAAATAGAACGGCATACGCATCCTGCCCGCCCCCACCAGAGTTCATGGTTGAGTAAATCGGGCCAGACCCGAATTGAAAAACTCCGGCCCCGCCAATCGCAAAGAGGTTGATCAACGTCACACCGCGTCCGGCCAGATGCGCAGGTACAAAGCTGCGCGCATGGGCCACGACCACTGGGAAAGTGGCACCAAACAATCCAATGACTGCACAAAGCGCTATTGATAGACCAACACTGTGGTCGGCCAGTGCGGCCAGTGCGAGAATGGCGATTGCACAAATCAGGTTACCGCCAAATATCACCCACTTTTGTGTGCCAAATATTCGATCCAACGGTCCATAAAAGAATGTACCTGCGATCATAGCGATACTCATGACCAGAGATGCCTGACCAACCTGGTTAGTAGTCTGGTCAAAAACGTCAGTCAGATAGGGGCCTATCCAAAGCCCACGAATGGCAGCGGTCGGTGCATAAGCCACAAACATTAGAGGGAAAATCGGCCAAAGCGCACGCATTTTGAACAAATCCATAAGCGATCCCCGCGTGCTTTCTTGAACCGGCTCAGGATCCCGCACGGTCATAGCAATGCCAAGGGCAACCACGACAGAAATCGCCGCGAGGCTCCACAACGTGGCCCGCCATCCAATCGTTTCCGCGGCAAGCGCCGTAGGATAGGACGCCACTAGATTGCCCAGCGACCCCACGCCAACCATAACCGCGGCCAAGGTCGCGAATTGCGCGACCGGGAACTGACGCGCGAAAATGTAATAGGACGCCATCAAGACTGGTGAACACCCAATCCCGATCAACAACATCGCAATATTGACGTGAAACGCATTCCCAGCCAATGCGAACACCACGGCACCGCCCCCGCCGCCCAGCAAAAACAAGACCGATGCGGTCCGGCGCGGTCCAATACGGTCTAGTGCCCATCCAACCGGAATTTGCATTGCAGCGAAGGACAGAAACCAAAAGCCGGATGCCTGTGACAAGTTCTCTGGCGTTGCGCCTATGTCATTTGCCAGAACACCGCCAAGAACAGCAAGAAAGGCCCTAAAAAATTGACTAAGCACATAGGAAAGGCACAATAAGATCAGACCTGCGCGCATAAGCTTTTCCTTTGAATTTGTGGCAGCGTCAGCCGCCTCGTTTAATCAAAACGTCGACATGTGCCGCCGCGCTTGTCGCCAAAGCATCAAGGTCATACCCACCTTCAAGACAAGACACGACGCGACCTTTGGCATGTTTATCCGCCAGATCACACAGCTTTTGCGTAATCCATGCAAAATCGGCTTCGGTCAGGTCCAGTTGTGCCAACGGATCGGCGCGGTGCGCGTCAAACCCGGCTGAAATCAGGATGAATTCTGGTTTAAACGCTGCGACTGCGGGCAATACCTGTCCTTCCATCAAAATTCTGAAACCCTGCCCGCCGGTATGAGGCGGGATCGGAACATTCAGAATGTTGTTATGCGCGCCCGTTTCGTGTGTAGCACCCGATCCCGGCCAAAGCGGGCTTTGGTGGGACGAGCAAAACAAAATGCGCGCCTCGTCCTCTAACAACGCCTGTGTTCCATTGCCGTGGTGCACATCAAAATCCACGATCGCAACGCGCGATAACCCGTGGAAATCCAGCGCATGCTTGGCAGCAAGGGCGACATTTCCAAAAAAGCAAAACCCCATCGCAGTTTCTTGTTCTGCGTGGTGACCCGGTGGCCTAACA
>Ga0209344_10004680_pt1 | contig 12355 bp, 10 predicted proteins | sample Cruoilmetagenom6_FD_187293 | JGI IMG/M metagenome (GOLD analysis project Ga0209344, IMG submission 187293) | Oil polluted marine microbial communities from Coal Oil Point, Santa Barbara, California, USA - Santa Barbara Oil Seep Sample 6 (SPAdes)... | ecosystem: Environmental > Aquatic > Marine...
GGCCGGGGTAAAAGTCCCTGATTTAATCGGCGTTATCAGTGAACAGCATGCGGTTAAAGAGTTAAGTTATATTCTGCAACGCTGTAGTAGCGGATTTTGCATCAAACCGGCGCACGGCTCAGGCGGTAAGGGCATCATGGTGATTACCCGTCAGAGTGAAGAAGGTTACCGAAAGTCTAACGGTCAATTTGCCACCATTAGTGATCTGGAACGCCATGTCAGCAATATTCTGGCAGGTTTATTCTCATTGGGCGGCCGTGCCGATGTGGCCATTATTGAAGATTTGATTCATTTTGATGACTGTTTCAGCGGCTTTAGCTATGAAGGCGTACCGGATACCCGGGTCATTGTCTTCCGAGGCTTTCCAGTCATGGCGATGATGCGCTTATCGACCGCAGACTCCAATGGTAAAGCCAATCTGCACCAGGGTGCAGTAGGCGTTGGACTGGATATAGGTGATGGCCATGCTTTGCGGGCCGTACAATTTGACAAGCCGATTCTATTACATCCGGATACCGGATTGAATATGATGACGTTGAAGGTCCCGCATTGGGAAGAAGTATTAACACTGGCAGTATCTTGTTATGAAATGTCAGGGCTGGGATACTTGGGTACTGATATTGTTTTGGATCGTTTTAAAGGGCCAATGCTACTTGAATTAAATGCCCGGCCAGGACTGACCATACAGATTGCCAATGGCAAAGGCCTGTTGCCACGATTACGCCAAATTGAAAGTCTCAGTCATAAGAAAAGAATGAGCGTCGCTGACCGCGTCGCTTATGCGAGAGAACACTTTACCGATCATCGTTGATTCTACAGGAGCTCAGGATATGGCTAATCAAACCAAATCAACCGCATTGATTTTAGGTGGCGCATTATTTCTGGGCTTGACCCTGCTGGGATTTCAACTTGGCAAGGCGTTGATCGATTTTAAACAGTTCGAACGCAGTGTGACGGTAAAAGGTTTATCTGAACGAGACTACCCTGCTGATGTGGTGATCTGGCCTATTCAGTTTATTGAAGCCAACAATGATTTGCCTGAGCTTTATAGAGCTGTCGAAAATAACAGCAGTAAAGTTCGTGATTTTCTGATCCAACGAGGCATTGATGAGGCCGAAATCACCTTTAACTCACCTTCGATTACCGATAAATCAGCCCAGCAATATGGTGGTGGCCCCAGGGCAGAATTTCGTTACACCGCAAACCAGACAATAACGGTCTACTCCGAAAATATTGAAACCGTTCGTAAGGCGATGACGGCTTTGGCCGATCTGGGCAAACAAGGTCTGGTGTTAGCCGGTGAAAACTATATGGCACAGACCGAATATCTGTTTACACGGCTCAATGAAATCAAACCGGAAATGATTGAAGAAGCCACCGAAAATGCCCGTGAAGTTGCGGAAAAATTTGCCGAGGATTCAGACAGCAATCTGGGCAAAATCCGCAAAGCTTCTCAAGGTCAATTTAGTATCAGTCCCCGCGATAATAATAATCCGCATATCAAAAAGGTTCGGGTGGTTTCTACAGTGGAATATTATTTGTCTGATTGATGCATCCTAAATAACCTTCAATCAAAGGACGAGGAACTGCCGACAAAATTGATGGACGTTTCAATACATATCAGCGAGAACTGGTTGAAGATGGCTGGTTTCAGGAACCAGAAAATCCACCCAAAACCACGGTGGAAATTGAACACCCCAAAAACATCATCACCCGTAATCAATCACCAGATCTGCCTTTTAGCCAATCCATTAATCCCTATCGGGGCTGTGAACATGGCTGTATCTATTGTTATGCACGACCATCTCATGCCTATTTAGGATTATCGCCTGGGCTCGATTTTGAAACCAGACTCACGGCCAAACCTAACGCTGCCAGTTTGCTTAAGAAAGAGTTAGCCGCAAAAAACTATCAATGCTCACCAATATCATTGGGAGCCAACACCGATCCCTATCAGCCAATTGAACGCGAATATCAAATCACTCGTCAGATCCTGCAAGTGTTGAATGAAACCCGCCATCCCTGCCATATCGTCACCAAGTCATCCATGGTTGAAAGGGATATCGATATTCTGCAGCAATTGGCCCAACAGAATCTGGTTCGGGTACATCTTTCAGTAACCACAATGGATCCAGCGCTATCGCGTGTACTTGAGCCCAGAGCCAGCGCACCACAAAGAAGACTGAAAACAATTGAGACGTTACGTGCGGCGAATATTCCAGTCACGGTATTAATTGCTCCTGTTATACCCGTATTAACCGATGCCGAACTGGAAAATATTGTGAAAGCTGTTACCGATGCAGGCGCATTGGACGTTAATTACATTCTGCTCAGATTACCACTTGAAGTGAGCCCATTATTTGAAAAGTGGCTGCAGACTCACCGACCAGGCCAGGCCCAGCACATTCTGAACCGTATTCATGATTTACGTGGTGGTAAAAACAATGATCCACGCTTTGGTCATCGCCTACGCGGTGAAGGGATATTTGCTGATTTGTTAGCCCAACGCTTTCGAATTATCGCTAAAAAACTTCAGATTGACTCTAAATTATCGCCCTTGAGCTGTGATCTGTTTCAAGCCCCAAATAGTCAGATGCAATTGTTTTAGGCCCCTCTTTGTAAAGCTTTTGAAAACATCCATAGTTGCGAAGTGCTTTCTCCTGATTAATTAGGGAAAATTCCTGATTATCATATTTAAACAGGCATTCATAATATTCCTTTGACATAAAACTCACATGCAATACTTGATGATGCGCAGGTTTTAAATTGCCCAGGGAATACTAAGTGAGTATAAAAAACAGGCTTCAACTCGGCTTTGGCATTGTTTTAAGTTTAATGGTATTAATCGCCATTATCGGCGTAAATGAAGTCAGTAAAATTGATCGCACCATGAGTAAAATCAATGAGGTCGATAGCGTAAAACAACGGGCTGCTATTAATTTTCGTGGCAGTGTTCACGACCGGGCTATTTCGATTCGGGATGTGGTGTTAAGTGACAGCAGTGCCGAGCGCCAGCAGCATCTTCAGGATATCGAACGATTAGAACAGTTCTATGCAGAATCCGCGATAAGCCTGGAAGCAATGGCCAATAATCCTCAGCAATTTACCGCTCAGGAAAAAACGCTGCTTGATAACATTAAAACCATTGAACAACAAACGCTCTCCCACACCGCAGAAACCATTCAGCTGATTAATCAGGGTCGGAATGGTGAAGCACGGGATTATCTGTTATCGAATACCTCCCCTGCTTACACACAATGGTTGAAAGCAGTGAATCAATTTATTGATTTTCAGGAAGCCACCATCAGCGATCAGGTTGACTATATTCGTCAGCAAACTGGTGGATTTATGGCATTGATGATTACGGTGACGCTGATCGCCTTCATCATTGCGATCTTTGTCAGCTATCGCTTAATCGGCCGATTGTATTCAACCATTGGTGGTGAGCCTGACTCAGCAGCCCAGTTAATCAGAGTATTTGCCTCAGGTGACTTAACTCAACAAGCTCAAACAAAATTCCCTAAAAGTATTGTAGGTGCGTTGAGCACCATGTCGAGCGAACTTTCTCATATTATGAAAGCCATCAGCGCTTCAGCCAGTCAGGTATCAGATTCAGCCAAGGTCATGAATCAAACCTCAACAGATAATCAGAGTTTAGTCATTGATCAGAAACAGCAAACACTGGATGGGGCCAATGCTATCAGTGAAATTTCGACTTCTGTACAGGAAATTGCTCGTCTAACGAGTGAGGCTGCGATGCAGGCACAAACGGCTGATAAAGAAACGATTAATGGTAACCTGGAAGTGGCTAAAACACTTAAGAGCATTGCCGAATTAGCGGTCAAGGTTGAAGAGGCAGCTCGAGTCATAGATGAGCTCTCAGAAGACAGCAAGCAAATTGGTACCGTGGTTGAAGTAATTGCGGACATTACCGAACAAACCAATCTGCTGGCTTTGAATGCCGCTATTGAAGCAGCTCGTGCTGGCGAACACGGTAGAGGTTTTGCTGTCGTTGCCGATGAAGTCCGTGGTTTGGCGAGCCGTACCAAAGAATCGACACTGAATATTCAAAAATTAATTGAAAAGACTCAAGGCAGAGCGGTAATCGCAGTAAAAGTTATGGAAGAAGGCAAAAATAAAGCCCATCAATGTGTTATTCAGGCAGAACATGCTGGTGAATCATTAGCAGTCATCAGTCGTTCAGTCACCGCTATCAATGATATGAACGCCCAGATTGCCAGTGTGGCTGAACAACAATCCGCCGTCGCCGAAGAAATTAACAATAACTTTCGCAGGATTACGGATGTATCTGATAAAGCGGAGGCGGGATCACAGTCTATTTCTTCACTCAGTACTGAACTGAATCAACTGGCCGATGCACTGCAACAATCCATCAGTAAATTTAAAACTGCCAGTTAAGTCATTCATTCACCTCCAGACCATAGAAAATGCCACTTTTCATTGAGTGGCATTTTTGTTTAACAACACCATTTATTCACTTTACACCTCACTTCTGGACATATAGCCCACCATAAATAGTTACTTAATAGAATATAAAGCTCATTAAAAAGTCACTGCGGACGATAACCATCAAGGGCCGTAGTTATTCTATAAAAATCAGTACACTAGGATGAGAGAATATGAAGCTATACCAGAAACTCATTGTGTCCAATGTGGTGAGCAGCCTGTTGCTAACCTTAATTATTGTCAGCGCCACCACCTATATCCTGAGTCAGGGCTTATATATGCAAGCTCAGGAAAACCAGGAAAGCAATATGCGGGTGGCCTGGTCCGTGCTAGAGCAGCAAGGCCAGCAATTCAGCCTTAAAAACAACCAATTACTAATAGATGGCCAACCTATTGATCAGGATTATGCTGTCGTCGATAAAATCAAACAGTTAGTGGGTGGAACTGCCACTATCTTTCAATATGACACGCGCATATCGACCAATGTGATTAAAGACGATGGAACGCGCGCCATTGGTACAAAGCTCGCTCCAGGAGAAGTTTACGACAAGGTATTAAAACAGGCGCAACCATTCCATGGTGAAGCAGATATTCTGGGAATACGTTACTTTACGGCCTACGAACCTATTCTGAATAATGATGGTGAAGTCATCGGGATTTTGTATGTTGGTGTCGAAAAAGCGCGGTTTTTCGATATTATTGGCGAGCTGGTTACTAAAAGCGTGGTGTTTGCCATTATATTGGTGATTATTTCTGCCATTGCCATTCGTCTGTTAACCCGTCGTTTACTGCTGCCACTTAGCGGACTGGAAACCTCGATGAGCAATCTGGCTATGGGTGAGGCTGATTTAACCAAACGGCTACCGATAGTGAATGCCGATGATGAAATAGGCGTTGTGGCCAGTGCCTTTAATAAGTTCATGAATAATTTACAGAATATTATTCGAGATTTATTGGAACATACCCAAAAAACCTCCGAGTCTGCCAATCAATTAACGAATATATCCGATCGCGTCGCCACCGGTTCAGTCAAACAGAAACAAGTGGTAGACGATATTGTTCAGAAAATTACCCATATCAATTCTACTATTCAGTCAGTTGCCAATAATGCTTCTGAAGCTCAGGAAATTTCTAAAACAGCGCAACACTCTGCAGAAAATGGACGGGCGGTTGTGGCTGAAGCAGCTGACAGTATTAATCAAATTGCTGAAGCCGTCCGGCATATGGCGTCTACGGTAACCAATCTTGGCGAACGTTCTGACGAAATAAATGGCATTCTACAAGTGATTCAGGATATTGCAGCACAAACCAATTTATTGGCATTAAATGCCGCAATTGAAGCGGCACGGGCTGGTGAACAGGGACGAGGTTTTGCCGTTGTAGCTGACGAAGTACGCAAATTAGCCGAGCGGACTTCCCAGGCCACATTAGAGATTGGTGAGGTTATCGCCGCAGTCCAATCGGAAACGCAGAATGCTGTTAAACATGCAGATCAAGGTGAAGTGCTGGTAAAACATGGCGTGGAACTTGTCGAAAAAGCCGGTCAATCCCTGCTGCAAATTAACGCCGGCGCTCAGCAGACAAATAATGTCATTGAAAATATTGCTACGGCAGCAGCTCAGGGAAGTGATGACAGTAGGGAAATTAACAGCCAGATAGACAAAATCTCACAAATGGCAAAAGACAGAGCCGAAATCAGTGAACAAATATCACTAACTGCTGAGCAACTTGCGCTGCTCTCCGGACGGCTCAAAACCACAGTCGATAAATTTCAGGTTTGATTAAATAGGAAGGCTGCATCAATGTGCAGCCTTTTTTGTTAATCCAGTTTTATCGTTTTACCCTCTTTAACCGATTGCAATGTAGCCACAATAGCTTTGCAGTTAGCCCGAGCATCCTGCAGGCTGAGTAATGGAGCACTATTATTCAACACACAATTGGAAAAGTGTTCGATTTCGTTAACAAACTGATCAGCAGCCGGTACTTCAACGGTTTCATGTTGCCCCGCCTCGGTCCACCAGGAAATTTTGGCGGGTTCGTCTGCTGGCTGCCAGGTAGCATGACAGGTGACTCCGCCTAAAGTGCCAATGATTTCGTAGACACTGCGACGGGCATGTTCAAAACTCATCTCAAATTGGGCAAATTTTCCTTCACCATAATCAAAAATACCGGTCAGACTTAAATCAGCACCGTGCTCATTAAGTTTAGCCACTGCGGTCACGGCTTTGGGTTCGTCTTCAAACCATAATCTCGCGGTATGAATGGCATAGGGCCCGATATCCCACATTGCTCCACCACCATTGGCAATGGGCCGGTTAACCCGATATAAACGTGCCGGTTTCATTGGAAAGGCAAAACGGGTACTGACGGTTCTGACTTCGCCGATAACACCAGATTCAATAATCTCCCGCACTGCGTCATGCTGAGGATGAAAGCGATACATAAATCCTTCCATCACCGTCACGCCCTTTTCTTTAGCCGCTTGGGTAATGGCATCAATATCTTCAACTGTGAGTGCCATTGGTTTTTCAATCAACACATGTTTGCCATGAGCAATCGCTTTTAATGCCCATTCAGCATGTTCTTCATTGGCCATTGGCAAATGGATTACATCGATATCAGGATGCGTTAATAAAGCTTGAGGGTCATCCCAAGCCTGAATATCGTTATCTGCCGGTGCCAGTTTTTCAATTACTTCCGCTGCGGCTCCTTTACGACGACTGGCGACAGCGATTAACCGCGCATTGCTGGCTTGCGTAATGGCTGGTATGAGTTTTTCAGTAACACGTGCAGCACCGAGAATTCCCCAGTTCAGAATATTTTTATCTGCCGTCATTTTTTTCTCCATCAATCATTTGTGTTATCCATCATAACGATTTAAGTTGATTGCACCAAACTTGAAAGTCCCTGCAATAATCAGTGTTTATATCTCCTGGCAGATGGCTTATGCTAACCAGTCAGATTATTTATCCAAAGGAGAGATTATGACGATCGAAGTTGGACAACAAATACCCGATGGCAAACTCACAGAGTGTGTGGAGTTTGATCCTCAGAATGGCTGCCCGATGAATCCATCTCCGATGGATGTGCGTGAAATGGCAAAAGGCAAAACCATTGTTTTATTCACAGTTCCCGGCGCTTTTACCCCTTTATGCTCTTCTCAACATCTACCCGGTTTTATTGAACATGCCGAAGAATTAAAAGCCGCTGGCGCTGATGAAATCTGGTGTTTAGCGGTTAATGATGCATTTGTTATGGCGGCATGGGGTCGTGAACAAAAGGCCAATGGCAAAGTTCGCATGATGGCAGACGGTAGTGCGGAATATATTAAAGCATTAGGACTGGACCGTGATTTAACCGGTGGTGGAATGGGTGTACGTTCATTCCGCGCAGCGCTGATCATTACCGATGGCGAAGTGAAATACATTGGCGTTGAAGGCTCCGGTGAGTTTGGTAAATCCAAAGCTGAAACCATTCTTGAAGAACTAAAAAAATAAACGAATTACGTTATCTTTTTGCTGAAAGGGCAGTGTTGATCACTGCCCTTTTTTATTCAGGCCTGCAATAACTTGACGCCGTCAGATGAGCCAACAAAAACGGCTTTGGCAACATCGGCAAAAATTCCATGCTCAACCACCCCCGGCATCACTGTCAGTAAAGCATTGATCTGTGCGGTTTCAAACGTCGTAAACTGCATATCCAGAATCAAATTCCCTGCCGCACTGTAAGCCACGTTGTCACCCGCGGCATTTAATCTCAAACTACCTTTGGCCTGTAATTTGGACAAGCGATTCAATACCAGCTGTGCTGCCTGGGGAATCACCTCAATTGGAATGGCGTTTTTCTCACCGATTCTGTTGACCATTTTGCTGTCATCGACCATGACGTAGAAAGCTGTGGCGTGACTGGCAAGCAACTTTTCACAAACCAGATCCTGACCTCTGCCCTTGAGTAAAGTCATATCGCTGGTGACTTCATCTGCTCCATCGACATACATATCCAGATGCGACAGATGCTCTATGGCCATAACTTTAAGTCCGGCCTGCTCGGCTTTCACACGACTAATCACTGAGCTGGCAACCACTGTTATATCCAGTTGATTTTCTCGTTGACGGCGAGCCAATTCATCAATAAAAAGATTCGCTGTTGATCCTGTCCCCAGCCCAACAATCATGCCATTGTCGACAATTTCAGCGGCTTTGATTGCCACTTGCTGTTTGGGGTTTTGTGGCGTGGCCTCGGTATTAGTGGACATTGACAAACTCCTTGAATGTTTTGGCAAAATTACGGTTTCAGCTTAGCATGGTTAAACCGCCTGCTCATCTTTGATGGAGAAATTTATGGCCCAACTCAATGAAATTATTCAGCAAATTGAAAGCGTCACCGGACTAAGCTGCCAACCGCATCAACTCTCTTCAGTCGGAGGAGGTTGTATTAATACAGCTTATCAATTGAAAACACCCGACAAACAATTCTTTATCAAGGTAAATAGTCCTAAGCTGGCGGATATGTTTGTTGCAGAAGCGCAGGGATTGCAGGAAATGGCCGCATTGAAGTCTGTGCGAGTCCCGGAAGTAATTTGTTTCGGCACCGCCGATGGGCATAGTTATCTAGTGTTGGAATATATTGCTTTAGGCGGCATGCACGGTGGAGCAAATGCCAAACTCGGTGAACAACTGGCCCTGCTCCACCAACATCCCCAACCCTATTTTGGTTGGCACATCGATAACACCATTGGTAGTACGCCACAATTAAATGATCGCTCGAATAATTGGGTGGAGTTCTGGCAACAGCAGCGTTTGGGCAAACAACTGGAATTTGCTGCAAGCAATGGTTTCAGAGGCAGTCTGCAAAAAAATGGTGAACGGCTTATTGATGAGTTGCCCGCCTTTTTTACCGATTATCAGCCACAAGCCTCCTTGTTGCACGGTGATCTGTGGGGAGGAAATGCTGCCAGTGATGAACAGGGTAATCCGGTGATATTTGATCCGGCCTGTTATTACGGTGATGCCGAAACCGATTTAGCGATGACCGAATTATTTGGCGGGTTTGGTGGCGATTTTCATGCGGCTTATCGCAATGTTCGCCCTGTAGACCCCGGTTATCGCACACGCAAAACACTTTACAACCTTTATCATATTATTAATCATCTCAACCTGTTTGGTGGCGGCTACCTCGGTCAGGCCGATGCCATGATTTCACAATTACTGGCCGAGCTACGGAGTTAGTTACGAATGAGTCAAATCAAAGTGTTATTTGTCTGCATGGGCAATATCTGTCGTTCCCCCACCGCCGAAGGCGTTTTTGTCAGTTTGCTGAAAGCGAAAGGCACCAGTGACAAATTTCTAATCGACTCGGCTGGCACCCATGCTTACCATGTGGGCGAACCACCTGATGCCCGGGCCCAACAAACGGCCAAACAGCGTGGTATTGATTTGTCTTTTATCAGAGCCCGCAAATTTCGTTATGAGGACTTTGAGCATTTTGATTATATTCTGGCAATGGATAAGGACAATCTGGATATTCTTCAGCAAGCCTGTCCTGTCGAATATCAGCATAAGGTTAAGCTGTTTCTCGACTTTGCTGAAGGTCGTGATGAGACCGATGTTCCCGATCCTTACTATGGTGGCCCGAATGGCTTTAGCCATGTTTTTGACTTGGTCACGGATGCCTCTGAGGGATTCTACAACACTGTTCTGGGGCCTGTTGATCTTTCATAGCCGCCTCTGTTGTGACTAAAAATGCACCAATCAAGGCGCGAGGAATGAAATTTGTGAGATACATCCATGTATCTGACCCCTTTGGGGCTTACGCTCAAAAACGCTCCCGGCGTTTTTGTAGTCATTCTAAATAAAAGACGAGCAACGTAGAGTGGTACATTTTCAGCCTCAACCCATAGGGCTGGGGCTATTTTTCCGCCCAACTACTTTGAAATTGATTTATGTAGAACAACTACATCGCATCATTTTCGCCTTGTTGGACAAAAAAATAGCCGCCAGCAGTGCTGGCGATGAAAAATCAACAGCCCCTAAATAACAGTTGTCATTCCAGTGATGAGGGGTATCATTTAGCGCTTTTGATCCCCCCATTTTCAGGAAGTCGTTATGCCCATCGCTGGCCTTTTCAAGTCTTTTACCGGTTGGTCATTATTTTTATTGGCCATGCTTTTCTCCCCATCAACATGGGCAGTGGAAAATGTCGCATTACTTGATTTAACCGGACACTGGGTAGGATTTGCCGCATTAGCGATATTTTTCATTGCTTATGCATTGGTAATCGCTGAAGAGCAAATTCATATGCGTAAATCCAAACCGGTCATAGTGGCGGCCGGTCTGATTTGGGGATTAATTGCCCTGATTTATGCACAGCAGACAGACCCGGTTTTTCATGAAACGGCTGGCATCATGATTCGGCATAATCTGCTTGAATATGCTGAGTTATTTTTATTCCTGCTGGCGGCAATGACCTATATCAATACCATGGGAGAACGTGGCGTATTTGATGCCATCCGTGCCTGGCTGGTGAATAAGGGATTTTCATTAAGAACCATTTTCTGGTTGACCGGTTTAATGGCTTTTTTCATCTCGCCGGTCGCCGATAACTTAACCACGGCGCTATTGATGGCAACGGTGGTGATGGCTGTTGCTGGCAATAATCACAAATTTATTGCTGTCGCCTGTATCAATATCGTTGTGGCAGCCAATGCCGGTGGTGCCTTCAGTCCTTTTGGTGACATCACCACCTTGATGGTGTGGCAGAAAGGCGTGCTGGCTTTCCATGAATTCTTTGCTTTATTTGTTCCATCATTAGTCAATTGGCTAATCCCGGCAGCCTTATTGTCTTTGGCCATTAAAAATGTTGCCTCTATCGCTGTACATGAATTTGCCCAGCTTAAATCTGGTGCGATGGTCGTGGTTGGATTATTTATTCTCACCATTGCTATGGCCGCCAGTAGTCATCACTTTCTTCACCTGCCACCCGTGCTGGGCATGATGACAGGACTCGGATTGCTCAAGTTGCATGGATATGTCCTTAAAATGCGTGATAAACGACTTTTAACTAAACAAGAGACTGACGGGCAAGCTGCATTTAATATTCAGGATGAAACACAGCAAAAAACTCCTTTTAATATTTTCGAACAACTGCAACGCGCCGAATGGGATACGCTCATGTTCTTCTATGGCATTATTTTATGCGTCGGTGGTTTGGGAACAATCGGCTATCTGAGCGTGGGCTCTGAGTTTTTATACGGCCAGCTAGGCGCCACCACCGCAAATATTATGGTGGGTCTGATTTCCGCAGTTGTCGACAACATTCCAGTCATGTTTGCCGTGCTATCGATGATGCCGGAGATGAGTCATGGTCAGTGGTTACTGGCAACGTTAACCGCCGGTGTCGGTGGTTCATTGCTATCCATCGGTTCTGCTGCAGGGGTTGCCGTTATGGGTCAAGCCCGCGGTATTTATACTTTTATGTCTCACCTGAAATGGATTTGGGCAATTGCACTGGGCTACATCGCCAGTATCTGGGTTCATCTTTGGTTGAATGCAGATTTATTTATTGTGACATTGCCTTAACCGCCGCTATTGAGAAAAAACAAGCGACTGTAACAACTTGAAATAGCGAAAAAGGCCCCGAAGTATTACAATTGCCGATTATTTTTATGAACACAAATCAGGTTGAAAATGCGTTACAACACAGATGACTTACGCATCGTTGGAATACAGGAAGTATTACCGCCAGCGCAATTGCATGAACAATTACCGATCTCGGATGCGGCATCTGAAACTGTGTTTAACGCGCGCACAGCCAGTCAGGACATTCTGCATCACCGTGATGATCGTCTGATTGTTATTATTGGTCCCTGCTCTATTCATGATCCTAATGC